>Ga0308011_10001297_pt1 | contig 11463 bp, 8 predicted proteins | sample Neamet177_FD_203144 | JGI IMG/M metagenome (GOLD analysis project Ga0308011, IMG submission 203144) | Marine microbial communities from water near the shore, Antarctic Ocean - #177 | ecosystem: Environmental > Aquatic > Marine > Unclassified | place: Southern Ocean | collected 2014-07-25
TTGAAGAAGCGCCTCATGTTCCCGTAGAAGAATATCCTGCAGAAGACGAAGGCGACGATAATGACGACGATGACGACGATCTCGAAGCCTTATTCGGCTGAAGCCGTATGAATGCATGACCATGAGGTGTGCGTATGGCAGATGAAGACGAATGGAACGACGAGTTGGCTTCAAACAAACGCCAACGTAAACGTCGACGCCAACATCGTGACGCACGAAAGACCAACAATTCTGAAAAAGGTAAAGACGATATGTTTGCCCGTTCGGAAGAAGACCATTTTTTGAGTAATCTTGAAGCTAAGTCTGGTGCATATAACTGGATGAAAGAAGACCGCTACAAGCGGATGTTTCGAGATATCGAATCGAAGATTCAAGGTGCAATTGGAGAAGGGACCTATGACTGGGTCGACCGACGAGTCTTCGACCAAGTGTTTGATCGTATGACATTGATGTCACTGTACAAGTTGATGCAAGCAGGAACCGTCGATACGATTGATTTCCCAATTGCTCGAGGGAAAGAAGCACACGTATTCCACGCGACTAATATTGATGGCAAAACGATTGCTGTCAAGATTTTCCATACCTCAAATGCAGTCTTCAAAAATCTGATTCAGTACATCGAGGGTGACCGAAGATTCGGGGGCTTACGCCGACGTCATCGAGACCTTGTCGATATTTGGGTGCGAAAAGAGCATCGTAATCTCTCAAGACTTGCGCGTTGGGGTTTGAATGTGCCTCGGCCTATTGGCATTCACAAGAATGTCTTGGTTATGGAATATCTCGGAACTAAAATTGCTGCATCGCCGAAACTTCGCGAAGTAACTGTTGAAAATCCAGAAGTTGTTTTTGAGGACTTGCTTGAGTTTTTGGCGATTTGCTGGCAGAAAGCAAGTCTTGTTCATGGCGATTTTTCACCTTATAACATTCTTTGGCACAACGATGCACCGGTCGTCATCGATGTCGGCCAAGCGGTGATTAAAACGCATCCGAGAGCTCAAGAATTTTTAGTTCGGGACGTTACTCGTTTAGTCGAATGGTCGAATAAAAACGGTATTGAGGTTACATTGGCTGAAGCCATGTATGAAGTACTCAATATGAATCTTGACCATGTGAAGCAGGTTACCTTTGATGATGAAGAAGAGTAATCACTCTTCGCCCCAACTCACGACTTCATCTTCTTCGAGTTCCATCATTTTGGTAACTGCTTCTTCATCTTCAGGGTCGACTTGTGAAGCACGCATTCTTCGTGAACGGCGTTTAGCGAGGTCAGAAAGTCCGGGGACCAATTCTTCAAACCCAGTTGCAGCAACTGGGAGGTCTTCTCGTATTTCGATTGATTCGAGTTGACGGTTGGTTATACGAGAACGGCGTCGATCTCGTTCAAGGAAGTTCAAGACAGTTCCATGCTCTGCTCCACCAGCAATCATTTCGACTGCTTGTCGAGCAGCCGACAATCCTTCTTCTTCTCCAACCAAGACCACGGTTGAATTGTAAATTGTAATTTGAGTATCTGTGAGTCCTTCAATCAATTTTCGGATTTTGCCATCGCTTCCGATGATACGTCCTCGAATTCGGCGTTGCTGGTTCGATTTCTTACCGACAAACTTCCGGATATCTACCAATTCAAAGAAATGGTGGTCATCAAGTAACTGAATCGCTGCTTTTGGTGCCATTCCACGTCCAATTGCTTTAATGACATTTGGAAGTTTCATTGCTTTTACTGGGTCATAGGTTCCCGGTTCGCCCCACAGAACTTCGACATCTCCGGTCTCCGAATCGATATTGAATTCTTTACACCCTGCAGCATACCTCAACGACTTTGCAGTCGCTCCTTTGACTCCAATAAGAACCGCAATACGATTCATCGGTACTCGGGGTAGCGGTTGGCGCATGACCAATCCTACGGCCGACCTCTTTTCAATCTCTTGTTCGTCGTTGTAGTATGGTGATTGCAAATCCAGTCAAGATTAACAGCACTATTGAAGGGGCAAATGAAGGCACTAATCCTGGAGAACCGATGGCTGCTCCAGTGACGACCATGTGATTATAATTATTTCCTTCATCGTATTCATCGATGACGTTGACATAATCGATAACCAGGCGTAAATCGAACTGTCCAGTTTTTGGCACGGTATAATTCCAAATCAATTCTTCTTGGCCATCTCCCAATGAACCTGAATCCAGTGTGCGAGATTCCATAATGGTCCAACTAACCGTTGAGGTGCGATCAGCAGGTGCAGATTCAAGGCGTACGACAACGCTACCGCCGTAGTTTTGATTGGACTCAAGCATGCTGGTGATGGTGATGTTCCCATCGGTTTCTCCTGGTCGTACGATGAGGCGGTCGAGGTTTGTTTGGGTGGCATTCCAATACAAATCCAATCCAGGAAGGATTTGGAACGAACTCGGACTTGAAGTGTATTGATTTCCAGCGTTATCCACTACTACCGCTTGGAACATCAAGTACTGACGGGACTTTGTTGCCCAACTGGCAAGTCCAATAGTACCTGTTAACCCAGAAGTTCCGAGTTGCATCCAATTGCTTGAAAGGTCAGGTGTTTGACCAACGCCATTGGAATCAAATCCAAACTGAATGTACGAATTTGTCAAGTCAATCCCTGAACCATCATCGATGGCACTGAAACTGACGTTTGCGGGTCCTACGCGACTTGTTGTTAATTCATCGACCGTCCACCCAGCTGCATTTGGAAGGGTTTCATCGATTTGAACAGTCACTTGAATTGTAGCTCCAGTATTCCCAACTCGGTCAATAGAGCGAACTGACACTGTATGGGTTCCTTCAGCGAGGTTCAGTGTTAATGAATCAGAAGAAGTCGAGTTCCAAGTGGTTCCATCAAGCGAATATTCTGCAAGAGAGACTCCACTCCCTTGACCATCATCTGCATTGTTCATTAAACCACTAAAAGTGACTTGAGTGGATTTCTGCCATGTGTTCCCGTCACCAACAGTCACACTCGAAAGTGTTGGGCCGGTGCGGTCGATTCCAATGAAATGGGTTTTCGATGCTGAAAGACTTGAACCATCATATACCGTGATTCGAGAATTCCATGTTCCTTCGGACATTGCACCACTGCTCCAGTCCCATCCATAGGAAAGACTGTTTGGGCCATCATTCGGAGGTGCTCCGGGTCCAGGGACGACACTGATTGAAGCATGACTGATGTCATCATCACTTGCACCCCAACGGTATGCTAGGGTTCCATCCGTGTCAATTCCAAACCATGCACGGTCCGAAGCAGAATCACCCGTTCCAATTGCAGCATTCAATACGGTGAAAATGGTGATCACTGGTACTTGGTTCACAACATTGAATGTTCCAGAAGAGGCTACAACTGCTTCATTGACATCATCGTCCCAAGCAGTCGCTCGAAGTGTATAGGAGTCATTGGTGTAGGCAGTTGAATCAAAGTAGGCTGCCCATGGAGCCGAAGTAATGTTATTTACACTGGTCCAAGTCGTTCCATCAGCCGATATCTCAATCAGTAACGACGAGATATTAGCATCGCCAGACATTCCGAAAGTGAGGCTGTGAAGGCCAGTAATGTCTTGATTGGCAGTTGGGCCATTGGTGAAGGTGAGTACTAAGTTCGAAGATGAGAAACTGACATGGTCGAGTTCATCGAAATGATTCTCTATCATTGGGGCTGAACTCAGGCCGAGGAGAAGAACTACGAGAATCGCGCTCGACCAAGTTCTGCCCATGAAGTCATGACGGGTGCTGTTATCCTTCAATGCTCCCCTTCTTCTCTATCCTTTCATAGAATATTCGTGATGGCATCGACGTTGCGATTGAACGATTTTACAGGCTTACCGAGATGCAGAAAAGTACCTTTGTCGGGTCAATTATTCTCGTCTTGTGAGATGGGTTCAAGTGCTTCGCAAGTAGTCGATTACCTACATGGCGAGTGCGTGGAAGCCGGTAATTGCGATACTTCTTCTCTGTATCGCGGCTATGCCGATGACAATTTCAGCTGAACAGAGTGGCTCAATTCAGGCTTCCGAGAACACTGTTGCACTTCTTCCAGCAGCACCAGAAGCCGGTGGTTCAGTTACGATTTACCTCACACTATCGAACAGTGGGACGTATGCTACAGACGTTGAGTATGCCTTTTACCGTGACGGAATTGGCCAAAGCAAACTCATTGAATCTTCAACTATCGATATTGATAGCGGAGAGTCAGAAGAAGTTTCTGCGGTATGGAATGGCCTCACCGAAGGTGATCATGAAGTCCATATCACCTTTGAGCACCCCCGTAATTCTGGTAATGAAGTTGACTTTTATGTTGAATTTACGGTGACTGGCCTACCGAATTTGAAAGTGACTGAAACGCAACTCTCGCCTTCATCTGGAATATTTGCCGGTGATACAGTACAACTTTCTTCATTGGTCCGTAACCTCGGTAGCGAACCTGCCGATGCGAGCACTCTCCACATTGACCTTGGTTCAACCGATATTGATGTCCCCACACCTTCAATTTCTGCAGGTTCAACTCAATGGGTTAACACGACCTTTACTGCACCCGAAAGTGGTTCTCACTCTTTGATGATTACACCAGATTACCAAAATGCAGTTCACGAATCTTCCGAATCGAATAAAATGGTTGAAGTTCCATTTGTTGTTGATACCCGAATGGACTTGTATCACATTGGTGACTTAACCGTTGAACTTGAAGCAGGCGCTCTCGAAGGTCCTTGGGTAATCACGGGTAAAATTGGTCGCTCGAACGGCACTGGCCTCACATCGGTACCGCTTTGGTTGCAGATTCCTACACCTTCTGGTGGATTAGTTACGACTGCCCCGTTCAATGTTAACCTTACAGGTACAGGTTATGCAGAAACCCAATGGAGTCATGAAATCACCTCTTCAGTCTTGGATGCATTACCTGTAGGGCTCCATATGTTGTCGGCAAAAATCGACCCTTTCGCAAATGGTGGGTTCATTCAAGAATCTACTTCGAATGACGTCATATCTGCTCAACTCTCAAAATTCGCAGTTCCAGATGTCTTCATGGATTTGAATGCGATTGCATCTTCACCATCCGTCAATTCAGGAGATTCGGTCGTTTGGAGTGTAAGTATGATTAACACCGGCGACATTCGTGTTTCTGGAAAATTACACTATACTTGGGAAGGGGTTGAAGCAACCTCACCAATCATCTATCTCGACTCCGGACAAGATTACACATGGTCCGTGGAATTGACAACTGCCATCGGTGCTCACACTGCTGCGTTTGAATCACAATGGGTTGCTTCGACCAACAGTTGGGATTCGAATCCAACCAACAGCGTTGCATCCGGCGCCGTCTCCGTAGAAGCAGAATTACGATTGACATGGGCTCTTTCGACCCTTGAAGTTACAGGTTCTGACGGAAGTGCACTTATCCTACCTATGACGCAAGGAGAATCGTATACACTTCAAGTCGATTTGACAAGTATTGAAACTGGGAATTTGACATACGATTGTCTCGATGGAAGTGATGCAATTCTTTCCACCGTTTATGCTGAAGTAACCAGCCTTGGCCAAAAGGTGACAATTGAATGTGAATTTAATGCGACCGCGCCCTCAACCGTCGTACGACTTATCCCTTCTGATTCCACAATATCCAGTACTTTTACTCGAACCTTTACTACGATCATGAGCGACCAAGACCTTGAGGAATTGAATTCAAACTCGGAGTTCGGAACCTTCACCCTTATGGCAATTGGAGCTTTTGCATTAATTGGAATACTTGCGATATCGGTGTTCCTCACTCGTGAATCAGAAGAAGAAGTTGAACGTGATATCTTCGAATACTGTCCGTCTTGTGATGGTGAATTAGAGGGTGATGAGAACCGTTGCCCACATTGTTCGTTTAATCTTAAGAAAGCCCGCAGTCAATTCCACGATTGTGATGAATGTGGTGAATCTATACCTGACTTGCTTGATAATTGCGTCTACTGTGGCGCAGAACAAGATGTATCGTCATACTTTGAACAACGTGAACGCAAAGAGAAAGTGGCAAAAGTCGTCGTTGAAATCCCTGAAGAAGTCGACGAAGATGCTATCGTCACTGGGTCGGAGAACTTTGCTAAGACTGCTCAAGAGTTTGGGTTCGATGAAGATCAACTCACCGATGAATGGGATGAAAATATCTTGACTGCTGAAGCAGAAGTGGAAGCCGCCTACGACCGCAAAAATGCGGAAGAGGTTATGCGTGAAGATATGACCGAGGAAGAACTTGAAGCCTACCAAAACAAGGTGACGACGACGCTCAAGAACATGACTGACCTCGGACAAGAAAGTAATGACATCGATGCAATTCTTGCATCGAAGGGCGAGATTATCTCTCACAAAGACGATGGTAAAGAACTCTCAGCCAGTGATGCAGATATTCGTGGACGCTTGTTTGAAATTACTGGTGAACAAGGAACTATGCCTGGAGACAAGGTACATGTTGGAACATTGACAGATTCCTCTTTTGCAGGAAATGAAGTCTCTGAAACGACTTCTGACTTTTCGATGGCTGATGATGATGATGATACTCCAATCACAATCGTCGATGAATTATCTCCTGAAAAAGTCAAATCCAACCGCCGACGAGGTACTCGACGTAAAACCGTAGAAGAAGTATCTGATGTTGCTGAATGTGGTGCCTGTGGTGCGGATCTTGCTGCTGACGCATCAGAATGTGGTACCTGCGGTGCAAAGTTTGAGTGATGTCCGTCGGCTTTCATAGGGTTCGTCATCGCATTTGCTCAGCAACCACTTTACGTCATTCGGACAAGTTGTGCTAGAACTGGAGGGTATCAAACCCTTGCATCGCCATCACTGAATTGATATGTGGGACAAACATAGGGCCAACCGATGAAGAAGAGTTGGGGTCTACCAATCATGCTCATGATGATTATCGTCATGAGTAGTTCATCCGGCTGCTTAGGGCTTTTGCAAATGCGCGAAACCATGGAAGATTTACGCGAGGCTCCAAAGCTCAACAAAGAAACGATAAAAATTACTCACCTCAAGGTATTTGATAACCCTACAGACTTGGAGGAATATCAAAACACCACATCGGTTTACATCGATGAATCCGTCATTGATATTATGATGTTTCAGAAAGTGAAAATCACCGGTTCCAGCCTTGTAGATGGCTGCTTGGAGGATTTCACTCGCTATGTTCGCGCTGAACTGTTAAGTCCTTCTGGAGCATCGGTTTGGGCGATCGATGTCTGCGAAGATGTAGAAGCAAAAACCGATCAAATCTTACCCGAGCCTACTTTTGAAACCGGCAACTGGAAATTGGTAATTACCGCTCGTGGCCTTGGGTCTCAAAGTTCATTCCTACAAGACCAATTCCAGATTGACCTTACCATTCATCGAACATGTACAACTTACCCACTCGAAGGCGACCAGTGTATCTAATCACGCCAATGAATCAGAGCATGCATAGAGCCTTGAACAGTTTCGGCATTTGCCGGGTCGGTCGTGGTTTCGTAAAGCGCCACCTTGAACCATCAATCGTTGGACTTCCTGAACCGTTTGTTGAAGTTCATTCTTGGCAACATCATTCCAAGGGATTTGGTGAAGGTTTTCTTTACCGTATCGGAGAACTCCATAAGGAGAACTTTTGTTTGTACTTTTTTCAACTAAATGCAAATAGGCAAGCAACTGCATTCGATGAGATGCGTGTGGCTTGAACGGAACTTTACCTGTCTTTTGCTCGACTGGAATAAATTCGCCATCGACGATTACAATTTGATCGGGCCGACCTCGCAAACCTGTATGAGTGTCAACGAGGAGGTTTGAAGTTGAATCATCATCTGAATAGGCAACTTCAACTTCCTCCTCCAGATTAATATCTTCCTTCATTGATTGAAGAGTGTTTTCAGATAAGAGCATCCGTTGGAGTTGCCAAGATGCAGCCAATGTCCATGACATTGCTGTGACGAAGAGGATAAAAGTCGCTTGTTCTCTGTTTTGTGCAGCCATTAAGGCAATGGCATGCAATCCCAATACAATTGAGCCAAACAGCAAACTGGCTTCGACCCGTCCTGCTTCAAACCATCCGCCGATGAAACCCTTTGGTTCCCAAAAATAGGTGAAGTCGTTCGTGGCTGCTAAGAATTTAGTTTTTTGCCGTGGAATTGTTTCGCTCAAACCAATCCAGGAGCGCCATGGAACAGAAATGGCGACAAGACCTACTAACAGGGTGGTAACACTCCACAAAGCGAGGTACCGAGCCATCTCTAAGGTGGTACCAATCTCATCGATGTAATTGAAAGCAAGAGCGTCAACACTCAATGCGATGATTACTGAAAACCACCAAGTCCAAATCGTAACAGAACGACGCATTTCAGTTTGGATGGTTTTGAAATCCTCCATCTTGTTGTGAATTTCTGCGTGTCTTTTGATTCCGGCGACAAGGGCTTCCCCCTGGCCAGAATTCCCTTCCCGCGATAATGACCAAGACAATGGGCAATATTCGTGACGTTCCAAATCACTTGCACTGACTGGAACAGCAACCCCCTCTGCATCACGCCAAAAGTTGTCGTCTGCTAGTGTGGCGCTCAGTAAGTCGTTTTTTTCTACTTTTTGTTCCAAATACGACCCCCCTACAACTTCACACAGGGCTTTTGTGATTTGAGTTCTTCCTTGGTAATCCCATCGAATTTGGCTCGAGGTGGGAGGTGAATTCATTCCGCCTCTCTACGAAGCGGTTTAATATGGAGTCCAAGTCGGCAGACTGCTGTGAATTACCATGTCCGAGGAAATGAGCTTACTCTTACCCTTTGAATCCTATGAAGAGAACGCTGTCAATATTGGTACTCAACAAAAGAGTGCGGATATGGCTCGCTTCATTGAACGTGTCCGTGAAGATGGATTGTACCTTTTGGATGTCAATATGACTGACTCTCGAATTCGCATGATTGCTGAGTTCCTTAACAAGTACGACCCTTCTCGAATAATGGTCGTTTCTGCTCGTCAATACGGCCAACGCCCTGCTCGACTCTTTTCAGAGGCAATTGGCGCAAACGCTGCTGTAGGCCGCTTTATTCCAGGCTCTCTTACCAATCCAGTTCTCCGTTCCTATGTAGAACCAGATATCTTGTTCGTTACAGACCCTGCTGCTGACCAACAAGCACTTCGTGAAGCCGTCAACTCCGGTTTGCCAATCGTCGGTATTGTCGATGCGAACAACAACCTTCGTAACGTCGATATCGCACTTCCAGCAAACAACAAGGGTCGTCGTTCACTCGCTTTGGTTTACTGGCTCCTCGCCCGTGAAGTTCTCAAGGTTCGAGGGAAGATGACCGATGAAGATTGGGCTGCTTCTCAAGATCTCGAAGAATGGCAATCCACTTTCTGAAGTGTTCAACTGTTCGGTTTCGGCTTTCTTTGAAGGCCTCTATCTCTTGTAAATCATTCACTTTAGTTTGTTGAATACAACTGAGAGAAAGTAAAACTTGTTTCAAGGGTGCTCATCCCCACTTGAATCGTTTGTACTTCTCTTTAATCTTCAGCATTTGGCGCTAAATAGTTCGAAATTCCGATTGCAAAATCTTCAGGCGTAGGTGCACCATGCATCATGTGACGAATCTTTTTAGCCCCAGGTAACCCTTTGGTAAAGGCAACTGCATGACGTTGCATCCATCGGGGTTGCAATCCAATCGTTTTCTGTGAATGTTCGATGTACTTGTCCCAACACCATTTACGCGTTGCAAAAGCACGTCCTATGTCGGAACGCTCATACCAATCTTCGCCGAGTTCCTTAATCCATGGCAACTCCTCTTCAGCCATCCAACCTAAGCCAACTTTGATCTCTCCAAATATTGCTGGGCGTCCAATGGCACCGCGACCAATCATTAGGCCTGCGGCTCCTGTTGTTTCCAAACACAGCCTTGCACTTTCAGTATCGTTCACATCCCCATTGGCTACAACAGGTACTTCCACTTCATCGACGATACGTGTAATCGAATTCCAATCGGCTTCTCCAGAGTATCGTTGCCGAAGAGTCCTGCCATGAATGCAGAGGCGTGAGGTTCCAATGTTTTCGAGTTCCTTACAGATTTCCAAAGCATTGTTGGCGCCTTGACCAGTCCCTAATCGCATCTTGGCTGTAACGGGTACATCTACGCGCTGAATAATCCCATCAACCATGGAGACCAGGTTATGCGGTTCGCCCATCAAAGCAGCACCAGCGCAAATTTTAGTCACTTTAGGTGCTGGGCAACCAAAATTCAAATCGATGATATCTGCAGTAGGGGCTAACATTTCAGCAGCAGTAGCCATATCTCCAGCATCTCCTCCAAATATTTGCGGAATGAATGGAATTTCTGTGGCATGAGACTCCATCTTTCGCCATGACATGGCAGCCTCTCTGGTAAGGGCGGTACTGTTGGTGAATTCGGTAATGGTTACGTCTGCTCCACAATCTTTGGCGAGCAATCGAAACGGGAGGTCTGATACACCTGCCATTGGAGCAAGGAACAGAGGACGAGCTTCACCTTCCCACGCTCCAGGCTTGGCACCAATATGCTCGCTCATTACCAATCCCTCAGAATCCTTGTTTTTCAAGGGTTGGCTCTTTCTTGCAGTGGGGTGTCACTTAGGATGCCATTGATTGTTCAAGCAATTGAGCAACTCGGCGCATTCTTCGAAGGGTTCTGTCGATTCGAGAACTTATCTCTCTGTGAACATCATCAGAGGTGTAGCCTACCATTCGATGACCCAAAGGTAGCCTACCACCGAGAAGGTTGAGCAGTAACATTTGGTCATCGGAGGAAATATCTTTGACCATTTTTTCAACTTCTTCCACCTTGAGTTTTCCTTTCTTTAGACTGGAGAGTATTGATGACTGTTGTTTCGAATTGAGAAGACGTTGAAAACCGCCTTTTTTCAGCATCCAATCTTCACCGCGACGCTGGTACTGTGCTGTCATTGCAGACCACAGAGCGACATTGAGCCGATCAATACGGGGGACGCGTTGAACCATTCCAGTACTTCGAAATCGCTCAAGAATACGCCCAATTCTGGGCTTTTTTTCATCGAGAATTTCACTTGCTTCATCCAGTGAAAGGGGTAAGTCCCTGTTCAAAAGTAATTCAAACAATTTCACTGAAATTGATTCTGCATGGGCTTCTTTTCCAGGTCTTTCGCCAAGCAATCCAAAGTCACCCATCCATTGTGATAAGAGACTTTCTTCACTGTCTGAGAGCAAAGGTCGGTGGTCTACAATTCCAATGTGGAGTGGCGGAGTCTCGGTCGGGATAGGCTCAGAGCCAAGATTTGGATTACTGCGGTTCCATTTAGAATCGAGTAAAGCCATTCGTTGTTTCACAATTGTTTCACATTGTAGGCTAAAAAATTCAATGGCATTTGTTAACGAACCACCGCGTAAGAAGTATCGCCGCCAACCCTTTCCTTCATTGGAAAAACCAATGATTCCAGCTTCTACTAATCGAGTA
>Ga0308011_10001299_pt1 | contig 11456 bp, 17 predicted proteins | sample Neamet177_FD_203144 | JGI IMG/M metagenome (GOLD analysis project Ga0308011, IMG submission 203144) | Marine microbial communities from water near the shore, Antarctic Ocean - #177 | ecosystem: Environmental > Aquatic > Marine > Unclassified | place: Southern Ocean | collected 2014-07-25
ACTCTGGCCATCATCAAATTTAACCGCCGTACCGAAAGTAATGCTAGTGCCAGATACGGTTCCAACAATACCGTACATTCCGGTAGTTCCAGTGCTTTGGTAGTAAAAAGTAGCTATTTTTTGCGCTACTGAATCGTATACTGAATTATTTGGATTAGGTGAAGCTCCATAATAATTACCAAAAGAACTAAAAATTACCTTAGTTCCAAAGCTAATGCTTGTACCGCTTACTGTTCCTACTACGGCTGCGCCGTAGGACGAGCCTGCTTGATCTCTAAACGTGATAATTGTTTTACCACTTCCCGCATCGTATACACTCCCCATATTATTACTGCTAGAAGCGCTTGTGCCATTAAAGTCTACAGCAGTCCCAAAGCTAATTGATGTACCTGACACAGTGCCTACAATTGCGTAACCAATGCCAGTAGTTCTACCGTAACAAATAACTGCTTTTCCAGCAGAGGCATTGAAAGTAATAGAACAAAGAACTACTCCGCTTGTTATTGTCACAGGAGTCCCAAACGAAATTGTTTCCCCAGATATTGTTCCAACAACCGCAGCTAGCGCCCCACCCGGAGCGTAGATCGCAACGATTTTATTGTTTAGAGAGTCATAGGTAACATCCGAACAATATGACGCTCCTGCATAATAAGTAGCTGCGGAAGATATTGTTTGTGTAGTCTCAGAAACAACCTCAACAGTCCCATCCGTCTTCAACGCAACAGTTTGACCACTAGCCAACGTGCCACTAGCTACGAAATCGACTTGCTTGCCACCCGCGCCAGCAGGTAGTAAATCTGAAAGATTACTCATGTCAAATCCTTCATGTTAATCGTGGTGGCGGAGATGGCTTGGCCTACCTTAATCGCAGGGGATGTGCTGGTTGTGCTTAGTGACCCGTCAGACTGCACATAGTAGTCAGAGGCTATGGTTAGCCCTGTCTGAACCGCGTTAATACCGCCGTAGACGTTTACCACGCCAGTAGCTGTGTTAGCTATGGCTTCTGAGGTGATGCCTATGAAGGTAGTGGCTGATAGGTTTGTAAAAGAAGGGGAATAGACAACCGCTTCTCCATCAACATTATTATTACTGAAAGATATTATAGTTTTGTTTGCATTTGAATCATAAGCTGCAAAAGGGTAGTTTGAGGCTGTAGAATTTAAAATAGCTTGTGCGCCTACCGTTATAGTAGAGCCTGAAACCGATAGGGCGTTTGCTCGAAGCGAATAGCTATTTGTAGCATCGGCATATATAGCAACTACTTTTTGTGCATTAGCATCGTAAACAAGTCTAAGAGGAGTTAGGATGTTAGTTGCAGCAAAGGTAGCTTTTGTACCTAATGTCAGCGAAGTGCCAGAAATAGATGCGGTGAGTGCTACCCCGTTCCCTCCAGTAGTTTGGGCGTACCCCAGTACAGTTTTACCACTGGATACATCATAGGCACAGCCAGAACTTTTTGTTCCAAAACCGCCCGCTGCCGCACCAAACTCTATTGCTGTGCCAAACGAAACCCCTGTCCCAGAAATAGTAGCTACTTGAGCCATACCCGGCCCACCGTTGTTGTACATCATCACTATTTTTTGAGCAACGGAATCATAAGCCATTGCGGAGCGGTTACTAGCTGCTGAGTTAAATACTGTTTTAGACCCAAAAGAAATGGTTCGTCCTGACACTGTGCCAACTCTTCCTGTGCCGTATTGTGAGTTGCTTCCGTCTGGATAGATAAAAAGAATCTTGTTGGCGTTGGTGTCATACACCATACTTGCGCCGTCTTCGTTATTGCCTGTGTCAATAGCTGTAGGAGAGCCTAGCGTTAAGGATGTTCCAGACACGGTTACAATAATTACTTGCAGCCCAGAAGATGTTCCTTGCCGCCACCCGTACACCACATTTTGGGATACAGGATCATAAAGACAGCCAATAACATCATATACACCGATAGAGCTTACCATTAGGACAGGAGTACCAAAGGAGATAGTGCTACCTGAGACAGTGCCTACAACTCCCCATATCTGGTTACTGGCTTGCTTGAGATAGAATACTACTACCTTGTTCGTGTTTGAGTCATAGGCACACCCTGACCAATCTGACCTAGCAGAAGCCTGAAATGTCTGAGGTGAGCCAATACTTTCAGCAGTCTCACCAACAGCCTCAACCGTTCCATCCGTCTTCAACGCAACAGCCTGACCACTAGCGAGAGTACCACTGGCTACGAAATCTACCGCATTCTGTCCACCGCCTGTCGGCAGCAATTCCGACAAATTTGACATTTATACACTCCAGCCAATAGTGCCATTGATGTAAGTCATTACGATCTCAGCAAAGTTCTTATCGAATGTTAAGTCTGTGGCTGAACTGGCTATGTTTGAGCCGTTACGCGCTACGGTAAAGTTAGTTGTAGCCGCCGCACCTGTGCCGTCTTTGACTACGACATAATCGCCTGCACTTGGACTAGCTGGCAAAGTTATTGTAATTCCCCCTGCTATGGCTACCTGAAAAGTTGCTGAAGCAACGGTGGCGTTTCCTGATATTAAAGAAGGAGCTGGATACCCTGCGGCTTCGGCGGCTGAAGTCCATGTACTACCATTAGACTTTAAAACATTTCCGCTTGTGCCGGGAGCAACAACCTGAACCGCTGATGTGCCATTACCAAGAACCACGTTGTTAAGCGTTAGCGCCGTTTGCCCCGTACCACCGTTGGCTACTGGAAGAGTTCCTGTAACTTGAGAAGCTAAGTTAACGCCAGATAAAGCCCCGCCAAGAGTAAGATTGCCCGAAGAAGTCACAGTGCCAGACAGGCTGATTCCGTTAACTGTTCCCGTTCCACCTACGCTAGTAACTGTTCCACCTGTTTCAGTAGGATTAGCATTAAATACCGCAGCCCCTGCACCCGCACCGTCAGTAATGACCATAGTTTTTTGCGTGGTGGGAATAGTAATACCTGCCCCAGACCCTTGCTTGATGGTGATAGACTGCCCGCCAGTAGTGGCGTTTTCAATCATCCACACTTTAGAGACGGTGTTAGGTCCGAGCGTTACCTCGCGTGTAGCCGTAAGAGAAACTGCCGAGGTAATCTTTAGGTAAAACCCACGAGTAGCATCTGCCGTAGCATTAGGCATCGTGAAAGTTTCAACAGCATCCGAAGCCATCTGCTTAGTGCCGTAACTAAAACCGTCCGTGATTAGCTCAAGGTTGGTGTTAGTACTGGTTCCCCAAGTACCGTCCTCATCACCTGTGGTGATTTCTTTAAGTCTTAAGTTATTTACATAAGTAGCCATTTGGTTTCTCCAGTACTTATACTAGTGTACTGCCGTCGGCAGCAGGGATGCTTGTCGCATAAATTGTTGTATTCTGTTGCACAGTTAGGGCTTCCCCGCAATCTGAACAAGTATCAGCGCTAAGCTCACTTTCGTCAAGATCGTAACCGCAGTGGCCGCACATAACTGCGGTGTCATACTTGGGATGCTCTACACCATTTACTGTTATAGATTCGTTAGTTTTTTTCATGCTGCTATTATCTCCGTCCATCTGGGGTTGCCGGTTGGTGTTATTTCACTCCAAACCCACGCAATCCCTAGCTCGCCTGTGGCCTGCACTCCAGTCACATTCACGATGACGCTTGCTATTTGAGTTACAGTTCCAAGGGCCGTAGTGCCTTGAACGCCCGTAACATTAACATTTTGCTGTAGGTCTACAACTACAGTACCTAAAGCTGATGTAGCTACTACTCCCGTTACAGAGGTACTTGCTTTGCCTGCTACCGTAACCGCGCCTAGAGCTGTGGTTCCTACAACGCCTGTTGGGTTAGCTCCTGTACCTTGTTGAACATTGGCATTGCCTAGGGCAGTGGTTCCTACAACTCCCGTTACCGAGGCAGTCGCTCCTGCTTGTACTGTTACTGTACCTAAAGTGCCAGTGGCAGCGTTGCCTAATACTGCTACGTTATCCGCATCACCACTTACAGTTACGCTACCAAGTACTGCCGTTGCAGAGACACCACTTACGAAGCCGTTTGTTTCAGCTATAATTGTTACTGAACCAACTTGACCTGTAGCTTCAAGACCTAGGGATTCTCCCCAGCCTCCTCTGCCCCACGCAGCACGCCCCCAACCACCCAACCGGACGGTTGTATCAACGCCTTCACCCCAAGAGCCTGAACTCCAAGTGTTACGACCCCAACCGCCAGCCACTTACTAGGCAATCCGAATGATCGCATTGCTCGAATCTGACGCAGGGAACACAATAGTGAAATCACCCGCAGTAGAGGTCTTATCCGAACCAAAGTCCAAAACAGCAATAGCGGGGTTACCACTACCCACTTTATACATCAAAGCGCCACGAGCCGTAATAGTAGACGTACTCCAAGTAGCATTGCCAAAGTCTAAAAACGCCGTAGTACCTGTAGATGTAGGTACTTGCGTTATCGATAACGCCTCGCCGCCCGCCGTGTAGTTTGTCCCTGTAACTTCATTAGACGTACTATACACAGTAGTGGTTGCCCCCAATGTAGCGGAGCTAGTGTACAAGGCAATTTTAAATGACTGCGAAGTACCTGAACTAAAATCAAAGTCCCCACCAAGGATTTCAACTTTGAATGATGTAGCCATAGCCTGTGAAATAGCCATTTGTGTTTCCTCTTTAAATTAACGCGGTTCTATTCTAAGTTGACCAGAGCGATACATATCTTCCCGCATCTTGCCATCGCCTAAGTTTTTCAATAACGACATAGCATCTATATACATCTGTTGGTATAACGCAACCATCTCAGCGTCGCCTTTCATAAAGCGTATTGCTTGAACCAGCGCACCGTTAAGTAGTGCCGTATCAAACTCAGTTCCAAGCCACGTAGTACCCGCTGTAACAATAGTCTCGGGGTAGTAACCGTAATGTAGTTCAACAGAGTAAGCAACGTCTGGCGTTGGGCCTACAATAAACGCTGTATCGTCAAATAACCCATAATGTTTGGGTTTAGCAACACTGGTGGGGTTTGGATACGCCTCACGCATGAAGTTAACGTCTTTGTTAAGTAAGTACGTGTAATTCCCCGCAGCGTCTATAACCGCTAAAGAAAACGGATACAGAAAATCTACTGGGAATATTAAATACGGATCAGCAATCGACAAAAAACCTGTTTGGTTCCGACGCAAGGCAGGTATCTGCACAGAGTTATATATGCCCTGCTCTGCCTGTTCAGTAAACATAGCAAGTTGCGCGTCCGTAAACGTCTGCTCACAGATGTCTTGAATATTTGCTTTAAGCTCGGTGTAGTTCACCAGCTAACCCTCTAGGCCATTGGTCCACGAGCAAGAAGCCCTTTAGTAGCAGCACCTGTGCCGCGTACTTTAATGCCACTAGTCTTTAAGTTAGCCGGTGGCGCATCAAGACCGTTAAGCTCAACTGTATACACCGTAGGCGTATCAGGAAAATCAATTATCTTAGGTGTCTTTACTTTTGATCTGGCTTTATTCTTCATTTCAGTCTCCTAGCTTGTAGTTACCGTAACTTGGCCTACTGCGCCTGTAGCTTGTAAATTGTCTGGTGTAAGCCCAAAGGGGTCGTCTAGCCCTACTGGGTTCCATCCCCACTGGATGTTAATACTACTAAAATCCCCTGCTGGTACTATACTCTGATCTGGTCGCGGGTTTCTTATAGCTTGCGGGTCGTCCACTGGGAACGTACCTAGCATGAGTTGTGGTTGAGACGGCCCCCAACACTCAGGACAAGCCTTTATCTGAGTCTCTGTATTCTTAACTACTAAATTCTTTAGTTGCTTTAGCCTGTACTCAAAGCCGCACACATCGCACATGGCGAGTGCTCTTTTATTTGAGGCGAACCTGTTGCTCATGGGTTAACCCTAGTAGTTGCTCAGTCTTGGTACAAGACGTATTGTCGCTTTCTCTCTGTCTTCACCTGCCGCTAGCTCAAATTGACGCTCGTACTCGGCCTGTAACATAGGAACTCTAGGCATAAGGTCAGGGTCTTTCGAAGCTATATAGTACGCCAGACCCGCAACTAAACACGGTAAGAAGCGAAAGCTAACGTCAGGGGTCTGTACGCCCGATCCTGCGTTTTCAATACGACGCATACGCCAGTACCTCAACACATAGAAAGGAGCTAAAGCGGTGCCCTGATCCGGCACAGGCCATATATTGACAACTGGAGCATCTCTTAAACGCTCTACGTTAATCTGTATAGGGCGGGCTTGAGTCAACTTATTCGGGATACTGGCATAAGTAGGCATACTAATACGCGAGATGGTTAAGTCTGCTTGTGTGCTAGCGTTGCCCTGATTAGTACGTATCACCTGCTCTAATAAGTCTATTGTATCGGCAGGGAGCGTATAGGCGGATTGGCCTTGGATGAGGTCAATAGACCCCTCCTCAATCGTCCACATGTTAATACCACGGTTCTGCCACTCAATAGTCAGCAGGTTCATGGAACGACGGGCAGTACGCAGATCGTAGCCGGAGCGCATTTCACGTCCAGCACGCTCCCAAGACTCCTCGGCAATTTCCGTGAAGTCCATGTTGAAATCTGAAACGCCCGTAGTCGCCATTACTTAAACAAACCTACCTTTAGTTCCACCTTGCGAACATATCCCATCACCTACGCTACCGCCCGCTTGATAGCTACCCATTTGGCGTTTTTCGTAATCTCGCTCTCCGTCTATACGACGACGTTCTGCGGCTGCATTGCCGCCCTTATTGTTCCTAATGCGATAAGACTCGTCATTCAGGTTACGTATTTCTTTCTTATCATGGGCCATAACTCCGCCCATGTTGTACTTCTTAACTTTTTTATCAGCCTTCATGTAGTCTGCTCCTACGTTTTGCGGGATACCCGCTTTCTTGGCGAACTTAGGGTTATTCGCTACTGCCGCCATTAACTTGTGTTGTGCTTTGCTTTTGCTCGGCATTACCACTTAACCTTATCAGCCCAGTAGGCTGCGCTCATTTTACCTTTAGCGATGTTCTTACCATGACGAGACTTAAACGACTTGCGTTTGGCCTTCATCTTGGCAGATTCACCCGCCTTGGGCTTACCCGCAGTGCTAGCGCCTTGTTCGCCAAAACGAATAATTTTCTCTTTACCACCCGCACACGCTTTAACTACGTGAGACTTCTTAGGGTGGCTAGAGGTTCGTTTCGGCTTATTACAAGCCATAGCCTTTTTGTTTAACTGCTTAGCCATAGGTTTTAGTGACCGTAAGGATAAACGTGTACGTGTCACCCGGCACTAAGGGGGTTGTCGCATTAGCCTGTGAAAGCGCCACGATGTCCCCGTTCTTACCAGCCCCAGCATTATTGGGTATACCAAAGTCAGAGAAGTCGTACTGCTCAGTCCAGTTCCTAGGGAAGTCAAAAATAAGCACGTTAGTAGTTGCATTCCACTGTAGTTCTACAGCAGCGCCTACACTGGCAAAAGTCACGTTTTGAAGAGTAACTTCTGTGCAAACTCGCTTAGTAATGGGGTCAACCGCTAATGCAGAAACGTCTACCAAGGTAACTTCCTGTGGCGGCGGAGGCGATCCGGCCCCAATAACCACAGTTGTCTTTATAATAGCCGTGCGACCACCATCTTGGATGGTCTGTGTTGATACCGTGTCAGCCATAAATTACTCCTATTTTAGAGGTTTATAACCTAGGCGAGATTATTGTTTTGTTGATACAGAACAGTGGCTCTAATTTCACCACCAGAAGAAGCACCCGTAGTAGTCCAAGTCAATTTCTTATCCGCAGTTCCGGTATCTGCCCAAGCTAGAGCGCCGCCAGATTGAGTGGTGGGGTACTTTCGACCTGCACCAGAAGCAACGGTAATAGAATAGGTATTAATAAACGTAGCGTTACCGCCCACAGTATCACCTATGCTTAACACCGTTGTAGCACCAGCTACCGCTGTAGGGCAATCTAGTACGATGTCTATGATCTGAGAGTTGGCAGGGATAACTACCGTAGTGTCATTCGCAGCAGAAGCTCCGCCCGCAAGAGCAGTTCCCGTTGAGAACGTTTGCGCCATAACTACTTGACCAGTATTTTTTACGTCCCTACCGAGAGTTGTTCCAGTAGTATTAGAGATGGTGCCCGCTTTAATAGGGCCAGAGAATGAAGTTATAGCCATTTTGAATTCCTCACATGCGAGTGATGGGGTGCTCTGTCTGCATGTCGTCAGCCGGGACTGTCAGAAGCACCGGATGATTCCCGGTAAGCGTTCAGTATATACCACTTCTTTAGAAGCTGTACAAATAAAAAAAGCCCGTCGGTTAGGGCGGGCTAAGTCTCTAGGGGCAATACAACTCAATGTAGCACTAAATTTAAGACAAAAGAAAGGGGGCCGAAGCCCCCAATCTAAATACCTTTTGCTTATTAAGCGCCGGGTGAGCCGAAAATGCCCAGTGGATCAGATACGCCGAAGCTGTATCTCTCACGAGCCTTATAGCGGCTGTTGCCTGTGTCAAAGTCTGCATCCATGCTAGTTTGCATAGGAGTACGAACAAAGTGCTTCAGGCCGTTAGGTACGTCAGTCATCAAGAACCATGCGTTAGCGTCGGTCAAATAATGATTAACTGTGTAACCGCCCGGAATTGCACTGTTAGACTTGATAGCGTTGATGTCGTTATCGGCTGTAGCCACACGAAGCTCAGTATCCAACAAGCGGGTAGCAACGAATTGCAGCGCAGGTGGGATAACAAGAGTAGTAGGCTGAGAAGCGATTAACAAACCACGCTCGTCAGTCCAACCAGCGATCTGAATAATAGCGGCTTCTAAAGAAGTCTCATTCAAATCTGTGCCGATTGTAGGACGGTTAGAGTTTACGCCGCCAGATACGAGAGGGTGAGCAGTTGAACAAAGAGTCTGTCCGTCACCATATGTAGTACCCGCTGCGAAAGCGTTGTTTAAGATTGTGGCACCTTTAACTTGCTTAGTGTAAGCCATAGCGCGGGCAAGAGCCTTTGTATAGCGTGCAGAAAGTGAGCCGTAAAGGTTATCTTCAATAGCTTCCTCAGTAATAGAGAAACCCATTGCGATAGTCTCGTTTGTATAACGAGCCGTCCACGCTTCTTGTGCATTGTCATACTCGATAGCGGAACCCTCACCTTTAACAGGTGCGGCACTAAAACCTGACAACTTAACTTCTTCCTCGAACGAACGATCAGAAGACTCAGATTCGAAAATCTCAGCAGCTTCGTCACCATACTTCGCGTATTCGAGACCAAATAGGGCGTTTAGACCCGGTAATAGCTCCTTAAGGAGTTGCGCTCTTGAAATAGCCATTTGCTAGTCTCCTATACGCCGGTTGTGTTGGTGTACTGATGCAAGTTGATCTTAACGATCAGCTCAACAAAAGTATCAGCAGCAGTTTTAGTTTGATCTACTGTAGCGATAACTCGCACAACCAGACCTGCGGTAGTAGCCTCGGACCCTGCTAGTACTGACGCACCAGAGTTTCCTGTAATAGCGTCGCCCGTGCCTGCCAAAACAGACATGTTAGAACCTACCGCAGCTTGAGCCGCAGAAGACATAACGCTACTCACATTAGTTACAGCAACTTTAAATGCTGCCATTGGATCGTCTACTACAATAGCAAAAGCTTCTGTAACGCTAGTGCCGGGGTAGTATTGAGCCGGTGTGAACTGGTCCAGTGAATTGACGTACTGAACGCCCATAAAAACGCCCACAGGAGAACCAGTAGTGGTGCCTGTAAACTTCTCGATTGTACCCGCCGCCACGATTTTAACCAAATCACCGGCATAGATAGCTGTATTGTAAGTGCTCGCAATAGGAATAAGGCGAGTGGCACCTGCATAAGGCATACCATCTATACGGTTGATTGGCTCAAAGCCGTAGGGAGCGTTGACTGTTGGATAAGCCATTGTAAACTCCTAAAAGTTAATTGCCTTTGCCGAATGTCACCTTCGTCTTCCTATCGTTAAATAGGGGCATACGAGGGTCGTTTTCGCGCATAAGGCTGTTGTCAACAGAGTGGATTTGCGAAGCTGCCTGATTGTTATAATAGGCATTACGCTCGTCCACCATTTCAGTGGGAGCTTTGCACAACATCAGTCCACCTTGAATGATATTATCCTTGAAACGACCATCGGTCACTTCATCAGGAAGTATCTCAGGGTGAGCATCTGCACGTACTGGCTCCCAACCTTCTCTTAATTTTGAGGAAACATTGCCGGTATCGGCCTGACCCATAGTACTAATACGTACCCAGTGATAAACATACCCGTCTTCTGGCGTAGGGTTAGGCAGTGTTTCTGGCCGCACCCACGCTTTCTTACGTACATCTTTCTCACGAGTATTTAGTTCTCTGCTCAGTTTGTTATCAGCCATTATTTGTTCCTCATTAATTCAGCAGCCTGTTTGGCGTAGTCTTCCAGTGAAATACCAAGTCTTTTTGCAATAGCAACCTGTGATTGGTTAAGTGTCACCTTCTTCGGTGACGTGCTCCGCGTAGCGGGGGCAACCACGTTACTAGATTTATTCTTGGTACGTTCTGGTTGATCGTCTATCCCGTCGTCAAAGCGGTCGGGAAATACTTGTCGCATACGAGAGTTAATTTTCACGTAGTAAGTATCTGATGTAGGGTCAACCCCTTCTTTTGTAAACTTATGATGTAGCCCATAAGCTAAAGCTGTCATCTCATCGTCTTCACCGAACCAAGAAGAATTTTCATCTCTCCAGTTTTCGGCTTTCTCATCGCGCTGCACGTTCGCAGGGGGTGCCTCTACCTGCGGTTGTACAGGAATTTCTTGTGGTTGTATAGCCTCAACTTTCTTAGGCTTTAACCCGTTAACTTTGTCCATACGTATCTGGGCAATATTTAGTGCGGTTTGCGCCTCTAAGACTGCTTCCGCTTCGCCTGATTCGTAGGCTGTTCTATACCGGCCTTTAGCTATATCCATCTCGCCTTCTACCTGCTTTTTAGCAGATTGAATAAGCGTATTATGGTTAGTGTCTACCGTACCTTTGAGCTTGTTGTTCTCGGACATAAGGTTCCGAGCGTACTTCTCTAGCTCTACGCGCTCACGTAAAGCAGTTTCCTTAGCCCTACGCTCGTCGTGATAGCCCTTACTAAGGTGCTTAATCCGCCCCTTAACTTTGTCAGAATAGTTTTCCAACTCGTCATCGGTTACTTCTTCTGGAGGCTTAGAAGGTTTACGTCCTCGATCTGCTTCGGGCGTATCATCTTCTATCTCTATCTCTAGCTCTTCCGACTTGGATTCCTTAGCTGGAACCTTCATGTCTTCTCGACCTACAGCCTCCTCTACCTCAAGACTATTATCCTCTTTTTCTTCTAAGTCTACCGTTACCGCCGTAGACTTGGAATCTGAGTCAGGGAACTCATACTCTACTTGTTGCATAGCCATACCTTACTCCTTAAGCACGCGTGATAGCACGCGGATCAGCGACGACAGCTTCGATGGAATCGTCATTCATTAGGCGATATTC
>Ga0308011_10001303_pt1 | contig 11443 bp, 10 predicted proteins | sample Neamet177_FD_203144 | JGI IMG/M metagenome (GOLD analysis project Ga0308011, IMG submission 203144) | Marine microbial communities from water near the shore, Antarctic Ocean - #177 | ecosystem: Environmental > Aquatic > Marine > Unclassified | place: Southern Ocean | collected 2014-07-25
TTTTCCAACAGAAAGTTAGTTATTTGTGGATAGATAGTCCATTAGTGAAGTGGATAAATGATGTTCTTCTTGTTTCATGCTTTTACTCGTATCATATTGTAGGTTATTTACTTATGTAGTTCGTTTAATGCTGTATTCACTGTTTTCAATTAACTGGAACTGTTTTTTTATTATAATCTATTGTTAACCATTTAATATCTACTTTACCATTAGGGTTACGTGGGAACTCGTTAACAAAAACGATTTCCTTGGGTACCATATAGTTAGGTAAATTAAGTTTACAATGTCTGAGTATTGAAGTTTTTAATAACTCCTTGTCATCCATTGAGGCAACAATAAGTGCAATAATAGCTTGGCCCAAATTTACGGAAGGACTCGAAATAATAGTCGCTTCCTCTACTTGAGGCAGTTGTAATAATACGGATTCTAATTCGGTCGGACTAACTCGATAGCCTGATGTTTTAATCATGGTATCTTTTCTGGCTACAAAATAAAGAAATCCTTCAGCATCTCGCTTAACATAGTCACCTGTATATACTGCAAGTGGTGTTTTTTGTGCATTTATTGCTTGTTTAGGTGTTGGTTTATATCGCTCTGCCGTCGCAATTTTATTGTGCCAATAGCCTAAAGTTACTAATGGGCCAATATGAACCAATTCACCCTCTTCATCGTCATCACAGCTACTACCATCTTCCCTTAATACAATAATTTCACTGTTAGGGATCGCCTTACCCATTGAGTTCGGTCTTTTGTCTATTTCATCAGGTGACAAATAAGTAGAGCGAAAAGCCTCCGTTAAACCGTACATTAAGTAAGGTTTTGCTTGTGGCATATATTGTCGTAATTTTGCTAGGGTTGCTAATGGTAATACTCCCCCTGAATTAGTAAAGTAGCGTATTGAGCGCGCAGCATCACTTGGCCACGTTACTTTACTCAGTTGCATCCATAAAGGGGGAACAGCAGCTAAACCGGTAATTTCATAACGAGTGATCGCTTTAATAACATCATTAGGTAATAAGTAATCAAGTAACACACATTGTGCGCCAATGAAAAAGCAACTCGTTAATTGATTGAATCCATAATCAAAACTTAAAGGGAGTACCGCGAGAATTTTGTCATTATTACCCAGTTGTAAATATTGACTAACGGACTTAGCCCCAAGCACAATATTTGTGTGACTGAGCATAATTCCTTTTGGTTGACCAGTGCTACCCGAAGTATAGAAAATAGCAGCAAGATCGTTCGGGGATATTGCAACTTGAGAATGTGGTTCTTTATAGTTCGTATTGTCTTGATCGAGGGCGTAGTTTGATAAAAAAGACTGCCAATCGATAATTGTTATAATTTTTTTTATTGATTGAGGTAGCGGACGTAATGTTTCTCTTAATTGAATTTCGTTAGCATCAATTACAATAATAGTGTTTAATTCGGTTAAATCCCCCAATAAAGGTATCATCGTCTTTAATCGAGCACGATTTGTAATGAGGAGCTTTATCTGGCAATCATTCGCTATATAGTTAACCTGCTGAGCTTTTAATACCGGATTAATGGGGACAAATACAGCACCGAGCAAAGAACAAGCAAACATACTCTGAACGTTTTCTTTATTTTTTGCTAAATAAATTCCAACTCTATCACCTTGTGAAATTCCAAATTCAGAGTAGCTGTGTGCTAGCCTAGTTATTTGTTTGTTAAGCTGGGCATAACTAAGTTGGGTGTCTTTTATTTGTAGTGCAATGGTATCGGGGGAACGTTTCGCACTATGGCTTATAAGCTCATGAACAAATGAAGTCATTTATCATCCTGAAATTAAATATAGTCTTTTTTTCTTCACCATTATGACTGTGAAAGCATCGTATAGGCAAGTAGGAGATAAATTAATTAAGTAATTCAATAAACCATCGATGAAACGACAGTCTAATTACAATATTCATGATTATTCGAGTAATATCCATGAATTTGGATAAGTGTCTTTAGTAATAAATCGAGGAGTTAAAGCATATTTTACTAGGTGTTTAGGGTATCCTTTATATTTAATAATAGATTTAATTCGTTCACGGAGGAAAATATGTCAATAAAGATTTCATTACTGTTAGTTGTTATTTTATTTACTATACCGAATGCTAAAGCTGATTTTGTAGATGTAGTCGCCAAAATTAAACCATCAGTTGTAGGTATAGGTATCCATACACCAACCAGTCGACCACAAAATATTTTACGCGGCACAGGTTTTGTTATTGGTAATGGACAATATATTGTAACTAATGATCATGTATTACCCACCTTATTAGACGATAGTTTATTGCAAAAAATGGCTGTTTTTATTGGATCTGGTAAAAAATCTACAGTCCGAGAAGCTGAAATAGTTGCCAAGTCTAGTTTATATGACTTAGCTATTTTAAAAATATCAGGCTCGGCTTTGCCTGCCATGACTTTAGATAATAATAATTTACATCCTGACGGTAGCGCCATTGCATTTACTGGTTTTCCTATTGGTGCTGTTTTGGGGCTATATCCTGTAACTCATCGTGGCATTATTTCCAGTAGTACACCTTCAGTAGTTCCTGCTGTATCTACTCAAAAAATAAGCTTAAAAATGCTTAAACGAATGAGGAACCCCTATTTAGTTTATCAACTTGATGCGACCGCTTATCCTGGGAATAGTGGCAGTGCTATGTACGACAGAAAAACGGGTAAAGTGGTAGGTATAATCAATAAAGTTTTTGTGCAAGAAACTAAAGAGGGTGTTATCAGTAATCCTAGTGGCATTACGTACGCAATACCAGTGAAGTATCTACATAAAGTACTTAGAGAGAACAATATTAAACTTTAATTTTTCCTACTCATTGTTTTCTATTTGACGACAAAGTCTGAAGTCTATACCCGTTACCTTTCAGAGTGCTCGATTTCAGTGGGAATTAAAATGACTTTAGGCAATGAGAATAATGTAAACATAGTCGCTCTCTATTTACATTATTTACTGCAGCATAAAGTCATTTTAAACCCATCGTAGAAGCGTTTGAGCAATATCTCTTCGTCGTTGCAGTGACTTAGAAGGGAATAACCATTCCTTCATCACTGCGCCTTGAATTGAAATCGCTCAAGCGCTCTGAAACATGCATCTTGAATGGTAACGGGTATAGTTTTAATAAATAATTATTAGCCTAAAAATTAATCTCTTACGATAGCTACTTTGTTTGCCGAAGTTGCAGGATATAAACTTGATAAGGGTACTAATTCAATTCCATGTGATTTTAATGTTGGAATCAATTTTTTTAAAGTTACAATAGTTTCGGGGTGTGGGTGGGCTATAGCGATAGCCGAATGATGTTTCTGAGCGAAACTAACCAGCTGAGAAAATTGTTTATTTATATATTCTTCTGTTAACTCATTATCTAAAAAAATGTGTCTTACTTTCACCGGTACACCGTAGTCAATAGCTGCAGTTTCTGCTTTTGATTGAGGGCTGGTTTTACTGTCCAAAAATAATAAATTATTTTGTTTTAAAAATGTCATGGTCCAAGCCATTGGTTCATAAAGTTGGGTGAGGTAGCTACCCATATGATTATTAATGCCAATAGCAAAAGGAATTTCTGCAAGGGATTTAGCTAAACTCTGATTAATAGCTTTTTCACTCATGTTACTGGTTAATGCTCCAGGACCTAATTTTTTCCTGTTTTCAGATTCCATTGGTACATGAATTAAAACTTCATTATTGGTACTGTTCGCCTTTTCGGCAAGTTTCTTTCCATATGTAGTGTGAGGTAAGAAAGAATAGGTAATTGCACCAGGTAATGTTAATGCGTTTTTGTCTGTATAGCGGTATCCCATATCATCGATAACTATGGCAACTTGAAGAGTTTTTGCAATGACAGGGTAACTTAATAGTGTTAGAAAAAGTATCAGAAATACATGCATAGGAAGGATTTTTAGGAAAGTATTTAGCACAGAGTAATGTTTATCTCATCAGTTTTTTGTTAGTTATGATTTTAGTCAGGTTTTCAGTATTAGCTTTCAGTTATAGCTATTAGACAATGACAGTAAACCTGACAGCTTTTTGGATAAAAATATAACGCTTTAACCTCTTGGTGTAAATATATTACTTACACCAAAGTTTAGGGTTTAAAACCTTTCCTCGGTGACGTATTTCAAAATATAGGCCTGATTGTTCTAACCCACCACTTTGTCCTACTAGCGCAATGGGTTCACCTGTTTCTACTCGGTCACCAACTGATTTTAATAGAGTCTGGTTATGTGCATAAAGACTCATATAACCATTACCATGATCAACAACCGTTAATAACCCATATCCTTTTAGCCAGTCTGAAAATAATACAGTACCGTTATGTATTGTTTGTACTTGGCGGCTTATAGGTGCACCGATTAAAACCCCCTTCCATTTAAGATAGCCTTGTTTTCGAGTTCCAAAACTATGCAGAATCCGTCCTTTTACAGGCCAAGATAATCTTCGTTTTAATTTACTTAAACCGGTTAAATTAATTTCTGCTTGTAAAATCTTAGCTAACTTATTTAATGCTTGGTTTAGGTTATTTTCTTCAGCTTTGAGTTTATTTAATTTTTGTTGGCTTGAAAGTAATTTATTACTCAATTTTTTAAGTGTGTTTCTTCGCTGTATTTTACTAGACCTATATTGGGTGTCTTGCTGTAGTTGGTCTTCCTTAAGAAGCTTTAAATAGTCAACTTGTGTTTGGTGCTCAGTACTTACTTGTAATAGTTGTGTGATGGTGATCTGAAAAGCATCAATTTCTTTCGTTCTGGCTTGATTTAAATATTGATAATAACTAATAGTACGTTGTATTTTTTCACTTTGATCTTGGTTCAGAAGTAATTTTAGATAGTCGTGCTGGCCTGTTGTGTAAGCGGATCTTAATTGCTGTGCCAATAAGGTTTCTTGTGTTTGTTTAGCTAGGGTGAGTTTATTTTTTTCGGCAGCCAAGTCGGTGATTTTTACTTGGGTTTCGTTTAATTCTTGTTCTATTTTATTAATCGCCTTTGCTACTTTAGCAATAGCTAAGTCATCAGATTTTAGTTGTTTCTCTAAATTACTTCGTTGTTTGTTCGTATCAAAAATATTTGACTCTTGCTTCGCAATAGCTTTTTGAACATCACTAAGTTTTTCTTGATTCTGCCTTTTGGCTTCATCATTACGGTCACTTTGATCCGCTTTTAAAGGAAAAGCGAATAACAAGCTTATAATAACCAAGCAGGTTATGGTTATATGCGACAGGTGCTTATTTGATAAATACGTGTGGATAAACAATCTCATATTTGATAATTGGAAAATAATAGTGATATTAAATTTAAAGCCAATATATCACTTGGCTTACTCATTTAATATCACTAGTTTATCCTATGTGACCATAGCTCAGTCACAGCTATGGTCATACCAAATATTACTCAGTTAACTGCATTAATATTGAACCAGTCATTTCTTCCGGTTGTTTCATACCCATTAAATTTAACAAGCTTGGCGCAAGGTCACTTAAAGTACCTGAAGTGGCAGGAATAGCATTACGACCAACATAAATAAGTGGTACTGGTCCAGTCGTATGAGCGGTATGTGCTTGACCCGTGATAGGATCTTTCATTAGTTCGGCATTACCATGATCGGCTGTGATTAAACATTCGCCATCACTGTTTTTTAATGCTTTAACTACGCGGTCAATACAACTATCTAGTGCTTCAGTGGCTTTAACCGCAGCTTCCATACTACCGGTATGCCCAACCATATCGCAATTAGGGTAATTACAAACGATAAAGTCGTACTTGCCACTTTCAATGGCACCGACAAGTTTGTCAGTTAAAATTTCTGAATTCATTTCAGGTTGTAAGTCGTATGTTGCTACATTCGGTGATGGAACTAAAATACGCTCTTCACCTTCATACTCATCTTCTTTACCACCATTTAGGAAGAAGGTAACGTGAGCAAATTTTTCTGTTTCAGAGATGCGTAATTGTGTTTTATCATGTTTAGCTAGCCACTCACCCATAACGTTATTGAGTGAAGCCGGCGCAAATGCTGACGGAGCATCAATATCGGCAGAATACTGTGTAAGCATTACAAAATTGCTAATTGCTGGCGTACTTTTTCTTGCAAAGCCATCAAAGTTATCTTCGGTAAAGCAACGACTGAACTGACGCGCTCTATCTGCTCTAAAATTCATAAAGATTAAAGCATCGCCATCATCTACTTTGATGGTTTCACCTGATGGTGTTGTGATTGCGCTAGCACCAACAAACTCATCATTTTCATCACGAGTATAAGCTGCATCAAGTGCATCTAAGGCGTTAGTGTATTGATGTAAACCTTCGCCACTAACCATCACGTTGTATGCCGCTTCAACACGATCCCAACGTTGATCTCTGTCCATTGCATAGTAACGACCAATTACAGAGGCTATTTGTCCTTCCCCTGCGTCAGCTTCATTAAACAGCTCTGAAAATTTTTGCTGTGCTTTTTCTAAAGACGCTTTTGCACTACGAGGCGGCGTATCGCGGCCATCTAAAAATGCATGCAAATAAACTTTTTTAGCACCACGATTTTTGGCAAGTTCCATCATGGCAAATATGTGTTCTTCGTGACTATGAACGCCACCAGGGGAAAGTAACCCGAAAATATGTACCGCTTTATTATTTACTGTTGCATCATCAACGGCTTTACATAAAGTAGGGTTTTCAAAAAAATCACCATCCTTTATTGATTTAGTGATACGAGTAAAGTCTTGATAAACCACACGCCCAGCGCCAATGTTAACATGGCCTACTTCCGAATTACCCATTTGACCATCAGGTAAACCAACCGCCATACCGGAAGTCTTAATAAGCATATTTGGGTAATTAGCTTTTAAACCATCTAATACGGGAGTATTTGCTTGATGAATTGCGTTTGAACTTGTTTCTTCACTGTATCCCCAACCATCTAGAATCATCAATACCGTTGATTTTTTATTAGCCATTATTTTTCCCATTAAATTTAGTGTTGTTTGAATTATATACCCGTTACCATCCAAAGTGCAGGATTTCAGAGGGAATTAAAATGACTTTAGGCAAGGAGAATAATTTACGTATAGTCGCTCTATACTTTGATTATTTAACGCCGATTAAAGTCATTTTAAAACCATCGAAGAAGGGCTTGAGCAATATCACTTCGTCGTTACTGTGATTTACAAGGAAATAACCCTTTTTTCATCACAGTGCCTTGAATTGAAATCGCTCAAGCGCTCTGAATCCTGCATCTTGAATGGTAATGGGTATATAATATTGTACACCCTCATAAGCTGTTATTCACTAAGGATTTCATTTAGAAATGTTCCAAGTAGGGTTACTAATTTATAGTGCGCGGTCTATGCTCGCAATTCTAAGTGGTTTGGGTATAATGTGCCGATTCTCAATTTGATAAAAATGGTCTTTATTTATGGAACAATTAATTGCTTTTGCAAGTAACAATGGCATGTTAAGCGCAGTATGGGTTGCCCTAGTGGTAATGATTATTGTCACGACAATTAAAATGAAAATGTCACCGATTAAACAAATCAGTACTCAAGATTTAACTTTTTTAATGAACAGAGAGGAAGGCGTTGCGCTTGATATCCGCAAAGAAAAAGAATTCAAAGCAGCCCATATTCTTGATGCAATCAACTTATCTAGTGAAAAAATCACTAAAAATGGCTTTGCTAGTCTTGAAAAATACAAAGACAAACCCATTGTTGTAGTATGTGCCTCAGGAATGAGCGCTGTTCAAGTAGCGAATAATTTGTTCAAAGACGGTTTTACGCGTGTTAGCGTACTTAAAGGCGGTATGAATAGCTGGACTGGCGCAGGCTTACCAGTAACTAAATAGCCGCGGCGGGTATTTATGTCATTCCAGCATATTAACTACTGGTAAATTACTGGTAAATCACTAGTAAGTAACTAGTCAATAAAGAGAATGTAAAATGGCAAAAGTCGAAATTTATACCAAAGCATATTGCCCTTATTGCACTCATGCCTTGGCCTTATTAAAAAATAAATCTGCAGATTATAAAGAAATAAAGATTGATGGCGACATGACAATGCGCAGTACTATGATCGAACGTAGTAATGGTAATTATACCGTGCCACAAATATTTATTAATGATCAATATATTGGCGGCTGTGATGAATTAGTCGACTTAGAAAGAAACAATCAATTAGATGTGCTTCTAGACGCAAAATAGCTGTTTAGATACTAAATATATTCAATTAAAAATTATAATAAAGGAGCCAATCATGGCTGAAGAAAATCAAGTAGCGAACAGTGAAGCAACCGAAAAAATGCCAGAATTAGCTATTCAACGTATTTATACCAAAGATGTTTCTTTTGAAACTCCAAATTCTCCATCAATCTTCCAAGCAGAGTGGAAGCCAAAAATAAAATTAGATATCGATACGCGTTCTGCTAAAATATCTGATAACACTTATGAAGTTATTCTTGCTATTACAGTTACTGCTACAGTCGAAAATAAAACGGCCTTTTTAGCCGAAGTACAACAAGCAGGTATCTTTACTATTGGTAACCTACCTGAAGCACAATTAGCCCATGCTATAGGTGCTTTTTGTCCAACTACATTATTCCCGTATGCACGTGAAACAGTAGCAAACCTAGTAAACCGTGGTTCTTTCCCACAATTTAATTTATCACCGGTTAATTTTGAAGCCTTATTTGCTTCATACGTGCAACAACGTGCAGCACAAGAAAATGCTCAACAAAGTACTGAAACACACTAATCATTAATAATGTTACCGAGAATATATACCCGTTACCATTCAAAGTGCTCTGAAACATGCATCTTGAATGGTAACGGGTATAATCAGTTTATAAATAGGATTTTCTATGTCTTTAGCTGCAAAAATAACAGTGCTCGGTGCAGGCTCTTATGGTACCGCCATGGCAATTTGTTTAGCCAGAAACGGTAATAAAACTTTATTGTGGGGGCGTGATGCTGATCATGTTGCTGCAATGAAGCAAGATAGAGAAAATGAACAATATCTTGATGGCTGCCCTTTTCCAGAAAATCTAGAGCTAGAACCTGATTTAGAAAAGGCTGTGAAGGCAAGTGATAACATTTTAGTTGTTGTGCCAAGTCACGCTTTTTCAGACATGCTTTGTCAAATTCAACCCATGCTATCAAGTAATGCTAAAATTGCTTGGGCAACTAAAGGCTTGGATCCAAAAACAGGTGATCTGTTGCAAAACGTAGCAAGAAAAGTACTCGGTGAAAACGTGTCTTTAGCTGTTATGTCAGGGCCGTCATTTGCTAAAGAGATGGCATCTGGTTTACCTACTGCTATTTCGTTATCTTCTGATGATGATGAATTTGTTACTTATTTATCTGATCTCTTACATTGTGAAAAACGCTTTAGAGTTTATGCTAATAAAGACTTTATTGGCGTTCAGCTTGGTGGAGCAGTAAAGAATGTTATTGCTATTGCTGCTGGTATGGCTGACGGCATTGGTTTTGGTGCTAATGCACGTACAGCGTTAATTACTCGTGGATTAGCTGAAATGACTCGCTTAGGTACTGCGTTAAATGCTGAGCCTGCTACCTTTATGGGCATGGCCGGATTAGGTGATTTGGTATTAACTTGTACTGATAATCAATCACGTAATCGACGATTTGGCTTAGCGTTAGGTAAAGGAAGTGAAGTTGATCAAGCGATGACAGAAATTGGTCAGGTTGTTGAAGGTTATCGAAATACGAAAGAAGTCTATATGTTAGCCCAACGGCATGGTGTTGAAATGCCTATTGTAGAGCAGGTGTATGAGGTGCTTTATCGTGGTAAAGATAGTAGGTTAGCGGCTGCAGATTTACTTTCCCGTGATAAGAAGTTTGAATAAAAGTTTGGCATAATTAATTGCTTAGAAGTATAAACATTAAAGCCGCTGTAACTTATTTACAGCGGCTTTATATTTAGTATTTTATACAGCGTTAGGGAAACCTAACTGACGCCAAGCATCGTAAACTATTACTGCAGCAGCGTTTGATAAGTTCATACTACGACTTTCTTTTAGCATGGGTATTCTAATTTTATCTTCATCAGGTATTTGTACGCGTACTTCTTCGGGTAATCCCGCTGTTTCTGAGCCAAATAATAAATAATCACCTGCTTTAAAGCTTACATCACCATAAAAATTATTGGTTTTAGTGGTAATTGCTAATACTCGTTTTGGCTGTTCCTTTTCAATGAAAGCACTGAAGTTTGCATGACGCTGAATTGCCGCAAATTCATGATAGTCTAAGCCTGCACGACGTAACTTCTTATCTTCTAAATCAAAACCTAATGGTTCTATTAAATGTAATCGAAAGCCTGAATTGGCGCATAAACGAATTATATTACCCGTGTTAGGTGGGATTTGGGGTTGAAAAAGAACAACATCTAGCATAACAATCATCTTCCGATAAAATTTTTGTTATTATATACCCGTTACCGCACAAAGTGCACACTGAAACAGCTATATTGATTGGTACAGTACAAGTAATAATTATTTTCACTAATAAATCTTATGATTTTAATTTTTTAAAGGATCAGCATGTCATCAAAAATATCAACAGAGGATTATGCCTTCTGGGTGCGATTAGCTGCAATATTTTCAACATCCACGGCTTTTATTTTAGTGGTGATTAAACTCTATGCATGGCTGGCAACGGACTCTAGCGCAATGCTCGCTTCCACGACTGATTCTATATTAGATTTATTTGCTTCGATAATGAGTATCGTAATATTGCGTTTTGCTTTAGCTCCTGCAGATAAAGAGCATAGCTTTGGTCACGGTAAAGCGGAAAGTTTAGCGGGGTTAGTTCAAGCATCTTTTGTACTTGGTTCAGCTATTATTCTTATTTTTAATGGCGTGTCTCGGGTTATTAGTCCACAAGTCATAGTACATAGTGAAGTGGCTATTTGGGTGACTATTATATCTCTTGTCTTAACATTGATGTTAGTTGCCTTTCAGCGATATGTAATAAAGCGAACTGGCTCCATTATTATCAGCGGTGATGCCTTGCATTATCAATCTGATATATTCCTTAATTTAGGTGTTTTAGTCGCAATAATTTTGAGTCAAGGCATATGGTTACAAGCCGATGGCGTTTTCACCATATTGGTTGCGTTATACCTGGTCTTTGGCGCAGGTCAAATAATGGTACAAAGCGTTTCGCAATTAATGGACACCGAATTAAGTGATGAGGAATTAGCCACTATTAAAACTATTGTGTTAACACATAAGCAAGCGATAGGTATTCATGAATTACGTACTCGGCAGTCGGGAGTGCAAAGGTTTATACAGTTTCATTTAGAGCTGAGTGATGATTTATCTCTATTGGAGGCGCATAGTATCGGGGACGAAATAGAGCTGAGCATTTGCAATGCACTAGCCCCCTGTGAAGTGTTTATTCATCATGATCCA
>Ga0308011_10001306_pt1 | contig 11370 bp, 8 predicted proteins | sample Neamet177_FD_203144 | JGI IMG/M metagenome (GOLD analysis project Ga0308011, IMG submission 203144) | Marine microbial communities from water near the shore, Antarctic Ocean - #177 | ecosystem: Environmental > Aquatic > Marine > Unclassified | place: Southern Ocean | collected 2014-07-25
TCAAGACCGAACAAAGCGTTCAGACCCGGCTCCAACTCTTTTACTAATTGGGCTCTTGAAATAGCCATTTGCTAATCTCCTTATTGACCCGCAACGCCGGCTGAACCGTACAGATGCTCGTTAATTTTAACCACGACAACAGCGTTGGCCCCTACTGCATTATTTGGCACGTCCCAAAGACCGATGATCTTGAGGTTCAGTGCCGCAGTTGTCGCTATAGTACTTGTATCAAGCTCATTGGCAGATAAGCCAGTGACTGTGTTACCTGTACCTATAGTGATATCTGCATTTTTGCCGTAATCAGTTACAGCCGAAGTGCCATCGTTCTGGAGGATAAACATCTGGCTCGGATCATCGAGTACTTCAGCGAGGATCTTGCCTTGAGTGATGTTGATGCTACCAGGGTAGTAGTTAATAAAAGTAGGCTTTTGCGTTGTAGGGTCATTGTAAAAACAACCGTTGAACACGCCCACTGCCGCTGTGTGAGAGGCGGGGTCAAACTGTAAAATGTAGCCGTCTTTCAAAGTGACTAGGTCACCCTGGAAAATAGCACCTGATTGATTATCCGCGATCTCGTAACCGTACTGTTTCTGTGCACCAGTACCGGCTAGGTTACCAAGCGGACGTAGCCCAAAGGCTTTGTCGTTATTAGCCATGATTAATGTCCTTTAAATTAAGTTATTCGGTGTCCGAACGTGGACCGCCGAGGCTCACTTTAGACTGACGTTCTGGATTATTGATTCTCATAGACGATCCTGTGTTCGTCTTCAGCAAATCGTTATCAGCCGCTCTAATTTGATCATGAGTTCGTCTGTCATAATATTCTCGACGCTCCGCAGCTGTTTCCTCTGGAATCCTAGCCAATAACATTCCGCCGACGCTGATCACGCCTGCATGTTTGCCATCGTCCTGGACACCAGAATCAAAGTCAGGATGTTCGTCCGCGCGCACCAGTTCATACCCCTCACGGAGCTTGGCTGCTACATTGCTGCGGTCGTCTGTCCCGCCCGATTCAGCTCTGATCCAACGGTGCTTATAGCCCGGAGGAGGAGGTGGAGCATCTAAACGTGAAGGTGGAGCCCAAGCTTTACGGCGCGCAGTTTTTTCTCGTGAATCACTCTCACGAGTGCTGCGTTTAAGTTTTGGCACATTAGTAGCTTCGGTCATAATCTAATCCTTTACGTGTTTCGCATATTCTTCAAGAGGAACCCCAATTCTTTTTGCAATAGCAACTTGACTGGGTGTCAACCTTACAGTGCGGCGTGCTGAGTTATTAACGCCCGATGATCGGGTTGCAGGAGCCACCGGCTGCACGGAGCGGCGCGTCCTGTTGTTAGTTGGCGTACCTTCAAATTCATTAGGAAAAATATCCTTGATACGGCGATCTATCTCATGATAGTACTCATCCGTAGTAGGGTCAAACCCTTCTTTTTGGACCAGGTCTATATGAATACCCCTAACCGCGTGTGTCATGACGGTGTTTTGCCCAAACCACTCGTTACTTTCAGCCCACTCTTCAGCCTTAATATCAGGCTCTGGCGCACGTTGTGCAGGAGCGGCTTGTTGTGGTTGTGGTTGTGGTTGTGGTTGAGCTGGAGCCTGCGCGCGACGAGCTGTCGTGTCTTGAATTCTCTGCTGTTCCATCATGGCAGAGGTTAGTCGCTGCTGTGCTTCGGTCTCCGTATCAATGTCACCTTCTTCTCTTGCCTTTTTTATAACCTGTTTCAAAGCTAGAGTATGAGAACTAACACGGCCTTGCGCTTCCTGCAGGCGCTCACCATCAGTTTTCTGATAACGCTCTTCCAGGACTTGGTTCTGCTGCTGGACGTTTTTAGCAAACTCCAATGCCGCTTCTTCGCGTCTTTGTGTCTCTCGCAGGCGCGCCGTGAGCTTATCAATGCGCTTTTTAACTTTACCTGAGTAGTTCTCAAGTTCCTCTGTGTCAGAAGAGCTTGTTTTTTTCTGGGTCTGTTCGACAACTATTTCTTCTTGTTCAGCAACTTTTGCATCAGTGCCGTCCTCGTTCATTTCAATAGTCGTCTCTTCTTGTTCGTCTTCGCCTACGTCAAAATTCATTTCTTGGTTTAGTTCCTGAGTCATCATTAAATCTCTCCTCACATATGTAGAATGTCTTCAGGGTCATTAACTAGCCCCAAGACTTCGTCATCGTTTAACAAACGTATCTCACCGCCATCAATCTGAATACGAGATCCCGCATACCGTCCGAAAATTACCCAGTCACCTGGATTACACCAAGGACCATGCGGAAACTTTGATTCGTCTGCATACGCCAAAGCGCCTACTTTAAGGACGTAGCCTACATTGGTAGCCAGTTGAGTTCGCTGGCGTGTTTCATCAGCAAGGACTATGCCTCCCTTAGTGGTTTTTGCACCACGATACGGAAGGATAGCTATACGCCAGCCAGTTGGTTGAGGAATAAGGTCGAGGATTTTATCGGCCAGGCCTTCGTTATCGACCTTGCCTTCTTCGGTGTACGCATCATTAAGAGTAGCTTTCTTGGGAGCACTATCTTCCAATAGCTTGTTCTTCTCCCACTTCTCTTCAAGCGGCGTTAATTTCTTTTCAGCTTCCATACGGTTCTCTCTGGTGGTTAAAAGTCTTCTGAATGCTTACCCACTCTCTCTCGGATAATCTGCTCCACAAGCTTAATACCTTCCAGGCGTCCCATCAGGAAACGGTAGCGCTCCATGTCTTGGAGTGTGCCGTTAAGCACAATTGACTCGGAGTCTTCCTGTAACTTTCTAATGTCTTTAAGTACGCTTTCAGCGAATTGCAGCATGGTCGTTTTTTCCATGAGAGCAGGCAGTTAATAGCCACTGCCTGGGGGCTTGCTTAATATAGTTTTACCGGCCTATCGCCGTTTCTTTTTAGGCTTTGCTGTATTCAAGGCAATTGCAATAGCCTGGCGGCGTGGTTTTCCAGCTTTCATCTCAGTTTTCACATTACTGGAGATGGTTTTTTTACTTGATCCTTTTTTTAAAGGCATCAGAGCACCTCATTAGCAAAGTCTTGTTGGACCACATCCACGCTTGGCTAAACCGCAGCCACGAGACTGAACAGTGCCTTTTTTCCCTGAGCTTTTCTTAACTGCTCCGCCTTTAGCCATACGGTTCATCTGACCTTTTTCGTAATTCTTTTCGCGGTCTATCCGACTATATTCATCACGAGCATTGCGGCCTTCCGCACCCTTGGCATAGGTCTTAGGCGCAATTCGATAGATTTCATCGTCTAGGTTACGCATTACTTTCTTGTCACGAGCCATTGAGCCTCTCATGCCTGTCTCCCTAAAGTTTGCTTGGTTGGTTAATTCTTTCACGAGCCACGTCTGCACGCAACTGTGCGATCTCTTGCTGCGACTGGATACGTGCCTCATTGCCCTGTGCATTCTGAGCAATCCTTGCTTGGTCTACCTGAACACCCTGCTCTTTTATAGCAATGTCCGCCTGGTCCTTAGCCGCTCGCTGTTGGAGCTCTTGGGCTTTAAGTGCGATAACAGGGTCTTCTCCGCCGGCTTCCCCAGAGAGCTCCGCCTGTGTTCCTTTTAATTCCATCATGTATTCAGCTACTTTCACTGCAACCATTGCCTCACGCTGCAAAGCGGAAACCATGTTGTCTGGATCAGATCCGTAGTCTGCAAACAATGCAGCCTCCGTATCCTCTTCCGCTTTTAATCTGACATGCTGCAGTACATGCTTTTGTAGCTCTGCTGCGGCAAGTGGATTAGCCTGGATAAGGCCTGATAACCCCATGATCAAGTGAGCTGCAATGTGAGCATCATGCTGCTGGCCTGCAAAGGCCTTGAGTGACTTACCGTCTGCAGCCTCCATGTTCTCACTGGCAGGGTCTGTTGGCGCCTGGTTGACCTGCACCTTTAGAATACCGTCGATATCGCGCACATTCATGGCCTGGTACACCCGATAATAGGCCTCATACATGTTATGCATTTGTGGCGCGCTTTGAGCGAGCTGCAGCTGTGTCTGAGCCAGCGTAATGCGTTGCGCGGCAGAGAACACGTTGGGGTCGGCTACTGGCAGTACAGCGACCATATGGCAAAAATCGGACTTTTTTACACTCCTAGACGCGCCAGGCACATCATATGGGTAATTATCAGGCAAATATGCCCCAAAACCCTTTGCTAACATCTCAAATTCTTGTGTCTGAGCGTAATAAAGACGCTTATGGATAGCAGACATGACAATAGAGCCGCGCTCAAGCAGTGCCATGGTGGTCCCGACAGCTGCCTGCTGGTTACCATCCCCTACTTGCATGTCGGCTGTGCTCGCTAACCGCTTACCCGCCTCCACAGCGAAGCCCATCAGGGTATATAACGTCTGAGAAGGCTCTTTATAGGGTAAAGGCATGAGTGATGCCGACAATTCAGCGCCGCCAGCGTCAATATCCCGCCACTCACCCGGCTGGATAGGCTGATCGTCGTCAGCAATCCGTGCACCCTTAGCTTTAAAGCCCGCAGGAAGGTTGGATAGCGTGCCTGCGTCAAGAAGTTGGCGCAATGCCATGGTAGCAGTCTTAGATAGCCCACCAATCAGGTGCACAAAACCTAGTCCATAGGCTCCAGGCCCTTCAACTAGCACATAATGCACAAAATACTCACGTCTAAGCTTTAATTCGTCGTCTTCAAGCCAGTTTCTACGCACACCGACGACCGCACCGCTTGCTTCGACAATCGTAACCACGTAGGGAAGCTTTATCCCGGTCTCGTTCTCTTCCTCGTCCCTGTCTTCAAAGCCATAAAGGTTTAAATCAACACAGAACTCTAGCAAAAACACTTCTTCGGGCTCGCCACCGTCTGAAACGCCTACAACTTTGTCAATTGCAGAACGGATCTGATTGCCACCACTGGGATCTAGCTGTGGCTCGACGTCAATATCAAGATATTCGCCTGCGAAAGCCCGTTTCTTAAACTCATTAGTGTCCATGGCTATGCGCTGAGTAATCCGCGGACACTCAGAGATAACGCTAGACCCGTTATAAGGTATATATAGATCATCGGGCAGCACTAAACGGCTGACCATGCGTCCTAACTGCTCGTCATAGTAAACTTTCTTGAAAGTAGAGCCGCCGTAGCCTGTGTAGAACAGCAATTGATCGAATTCGGGGGTGTATTCCTTCATCACCGTAGTGATTTGATAGTTCATGAAATCTTGAACACGAGAGGCCTGTTGCGTCTTGTCCAGGGTCTCTTTGCCTAGAGTCTGCGTCCGAACAGGGCCGCCTGCAGGCATTAGCTCTTTAAACGCCTGCGCCTGGAACTGGACAATCGCCTCGGTCAGCATCGGATGGACCGTGCCCGCCGCACCGCGGAAAGGGCGAGTGCGATCTTCGATTTTAAGGCCTAAGAGCTCTAGTCCGTTGGAATACATCTCTTCCCACTCACCGCGGGAAGACCTGTCCGCCTCAAACAATGCCAGTAGCTCGGAAGAGATCCTGGTCAGCTCGTTATCGTCTATTACTTCTGCCAGGTTGCTGTAAAAGTCAACGTCGTCGTCTTCTGGATTGATTTCGACAACCGCGCTACCGTCATCATCCAGGATGATTTCGATATCCGGCTCCATCTCGTCCGTCATCTCAATGATGTTCGTTACGGGAGCTAGGTTTACAACCTTATCTACTGGCATGTTTTTGTCCTATATGTACTTGCGGTCATTATACACACGTTCTATTGATCCACCCTTCTTAAAGTACTCGGGGTCCCCTTCTTTACGCTTCTTTATGGCGTGTTCAGGACTCTCTAATGGGCGGGTTTTTGAGTTACGAGCAAGCACCAAGGGTCCAATCTGGATTACTTCGTCTGCCGAGGCTAGAGGCTGGCCGGTAGCCTTGTTGTAAAAGAAGGAGTGCCTATAGGGATTCATTCCTACTTGCACCCAATCTGGATCGGTTAAGTATTCTTCGGCTTGTTTTCTAGCTACTTCAGGATCAACATTACGCCACTTTCCGTTCATCCTAGCAAATGTAGATTTGTTCTTCTTGCCAGTGGCGATTTTATAAGCCGCGTCGGGGCTGCTGTTAAAGATGACGTTATCAAGTACCGCGACCTTCCCGTAACCTAATGACCCTCCACTGCTCCCCGTTCCACTATGCACGGAAACTACCCAAGTGTTGTATTCGTTATAGGCCGGAATATCCAGTCTTGAGCCAACTAAAGTACCATCTGCTATCTCTTTATCTAATCCAATGACACCTTTTTCTACTTGGCTTTTATTCAAAGCAGAGGTTATTTCTTCAAATGTTGCTATTGGTGGGACACTGGTAAGGGGCTCAATGGGACGTAATCGTTTTACTTCTTTGACGTAATCAGCAATAGATATTTCACCTCTGCCTAGCTTTTCTGCTGCGTCAGAAAGTTCAGAACTCTGCACCTGTCTGAAGTTGCCTTTGTTCTTCTCACGCCAATCAGTACGTTGCTGGTCAGTTACTTTGCCTTTTTGTACGTTCCCGTCAGGTACATCTCCTGAAAGCTTTGTCCCGACTTCTCCGCCGCTATTTGGTTGCGGATCATTTGCGCCAGAGGAGAGTCCTCCCCCCTCTTGTCTATCTCCTGCTTTAACGCCCCTTCTAAGTTGTTCATCATAATCCTCTCTAAAATAAACTTCAGTATCATAGTAAGTTAAACGTGCATCAGACACATTTCCGTCGGCTATTGTATCCGAAACTATGTCATTGAACAAATCTCTCTTCTCTGCGTATATTTCTGCGGCCCTTTGTGGGTCAAAAGCTTCGTCAAATTCAGGTATGTACTGGAACCTAATGCTTGTCAATGCGCCTGTTTCAGCATCACCTGACCGGGTCAGTCGGTTAGCTTTGTCTGCAAACCTTGCATCAGTCCCATACGTGAAACCATCGACCCCGTATGTCCTTAGTCTTTCCGTGACTTTATCCATTTGAGTTGGTGTCATAGCTTTTTTAAAGAATATCTCTACGCCGGGCCGGCTTCCAGCGGTTCCTGACGGGACCGCTCTTGACATAAACACTGCGTCTTGATCGTATGCTTTGCCTTGTTCTATCAGGCGTTGGCGTAATGGTTGAGGGTTAAAGTCTTCACGGACCACAAACTCGGCATTTAATGCTCTTTCTGTGTCCCCCATAAATGAGCCATAAGTTGGTGATAAGTTATAGCCCACTACCGAGGAATCTCCACGCACGACATCGTCTAGTTCTGCCGCTATCTCTGCTTGCCCATAGTTACTCATAGGCTGATTTGGGCGCTCTCCTGCAATACCTAACTGGTATCTCTGCAATGCCGCAGGCGCTTGAGCCAGTTCTTGCTGCATGTCCTTACGCGCAAGGTCATAGGCTTCTTTTGCGTCTATTACCCGAAGGCCATAGGCAGCTTCTGTTTCAGCTTTTCTCTTTGGAGGTGTCTTAAACCCTGTATTAATGCCTCGGCGCAACTCCCCTACTCTTGCTTGATCAGGAGCCCCTGCGAAGGACATCTCGTAATCTAATGACCCGCCTTCGCCGCTCTTAGTGGTCCAGTTGTTTTTTGTCCATTTCTCTTTTTCTATAAACCACACTACTGCTTGAAGGTCGTCTGGTCCCAGATTACCTAAGTCAGGGGCAACTTTTTTCAGTGCTCCACTTCTATTTAATTCGGTTGCCGCCTCTCGGAAAACCTGCTGACCAAAGCCAAACTCTTGACCCACACGAGGGTTTTCTAGTGTGGACCCTACTAGGTGAGTGCCTGTCACAGCCTGTTCTGCAGAAGGGGGTATACGCGGAAGTCCCGCTAGATCACGCAGTCTTCGTGCGGCCCATACGTCTATTGTAGATTCATTAGTTAGACCTATTAGATTGCCTGTGAAGTTAGGTGTCTTCGGTGACTTGCCTGCTTTTATATTTCTGAAAATGTCTAATAACGCGCCCATTGCGGCAGCGCTGTTCGAGTTAAACATTGCCCCTGAGTCTTTGGTTATCAACGGGAACTCTCCCGCCTTATGCATCTGAATTAAGGTTTTACCATCTATTCGCAAACCTTGGTCCATGCGGCGCTCGAAGGCTTCAAGTTCTAGATCATAGTCGCCTCGACTATACTTTCGTAGGATAGTAACGGAGTTATTAAAGTTCTGTTCAACATTTGTCTGTGCGCTGGTGGCTCCAATAATGTCTGCAAATACGTCGCCAATTCCGCCAAACTCCGAGCGGAGTTGGTCACGCATCACGCGATACCAATTGGCTTGGGCAATAATGTCCATTGCCGCCTGATCATTATTGGTAGCTCGTTGGATAATATTCTCAACATCACCAACTAAGCCAGTAGATAGCTTTTGTGTCCATTCGTCAGTAGACACTCCTTCAGGAGCCTTTTGGAAAGCGTATGGGATTTTTTTAGCAAGTACTGCAGCGTTACCATTTTTAAACTTAGCCCCTGTTATCTCTACTGGAGCCCAGCCACCATCTACCGGATAGCTTATCTTGAAGTTTTCGCCGGCCAAGTTGGCCGACGCTCTAAGACCTACGTTCCTTCCCGCAGACTTGTTCAATTTAGCGATTTCGGTCTTAGTTAAGTTACTTTTAGGTGCGGGGATGGAGTCCACTTCATCCAGCATCTTTAATGCTTCGCCGACTTCTGGAGCAAGGGTTGGTGTTGGTGTTGGTGTTGGTGTTGGTGTTGGTGTTTCTGGTCGCGGTGCTGGGCCTTCTAGTAGTGGTGTCTCGATGGAGGTGTCGCCTGACAAGTTATCTAGCAGTTGACGAGAGCTAGTTCTTCCTGCTCCTGCGGGCAGCAGCTCTCCTTCTAAAGGAATGTCTGGCCTTACCGTGGCTACCCTATTGCCCGGTCCTTTAGGCTTAACCCCTCCTTTTATAAAAGGAAATGCCCCTAAAGCGGTCACCGTAATAAACTTCTCTAGCCTCTTTGCCTCTTCCTCGTTCCCGTTTCGTCGCGCCTCATTGACCTGCTTATTCAGCTCATCCACTTGATTTAAAGCATTGACCTGCGCGAACGGCGGTAATGTCTCGCCTAAATACCCTAGCGGATCTTCTCCCGCGGACTGCTTCATTTCGCCCCCTGTGACGAATATATCCGCTAACAGCTTTGCCGAGGGGCTTGGTGCGGTGACCACGTCCTTGCCATAGTCGTATACGCTTCCTAATGCGCCGGGGATACCCGCTAAGGCACTACCAAAAATGCTTCGCTCACCCTCTTTCGTAAACGGCGTGGCGGTGAGGTTGTCGAACATCTTCGAGCTTTCAGTCTGTTCTTGATCCAGGGGCCGTTCCGCGGGCGCCGCCTGGGCATCCATGGCTATTAACTGAGCAGTTAGTTCCTCCGCAGTCGGCTCGCTAGACGCAGAACCGCCATCAGCAAACCCTTGGGGCTTCTCTGCACGAAGCTTATCCGCCTTAGCCATAGCTGACTCCGCGAACTTTTCCCACGGATACTTGGCGTCTTGGACGTTGGTAAGAAGGTCCGTCCCTGCCTTTATCTCCTCGCCTCTTTGCATCCTTCCGCGTGTGCCCTGTCCGCCTATATTTGCGACGTTATCGATAATCGCGTTTTTTGCTTCTGCAGGGCTCAACCCCTGTTTCGCCAGGTTAAGGCCAAACTGGTTGTTAAAGTAATCAAGGTACTCGGTGCGAGGGTTGTTTCCACGGTCTATTTGCTGCAGTCCTTGCTTCACTTCTTTTATCTGAGCACCTAGCCCCGCTATCGGGTTTTGCCCAGCATAATAGGAAAACAAAGCATGGTTTATAGTGTTGAAATACTCTTCGTCTCCGTCAAGGCTGACGTTTTCCCGTGTTCCTGGAGAGCCTTCAGGGGCCTCTTTAAATCGAACACGAAAATCTGGTGGGATTAGGTTTGCGTCCACCATTTGATTATTAATTTCCACTGCTTCCCGCATTATAGCCAATTGACGAGCATCATCAAAACCGAGAAGCTCTGCGCCATACTGTACAGGGTCATTAGTAGCTTTCATTCCTACGCCCATCGCATCCGCCAACAGCTTTGCCGAGGGGCTTGGCGCGGTGACTACATCCTTGCCGTAGTTGTATATGTTTCTTGCAATGCTTGGGCTCCTTTCTGGAGGAGTAGCTGCTTTCGTCAAAATGTTATTGGGTATGTTCGGGCTTTCAGTTGGCTCTTGGGCTAAGGCAGCGTCGTTTAGGGGAGATACGGAAAAACCTCTGTCTTGGAAAGCAGGTCCGCCATTATCAGGAGGAGATACGGAAAAACCTCTGTCTTGGAAAGCAGGCTCGCCATTATCAGGCGGAGATACGGAAAAACCTCTGTCTTGTTCTGCTTCCTTCAATCTCTGCAAAAGGTCCGCCGACGCAGTACCGCCGTCAGCGAACCCTTGGGGCTTTTTTACAGAGCCACCGTGGGCCTTATATATTGGCCCAACCTCCCCGAACATCCCCTCCGCAAGAGCTCCATCGGTGAGGTTCCAGTTGCTTGAGTTAGTGGCATACGGGTCAGGAACTCCAGCAGGAGTCATGAACTCGGCAAGGTCTGCTGGGACCGCAGTCCCAGGAAGGCCGGGCACTACGTCACTGGCCTCCTGCGGCAACAAGGTAAACTGCTTCCGCATATCGTTTGCCATTTCATCAATGCCGAATTTTGCGTAATGGTTCCTGGCAAACTGGTTTAAGTTCATGTTGGCAGGGATGGCGCCGCTGGCCTTCTGCGACGTGAAGCTCTCGCCTACGTCAGGGAACATCGCAAGGTATTCTTGGACCGTGCCGCTGTTGCCAATGTCATCGACAACTGGAGGCAGCGCTCCTCTGCGGAAATCCTCCGCCTGCTGGCGCGCGTAAATCTGCGAACGAGATAAGCCCCCAGAGTAACTGCCAGGGTTATCCAGTAATCCTGCATAGGAATTGTATCGAGTCTCGTTTTCAGCCGCGCTGAGGCCTGGCTGGAAACTAAGCTGGCGTAAATCCGCTGCCGCTCGTCCCTGGTTCAATCGGTTAACCTGGTCCGTGCCCATAAGCGATCGCGGACGGCTTGTGACCGTGGGCGGCGTCCAATTGAATCCTGATCCGGTGGCCGAGAGCAGACTAGCAGCAGGCGTGTAATCAAAGTTAGTCAGGTTGCCTGCCTGATCGAGGACCTCGGTCCTTGGAGCGCTGTCCCTGAATTCCCTATCAAGCGACTCTTCGCCGGCTGCATACACGCCAGTGTTATCGGGCAACGGCTGATAGACAGTAGGGGTGGTGTAAGGGACTTGTGTCTGGGGAAAAGGGTCAGGTGCTGGTGCCGCTGCTACTGGTGTTGCTGCTGGTGCCGCTGCTACTGGTGTTGCTGCTGGTGTTGCTACTGGTGTTGCTACTGGTGTTGCTACTGGTGTTGCTACTGGTGTTGCTACTGGTGTTGCTACTGGTGTTGCT
>Ga0308011_10001311_pt1 | contig 11295 bp, 7 predicted proteins | sample Neamet177_FD_203144 | JGI IMG/M metagenome (GOLD analysis project Ga0308011, IMG submission 203144) | Marine microbial communities from water near the shore, Antarctic Ocean - #177 | ecosystem: Environmental > Aquatic > Marine > Unclassified | place: Southern Ocean | collected 2014-07-25
TTTTTATAGTTCAAGCGTAAGTTTTTTATATCCATAAGCGATATTAGGTTACATTTTATATATTTACAAAAGTAAAACAAAGATATCTTTTTATGTTGAAAGCCAAAAAAGGCAGAATATTAATTTCAGAACCCTCTTTTAACGACTCAATTTTCTTTAAAAGTGTGGTATTGCTTACTCATCATAATGATGATGAAAGTATAGGATTAATACTTAATCAGCCAACAAAAATTAACCTTAATGAAATATTAAACAATATTCCATTAAGCGATTTTCCTGTTTATATTGGTGGACCAGTAGGAAAACAATCCCTGCAATTTATTCATACTTTGGGAAGCCTCATACCTGAATCAAAACAGATAACTGAAAATATTTATTTTGGTGGCGATTTCAATACAATACTAAAATTAATGCAGGAGAAAAAGATTACTAAAAATGAGATTCGATTTTTTGTGGGTTACTCTGGTTGGGGGGAAGAGCAATTAAATACTGAAATTCGAGAAGACAGCTGGTTGGTTGAGAGCTCAAAAGATGATTTATGCATGCAGTATTCTACTCCAAAACTTTGGAATAAAATTATAAGAAATCAGAAATCAGACTATGCAATTTGGGTTAATATACCTAAAGATCCTAACTTAAATTAATTAGTTTATTCTGTAATTTATTAGCATAATTAAAATCAGTAAAACCAGTCTCCTCCACCCCCTTTATTGCTGTTATTCCAGTTAGAGCATTTGTAATGAAAACTTCATCTGATTGCTTAATATCATCCAGACTTAATGATTTTTCAATTACCATATCATTATTTAATACCCAATCCCTCATAGTACCATCAACACAGCCATCAGTAAGAGGTGGAGTATAAATTACATTATCTTTAACAATAAATAATGATGAGTTAGTTACTTCAATATAATCATCTTTAACATTCCTTAATATAGCATTTTCAAATCCTAATTCCTTAGCATAAATTGCACCTAATACTGAAACTGCAGCATTAACTGATTTTATATTAGATAGTCTTCCCATAGTTTTTACCTCATCAGAAAACACACATAATGATACTGGAATATTTTGTTTAAAGCCTAAACCAGAACAAGTACTAATCATCATTTCACAATTTTGAGATTTCGGCTGATATCTACCTCCTTCTTCTCTGCTTATATGAATCTTAACACTTCCATTAATTAACTTATTTTGATTAATTAAATTATTAATAACTGAAAGCAAACTACTAACTGTTTCTTCATTTTTTAACTTTAAAACTAAACATGCTAAAGAAAAACGAGCATAATGTGCTGAGAAATTAAAAGGCCTTTTATTTATTATTTTAATCGTTTCAAAAAAACCATCACCATAATTAAAAGCTCTATTTGAACTTTTAATTATTAAATCTTGCTCATTTATAAATTCTGAGTTTCTAAAAACTACTCCCATTTTACTTATTATTTGTAATTTGCGAACCTACTGAAAATTACTTTATGAATAAACTTTTACTTCTTGCTTTTACATTTCTTATCCAAACCGCATATGCTCAAATACAATTAAGCGGAACTATAATTGATGGGCAAACAAAAGAAACCTTAATAGGAGCTAATGTAATTGTAAAAGGAACTGACAATGGCACTTCAACTGATTTTAATGGAAACTATATTCTTTTAATTTCAGGAAAACTCCCTGTTACTTTAGAGGTTTCTTACTTAGGATATAAACTAATAGAATCAGAAGTAAAAAGTAAAAACCCAAAACCTATCTATTTATTCCCTGATAGTAAAAACTTACAGGAAGTAAGAGTAGTTGACACTAGAATTACTCAAAAACAGAAAGAGGCTGCACTAACTGTTGAGGCATTGGATATGATTTCAATTAAAGAAACTCCATCAGCTAATTTTTATGACGCATTAGGTGCACTTAAAGGAGTAGATATTACAGCAGCTAGTCTAGGTTTTAAAGTAATTAATACAAGAGGATTTAATAGCACCTCACCTGTTCGATCGCTTCAAATTATTGATGGAGTAGATAATCAATCTCCTGGACTTAATTTTTCTTTAGGAAACTTTTTAGGTTCATCAGAAATTGATATAATGAAAGTTGAAATTATACAAGGAGCTAGCTCGGCCTATTATGGTCCTAATGCTTTTAATGGAGTAATAAGTATGACCACGCGTAACCCTTTTATGCAACAAGGATTATCAATACAATATAAATTTGGTGAACGCCAATTATTTGAAAACTCTATTCGATATGCTGAGAAATTCCAGAATAAAGCTGGAGAAGATATTTTTGCTTTTAAGATTAACCTTTCCTACATGAAAGCGCAAGATTGGGAAGCTGATAATATGGCGGCAGTTGATGGCACAACTAGCAGTAATAACCCTGGAGGATATGATGCGGTAAATCGCTATGGAGATGAAGATACTGATGGGAATCTAAATGATGTTAGTGGTGATATTAATTCAAATTATTTCACACATCCTGGTCTTGGCAAATTTCACCGAACAGGATATATGGAAAAAGATATAGTAGATTATAATACCAAAAACTTGAAAGCCCAAACATCATTACATTATATGATTACTACTAAAACTGAGCTTATTTATGGAACTAATTATAGTACAGGTACTACTGTTTATCAAGGAGATAATCGTTTTAGCCTTAAAAATATTCAGTTTTGGCAAAATAAATTAGAAATAAAACAAAAAGATAAATTCTTCATAAGAGCTTATAGAACATCAGAAGATGCTGGAGATTCTTATGATGCTGTATTTACAGCTTTAAAAATTCAAGAACACAACCAAAATAGCAATCAAGATTGGTATGGTTATTATAAAAAAAATTGGGACTTTCAAATGGAAGATGTAAACTTTGAATACTTAACGCAATTAGATTCAATTAATCTAAATACTGGTGGATTCTATTATAGCTATCTAGTTAACGGAGGCGCTTATACTCAAAATGAATTTACAGCTATTATTGATTCAGTCTTAAATGCTAATACTGATATTATTATTGCAGCACATGAGGCTACAAGAGCTCTGACAGATTCAGATGCACATACATTTGGAACAAACCGATTAATACCGGGTACAGTTGCTTTTAATGAAAAGTTAGCAGAAATTACTTCAAAAATTCCTATTGATGGAGGTACTGGTTTTTATGATAAGTCTGCTTTAAATCATATTCATACAGAATACCAATTCAATGCAGACTTTGCAATCATAAAAGTAGGAGCTAATTTTAGGCAATATAATCCTGATACAAAAGGAAGTTTATTTATGGATACAACTGAAATGATAATTAATAAAGAGGCTGGAGTATATTCTGGTATTGAGGCTGATTTATTAGGTGATGTATTAAAGTTAAGTGCAACAATAAGGGCAGATAAAAATGAAAATTTTGATTTAAACTTCTCTCCTGCTGCATCATTAGTGTACAAGCCAACTGAAAAAGATGTAATTCGTCTTTCAATTTCATCAGCTATTCGCAACCCTACATTAGCTGATCAATACTTATATTATAATGTAGGAAGAGCAATACTTATCGGTAATCTAAGTGGGCACGGTAAAGATTATGGAGAAAATTTAGTTACTATTCAATCCCTTATTAATTATTATTTACCAGCTGCATTGTCAAAGGATAGTCTAAAATTCTTTAGTATCAAACCTATACAACCTGAAAAAGCAAAGTCAGCTGAGATAGGATATAGAACAACTCTTTTTAATAAAATGTATATTGATGCTAATTATTATTATTCTCGCTATACTGATTTTATAGGCTATAAAATAGGGGCTAAGTTTAATACGGCAATTAATGATACAACTACTGGTGCTTATGAAATAGCCCTACCATCAATACAAGCTTATCGTATGGCAGCTAATGCCGAAAACACAGTAACCACACAAGGAGCTTCAATAGGAATTAATTACTATTTACATCCTAACTATTCTTTAAATGGAAATTACTCTTGGAATAAACTTAACAAAGAGGGAGCAGAAGATCCAATTATACCTGCTTATAATACTCCAGAACATAAATATAATTTAGGATTAAGCGGTAGAGATATTCATTTTTCAAATTCAAAATCCTTTTTAAGAAATTTTAGTTTTAGTGTTAATTATAAATGGGTTGAAGGATTTACTTATGAAGGCTCTCCTCAATTTACAGGTAATGTACCTAATTACGATTTGGTTGACATTCAATTAAGTAAAAAACTACCTGAATTGAATGCAACTTTAAAAGTTGGCTCCTCAAATATACTTAACAATAAACATTATGAAGTTTATGGAGGGCCATATATTGGAAGAATGACCTACTGCTCTCTACTTTTTGAACTAAATTAATTTTTTGTATTATTGTAGAATACTAATTAAATAATTCCAATATTATGAAAACAACTTTACAATCAGTATTTACAATTGCTCTATTAAGTTTAGGGCTTTCTGTAAGTGCACAAACTAGATACTTAGATGATGTCTTTTCAGCAGTAACAGTTACTTCTGATGTAACTTATGCTACGAATATTAGCATATTACCTATGTTACAAGGTTTACCACCTGGACCTGCAAATTTAAAATGTGATATCTATGAACCAACGGGTGATGTTTTGACAGATCGTCCTGTAATTATTTTAGTCCATACGGGTAGTTTTTTACCTCCAGTACTTAATGGACAGCCAACAGGATCAAAATCAGATTTATCAATAGTTGAACAATGTACCAGATGGGCAAAAAAAGGATATGTTGCTGTTGCTATGGATAATCGTTTAGGTTGGAATCCAACATCTACTGACCAAAATGTAAGAACTTCAACTTTAATACAAGCTGCTTACAGAGGGATACAAGACGCAAGAGCTATGGTAAGATACATGAGAATGACTGAAGCTACTGGGAACTCATATGGAATTGATGAATCTAAAATTGTGATAGGAGGACAAGGTACTGGTGCATATATTTCATTAGGTGTTGCAACATTAGATACGGCCTCAGAAATGTATTTACCAAAATTTATGAATTTATCAACTACACCTCCGAGCCCGTATGTTTACGCTCCTTTCTTTGGCAATGTTTACGGTACAGATTCTACTTATTTGCCAGATTTTGCTTCTCCTACTGGTCAAACTGAATTGTGGAATATACCTAATAACCCTACCTATTCATCTGATGTTAACATGGCATTTAATCTAGGCGGTGCTTTAGCTGATATTTCATGGTTAGATGCAGGTGAAATCCCAATCGTTTCTTTTCATTGTGAAAAAGATCCTTATGGACCAATTGACACAGGTGATGTAATTGTACCAACAACTGGAAATATTGTTGTTGAAGTTATGGGAAGTAGAGTAGTACAACATTATGCTAATCAATATTTAAATAATGATCCTTTTGCATTAGCTGGAATTTCTGATGTATACACAACAGCTGCTAATGTAAATAATGGTGGATTAGAAGGTTTAAATGTGTTTATAACACCACCTCCATCTGCAACTTCAAATGCTTTTGGAGAACCTTGGGAAGAAGAAGGCGCTCCTTGGGATTGGTGGGATAATGTAACATATGGAATACAAGCAGAGGCTGTAAATGGTATACCTGGTCAAACTAGTGCAGCTTTTTTTGAAGCAAATGCAATATTAGGAAGTCCTAATATGTCAGCTGCAAACGGAAATTTATATATAGACACTATTCAAGGTTATTTAAATCCTAGACTATTTGCAGTATTAGGTTTTATTTCTGGCTGTACAGATGCTACTTCTTGTAACTATAACGCTTCAGCTAACATTGATGATGGCACATGTATTTTGCCTGACGGTTGTACAGATCCTTTAGCTTGTAATTATGATAATTTAGCAACATGTGATGACGGTTCTTGCTTAACAGATTATGGATGTATGAATCCAGCTGCTACAAACTATGATCCACTTGCTACTTGCCCTGATAGTTGTATTTTCCCAGTGGTTACATATGGATGTACAGATTCAACTGCTTATAATTACAATCCAACAGCTTCAATTGATGACACTTCATGTTGTTTCATTGCAGGATGTACAGATGCACTTTCCTTTAATTATGATATAACTGCATGTTATGATGATGGATCATGTATTCCTGTTGCACTTGGATGTACATACTCAGTAGCATGTAATTATGACGCTTCAGCTAATAGTGATGATGGTAGTTGTATTTTCCCTGATGGCTGTACAGATGATGAAGCTGATAATTATGATCCTACAGCCCTTTGTGATGATGGTAGCTGTCTTTATCCAACTGCTATTAATGAAGAAATTTCAGGTCTATTAATGTATCCAAATCCAGCTAATAATGTTTTAACTATTATTAGTCATTCAGTTGAAATTGAAAATATTAATATTTATAATCTGAATGGACAACTAGTCTTAAATAAGGTATTAAATAATCATAACACAGTAAATGTAAGCTCACTGGAATCTGGAATATATATAGTTGATATTTTATCAGAGAATACTTCTGTTAAAAGAAAACTAATTATTGAATAAACATTAGCTAGTATATAATAGAAAAGGGGGAGCAATTGCTTCCCCTTTTTATTTTTAATTATTTACAAATTAATATTCTAATTATAGATATATTTAGCTACATATATATTGTGATACAGAACCATTAAGTAACATTATCTTATAAAAAACAAATTACTTAACTTTGCCCTATGAAAAAAATATGTTTAGTCCTTTTCACTCTTATTAGCCTTAATAGTTTTGCTCAAAAAGGAAACAACAAGTTAATTGCTGAATATGAGGATACCCTAAAAGTAATGGCTCACGCCATTATGAATGCAGAAACTGAAACTGAAAAACGCTTAGCCAATAACGCATTTATCACTAACCTTACGGAAATACTTCAATACGAAAAATCCTTTAAATTCCCTTTTGATTCCCTACCCACTATTGCTAGAATCTTATCCCCGGACAATACTTTTCGTATTTTCAACTGGCTACTAAAAAAAGACAATGGAGCTTACGAATACTATGCAATTATGCATTATCACAACAAAAAACGAAAGCGTTACGAAATCATTCCTTTAGTGGATAATTCCGCTAATATCCGAAATGCTGAGCAAGAAGACTTAGATGCTAAAAATTGGTATGGTGGACTATACTACCAAATAGCTTACATCAAAAAGGCAGGCCGAAAATACTACACCCTACTTGCTTGGGATGGGAATGATGGATACAGCACAAAAAAGATAATTGATGTGATGTACTTTTCAGGAAAAAATAAAATCAAATTCGGACTTCCTATCTTTAAAAAAAATAAAAAAGAAAGTCAGAAAAGAGTTATAATTGAATATGATGCCAAAACAAGCGTAAGTGTAAAGTACCAGCAGAAAGAACAAAGAATAGTATTTAATCACTTAGTTCCTCCAAAAAAAGATTTGGAAGGCCTTGAAGAATATTATATCCCTGAAGGAACCTTTAATGCATATCAATATAAAAAAGGTAAATGGTGGCTACAACAAGATGTTGACATCAGGAACAAGCAAAAGGTAAAGAAAATTAAGAAACCAAAGAGAGGCTTAATCCCAAGATAGATGTTAAAACATTTTCCTTCTGATAAAATTATTGCTGGCTGTGATGAGGCAGGTAGAGGCTGCCTAGCTGGACCTGTAGTGGCTGCTGCTGTAATCCTACCTAAAAATTTCAGGAACAAGATACTGAACGATAGTAAAGTGCTTTCTGAAAAGAAAAGAGATCTCCTGCGTCCGATTATTGAAAAACAAGCTATTACTTGGGCAATAGGGATTGTTTCTCCTGCTGAAATTGATAAAATAAATATTCTTAACGCGTCTTTCCTTGCAATGCATAGGGCTATTGAAAACTTAGCTATTAAAGCTGAACTTTTGATAATTGATGGTAATCGTTTTAACCCTTACCCTGAAATTTCTCATGAATGCATTATAAAAGGAGATAGAAAATTTATGTCCATAGCTGCTGCATCAGTACTAGCTAAAACTTATCGAGATGATATAATGAAAGAATTAGACCTAAAGTTTCCTGATTATCATTGGAAGAACAACAAAGGATATCCAACTAAACAGCACAGAAAATCAATAGATGAAAATGGTCCAAACAAGCACCATAGAAAAACTTTTCAACTACTTCCTGCTCAACTTACTTTATCCCTTTAAATTATTAATTTTGGGTTCTGATTTCAAACACAACTATGCTTAGTAAAATACTAAAAATTGCCACGCCAATAATCCTGATTTATATTATACTTTTCATAGGATACAACAGCTATAAGCAAGTTACGAAAAATACAGAAAATCCATTAAACATTATTCCAACCAATGCAGCAGTAATTCTGGAATGCAATGATGCAAAAAATCTATACTCTAATTTAAATTCTACTGATATTTTGGGACATTTGTGTAACATAAGCATAGTGGATAGTATCAATCATCAAATTCAAGAGATTAGCAGTTTTTACAATCAAAACTCTCTTATTTTCAAAAGCAATACTCTTTTTATTTCTTTTCATAAAGTTGGCGCTAACAATAGTAGTTTGCTCTTGAGTAGTAATTTTGAAAGAAAAGCTATTGCCAACAACTCTCAGATCAATACCTTACTAGGAAATCTAGTTAAAGAAGGACAATACAACAATCAACCAATATTTGAATTACAACATCAGGACAATATCTTATTTGTAAGTTTCAAAGGAGATATTGTATTCTTTTCAGAAAATAAAATGTTAGTGGAGGATGCAATACGAGCTAGTGTATCTGAGGACAAGCTTTTGCTTAACCCAAGCTTTAACTCTGCATACAAAACTATAAGTAAATCAGCAGAGATAAATTTATTTTTCAATTACAACTCCTTAATTGAATACACCAATATATTTACAAATAAACCAATTATAACTTCCGATTTTTCTGGATGGACAGCTACTGATTTAAGTGTGAAAAACAAGATAATAACAGCCAATGGCTTTAGTGCTTTCAATAACAATACTATAAATTATACTGATGTATTTGATAATCAAAAAGCAGAAAGCATAAATATAGTTGATATAATTCCTGAGAACACTTCCCTTTTGCTATGTATAGGCTTTGATAATGCAAGGCAATTATTGGACCAGAAAAACAAAATACTACAACAACAAAATAATTTCTGGAGTTGGGATAAACACAGAAAACTTATTCAAGATAGCAGCAATGTTAACTATAATGAATTTATAAATGAATTAGAAGGAGAAGCAGGTATTTTTAATACCTCAGCCACTCAAAGTGTACAACAACAATACGCTTTCTTTAAAAGCAGTAATTCCATAACAGTAAGTAGTTTAATGCAGGGATTAATTACTAATAGGAAAACTTATGCTCAATATAGTATAAACACCATAAGAGATGCTAATATTACTGCTCAGTTATTTGGAGATATATTTAACAGTACTACTCCCTACTTTATTACTATTGAGGATTACTTTATTTTTGGTTCAACTATAGCTTCACTAGAGTATTTAATTGACAACTATACAAGTAATAATACTTTAGCCAACAACCAACACTTTAATAATTACAGCAGTTATTTATCCTCAAAATCAAATCTGTTTTTCTACATCAACGCTGGAAAATCAGCTGTATCCCTAAAAGAAAAACTACAAACTAGTTATAGAAAGAAACTTAATTTCTCTCTTGATTCTGTAGAAAAATTTACTGCTTTTTCAGTACAAATGACTAGTAAGAAGAATTTGCTTTTAAACAATATCAATCTGTTTTACGATTCTGATTTTAAAGAAGCTATAAAGGAAGAATGGTTCATGCAATTAGACACAAATATTAGTATGCATCCTCAATTCATATACAATCATTTCACCAAGGAAAAAATGATAGTAGTGCAAAATAATAACCATAAAGTATTTGCAATTAATTCTAAAGGAGAAGAGTTATGGAATATTCAATTAAATTCAAAAATACTTGGAGATATATCAAGCATTGACGCCTTTAAAAACAGTAAATATCAATGTTTGTTCAATACTGAAAGTCAGCTGTATTTAATTGATAGAAATGGTAAAAATGTAGATAACTTCCCTATACTATTGCCATGTAATACAAAAGTTGGTCATTCATTATTCGACTATAATAATACTAGAAAATATCGTATTCTTATTGTAGGAGATGACAATAATATCTATAATTTAGACAAAAAAGGAAAGAGAATTAAGGGATGGAAATATGAGAAAAACAATACTAGAATAAATAAAAACCTACAAAACTTTAGGGTTGGAACTAAGGATTATATTCTTGCTGAACGTAATAACAGTAACACGCAATTATTAGCAATTAACGGTAGTGAAAGAGTGAAGTTTGAAGAAGGAATTCAATTTAATGGAAACCCTATCAAACTAGATAAAAACGGAACAATATATGCTATTACTACTGAAGGTAAACTATGGAGAGGGACTTTAGATGGAAATAGCAGTCAACTTACATTGTCCAATTTAGCGGCTAATTCTTTATTTGCTATTAATGAAACAGGAAATGAAAAGCAATTTATTTACACTAATAATAACATTGTATTTATTCTAAATACTAATTTTGAAACTATCCATTCTTTTGAACTTGCTAATAATATTACAAACTTAGAGACAAAGAACAAAGGACTAATCTTTACTACTGAAAATGAATTGTATCTTTGGAATACTGATGGAGTTGTAGAAGGCTTCCCTATTGCAAGTGATGGCTATTTTAATATTGCTGATATTGATAATAATGGAAAAATAAATCTGATAAACACTAAAAACGGATTTATCTATAATTATGAATTAGCAGACTAGTTTATCAAGTAACTTAAACGTAAATAAGGGATTAATTTGTAATCCATTTTATCCAAAGGCAATTGCACTCCTCCCCTTATCAAAACTGAATTATAACGCTTATTTTTACTAGAATTTCTATACATCAACTCAGCTGAAATTTGTGGAATAAATTGCTTCTCTTTCGTTGGCAAATAGATAACTCCTGAATTAGCTCCAGTATAAAATTTATTGAATAACTCATAATGGTAACCAATGTTAGCTTCAGTAAAAACAAAGGAAGTATTTACCTCAGTAAATAGTAGCGATTTTTTCTGGAAATAGAAAGCTCCTAATCCTGTTAGGTAAGGCAAGCCATAAGTATGTGCAAAGTATAGCTGCTTGTCTGACTGCTCACCTTTATCGTAAGTATAAAGTTCATATCTCTCTATCAAATCAATCAATAGTGATGGGTACTTAGGATTAGTGGCATAACCTGCTTTTTTCAAGCCTTTTGCCCACTTTTTATAATCTG
>Ga0308011_10001312_pt1 | contig 11289 bp, 13 predicted proteins | sample Neamet177_FD_203144 | JGI IMG/M metagenome (GOLD analysis project Ga0308011, IMG submission 203144) | Marine microbial communities from water near the shore, Antarctic Ocean - #177 | ecosystem: Environmental > Aquatic > Marine > Unclassified | place: Southern Ocean | collected 2014-07-25
TTTTAAAAATGGATCATCTGACAGACTTAATCTTTAATCTTTTTTTAATTGCTTTAATACCTGCAATTGGGGAGGAATTGTTGTTTAGAGGTGTAATACAGAAAAAATTACAGTCTATGTTGTCTAACCCTCATATTGCTATAATGATTACTGCATTTGTGTTTTCTGCAATACACATGCAGTTTTTTGGTTTCTTTCCCCGTTTTCTACTAGGAATTCTTTTAGGGTATTTATTTTATTTCTCTAAAAATTTATGGATGTCGGTACTAGCACATTTTATAAATAATGCCTTAGCGGTTTTACTTATGTATTCCGATTTTGCTAATAAAATTAATACCGATATTACTAAAATAGAAAACACTGAGATTAGCTTTGTTCTAGCGTTTCTCAGTGTTTTAATTGTATTATTTTTTATCTATCTATTTCAAAAGATAAATAATAAGGAAGAAATTATTTAATGTCCTTATTTTTTTTAGTAGAATAATTTATCTTTAAAGCATTTACTTTTCTAAGTTCTTGCTTTACATCTGTTACAATTCCCATAGTTACTGATGCGTCTGCTTTAATTGATGTAGTCATGTATGGTATTTCATCTTCATCTTTTTGTAGTCTTTCCGAGATAATAAAATTTTGAATTTCACTTACCTCTTTCCTACTGAAAGTAACATCATTAAGTTGAATTCTGGCTTTAGTACCAAAACTTGTTTGTTGAGATGTTGTTGGAGAACCAATGTAGATATAAGAAACTAACGATTTCTTTTCCATCTTTTTTACTTCAGTAGCTTCAGGCTGGCTTACATCTACCTTAAGAGTAGTTTCTCTCATTACAGTGGTAACCATAAAGAAGAAAAGTAACATAAATACAATATCTGGTAGTGATGCAGTCGAAATTGCTGGCATACTTTTACCTCCATTTTTTTTAAATTTACTCATCTCTTTAGTTTGATTTAGTTTCTGCTTCCGATACTTTCATTGGGTAATACTTCTTTACCAATTTCTGTTCGTCTTTATCTAATTTATCAAAATCCTTCCCATAATCCTGATTTGATTTTTCATTTCTCAATTCATTGTATGCTTTAGTCAGTTCGTTCTGAATTTGGATATACATATCATAAGATGTCCCTTCTTGATTTTGTAGAGAAACTACTGCTTTTTCTGGGCTTTCAGATGAGGTTTCTAATCTTCCGTTATTACTAACAAAAGTTTTTACTGATTCTTTTAAAGAAGAACTAATACTCCCATCTCCATTTATTTCTACCATTTTTGATGGAGACCCTATTCCTGCAAGTACCTTATCATTTTTATTAATAAGTACTACATAAATATTTTTTTTATGAATTTCAGGAATCTCTATATTTTCTTCTGGCATTGGAGGTAGTTTTCTACTAATACCAGAATCTACATCCATAGTTGTTGTCACTAAGAAGAAAATAAGTAGTAAGAATGCAATGTCGGCCATTGATCCAGCATTAATTTCCGGTAAGTCTCTTCTTTTCCCCATTTTTACTTTATGAATTTTTTAGAAAACTCAGAATAAATAATTGCTAATACAGCAAATCCAGAAAGTAAATAAAACGACCAAATTCCCATTCCTACCCAATTTGATGTGTCAGAATCAATATTGTATTTGTTGTAAGATGTAAGTACATCATCAGATGCAAGTACATAATAAGAGATGGAAAGCACTACAAATAAACCTCCTGTAGTTAGTAATGTCTTTACAGCTGCTTTTTTATTGCTTATCATTTGAAGGATTGAAAAAGCAATAATTACAACTGAAGCGAGTCCTAACATAACTAAAGTTAGGTAATAAAAAATATCAAAGTTATCTCTAATAAAATCTTCCATGATTATTTATTATTTACTAATATATCTACTAGTTTAATAGAAGCATCTTCCATATCGTTAACAATAGAGTCTACCTTAGCAACTAAATAGTTATAAAACACCTGAAGAATCATGGCAACAATAAGACCAAATACTGTAGTTAAAAGTGCCACCTTAATACCACCGGCAACTAATGAAGGAGAAATATCTCCTGCTGCTTCAATAGAATCAAAGGCACCAATCATACCAATTACTGTACCCATAAACCCAAGCATAGGAGCTAAGGCAATAAATAATGAAATCCAAGAAAGTCCTTTTTCTAAAAGTCCCATTTGTACACTTCCGTAAGCAACAATCGATTTTTCTACTTGATCAATTCCTTCAGAAGATCTGTCTAAACCTTGGTAGAAAATAGAAGCTACTGGACCTTTTGTATTTCTACAAACCTCTTTAGCAGCATCAATACCACCAGTATTAATTGCTTCTTCTACTTTATTTAATAATTTAGTAGAGTTGGTTGTAGCCATATTTAAATATATAATTCTTTCGATAGCAAGTGCTAAACCAAGAATTAAACATAAAAGTACAATCCCCATAAATTCAGGACCACCTTCCATAAATTTTTGTTTAATAATTTGGTGAAAAGTTTCCTCTTCCACCACAGTGTCATCAGATGCCTCTTCTGTAACTACCTTTGTAGTTTCTTCTGTTACTGTACTATCTTGTGCAAAAACCGAAAAAGTTCCTACTGATAAAATAGCAATTAGTGTAAATAATGCAAATCCTTTTTTCATTTTATTTTTAGTTTTAAAATTTTAGTGTCGCAAATGTATAAAAAATATCTTTTGTTTTTAGCTTAAAGCAGATTCAAATCTGTTGTTTACTTCTTCCCAGTTTATTACATTGAAAAATGCATTTATATAGTCTGGTCTTCTATTCTGATAATTTAAGTAATAAGCGTGTTCCCAAACATCCAAACAAAGTAAAGGTGTACAACCACATTGGTCATCCATTAATGGATTATCTTGGTTTGCAGTAGAAGATATTTTCAATTCTCCGTTATTAACTCCTAACCATGCCCATCCAGAACCAAATCTTGTTCCTGCAGCTTTCGAAAACTCTGATTTGAAATTATCAAAACTTCCAAACTTAGAATCGATAGCAGATGCAACAGCTCCAGTAGGATTCCCTCCACCATTCGGACTCATGGATGTCCAGAACATGCAGTGGTTGTAATATCCACCACCATTATTTCTTGCTGCTCCACTTAACCCTGGAGTTGCACAAATTTCTTCAATAGATTTCCCAGATAAATCCGTTCCTTCAATAGCGTTATTTAGGTTGTTTGTATATCCATTATGATGTTTTGAATGGTGTATTTCCATTGTTCTTGCATCAATATGTGGTTCTAATGCATCATATGCATATGGTAATTTTGGTAATTCGAATGACATAATTTTTTCTTTTAATTTAGTTGGCTAATATATTAAAAAGGAATGTAAGTATTGTTAATTGACTGTTTTAATATGTCTCCACCAATTTGTTCCGAATTGTCATTTGGTATTCTAGATAGACTAGGGTTCTTCCGGTTTATATCCTTACTTATGCTAATTAAAAACTCTTCAGAGTATTGAAGATTCATGAAATCAAAAATACTTTTTAATTCTTTATATGTGTTGTCAATAAAATCTTGATATGATAGATGAATAAATTTATTATTATCTAATTTATTAAAAAAAGCATTACTTTCATCAATGGAGAGTTTCCATTCCCACATTCCTTTTTCAAAATTTGTTTCTACTTCAGTTTTAAAATTCATCTTTTCAGAATATTTTTTTAAGAGGGATTCTTTTTCTCCTGAAAACCAGTTTCTTTTATTAATTTGTTTTTCAATGGAGGAACTCACTTCTAATCCATTTCTTCTGAGGTAAATATATTTAGCATTTGGAAATGTTGAATTCAAAAAATCTAATCGGAAATTATTTATTGGTAATTTCTCTAACAAAACAGATGATTTTCCAATAACTTGCTCTCTGAAAAATAGCTTTTTAAGAAGAGATGATTTTGTGTTGTTTATATCTTTATTAGAAGCGAAAAGTAGTGGGTTTTTAGTGTCTTGATTCCAAATATTAAATTGGGGATAGGATTTGTGCCATAAATCCCTTCTCTCATTTAAATATTTTATTTCTGAATGTTTAGATAAAGTTTCTCCTAATATTGTAGTTCCTGATCTTCCGCATCCAATTATAAAAATTGGAGTAAAAATATATTTCTTCTTCTGAAAATGGAATATAGTATTTTTTAAAAATTCCCTTATCATTTACAAGAGTATTTGCCAAGCTTCTTCTGATTTCCCTAGTGAAAGAAGTTGTTTTGCAGTCTGATGTTTTTCTGAAATTGTCATCTTGTTTTCATCTGAATTTTTTTCTGGAATATTTTCTGCAGAAGCTAAAATTGCTAACTCATTTCCAGTTAAAATTTTAGAATTCCTGATTTCTTCAGGCAAATTATCAATTCCCATTCCCATTCTGGAAATTGGTTTTGCAATTTCGTAAAGAGATTCTTTAGTAGTTTTACCGTACCAATTAGCTCCTAATCGGCTTACAATATTTAGTTTGAAAGGATCAATATTTCCATTTTTATCTAAAATTGCTTCATCAATATGCATTTTCAGAACTTCACATAATACCAAACTTCCTGCCCCTCCTTCTTTTCCTAAAGTGATTACTTCATTTACTTTACATTCAAAATTTACTGGAGATTCTTTTATTCTAGAGGGTAATACCAAATCAGATTTTACCTCTGTAAAACCGGCTTTTTCAAATTCGTTTGTTTCTGCATCAAAATCGCAAGAGGCAAGCGAAACTTGTTGAGCGATATCTTCATTTACTAAAGAAATAACACATTCTTTTACCTGATGTACATTCTCCAAAGTATGTTTACTTGTGTTATTTCTCACTCTCCTCACAGGTGAAAAAACTAAAATAGGAGGGTTTACAGAAAATACATTGAAAAAAGAAAATGGACTTAAATTTTTATTTCCATCCTTATCTATAGTACTTACAAAAGCGATAGGTCTTGGGGTAACTGCAGCCGATAAATATTGGTATAGTCCAGCTGTTTCTCCTGATTTTACATCTATTGTTTTAATCATTTTTTAAGTTTTAATAGAGAATGATTGGTATCTGATTTTACTATTTTGTTTGTTATTTTCCCTAGTCCATCAATTTGCATTTCAATTTCATCACCATCTTGTAACCATATTGATTCATAATTCGGATTTTCTCTTTTCCCTGTTCCGTTTATTTCTAACAAACATCCTGTTCCTACTGTTCCTGACCCTATAACATCACCTGAAAATAATTCTACACCATAAGATGCTCTTTCAATAATTTCGGCAAAAGTCCAATTCATATCTTTTGCATTTCCTTCAGATAATAATTCTCCATTTACATAGCAATTCATCTTTAAATCATATTTTTTACCAAACGGAGTGTCAATACTTTTACTTTCTAATTCATCAGGAGTTACTAAATATGGTCCAATAACATTCGCAAAATCTTTCCCTTTTGCTGGTCCCAAATTCAATTTCATTTCTTTCATTTGCAGAGTTCTTGCGCTAATATCGTTTAGAATAAAAAATCCTGCAATATGATTATCAGCATCTTTACATAAAATGTTTTTTCCTCCTTTTCCAATTACAATAGCAAATTCTAGTTCGTAATCCAGCTTTTCAAAATGATCGGGCATCAATTTTATTTCTTCTCCATCTGCAAACATAGCATTGTGGTTCGAAAAATAAAATACAGGAAATTCATCAAATTCAGCAATCATATCTACTCCTCTATTTTTTCTGGATGTTTCTACATGTTGTCTAAAAGCGTATGCATCTCTGAAGGAAGTAGGTTTTGGGATAATAGGTAAAAGGGTAATATCTTCAATGTCGTGTTTCAAACAATCTTCATTACAAATAAAAGAAGCTACTTGGTCTTGATAATCTTCCATCTGAATTAATTCTACTAATGATATATTTCCGAAACAATTATTCAGGTTATATACTAACTGATTTTGCAATACCCCAATTTGTGGAGTATTCAAATTATTTATTTTGTAAGTAAGGAGTTTCATTTAGTAAGGCAAAATTATCATTTTTATTTTAGGGATGATATAAATCGTGCTTTGTTTGTGTTTTAAGTCTTATATTTGCACAAAACAAATAAGATGCCAAGATATCATAAATTAGGTAAGATACCACATAAACGACATACAACCTTCAGAAAAGAAGATGGTAATATACATTATGAGGAGCTTTTTGGGACTATCGGTTTTGACGGAATGTCGTCTTTGTTGTATCATTTGCACAGGCCAACTCAAGTTAAAAATATTGCTGCAGCATATTCGGTTGCCCCAGAAATAGCGGTGGATAAAAACCTAAAATCCTATATGCTAAAAGGATTTGAAGCGCCTAAAGTTGCCGATCATTTAAAGAGTAGAATTTCTATTTTAGTAAATAACGATTTGAATATCTTGCTGTCGGCTCCAACTAATTTGGAAGAAGATTATTTTTATAAAAATACGGATGGGGATGAAGTCATCTTTGTTCATAAAGGAACAGGAACTCTACGAACTTTTGTAGGAAATATCAACTTTAAGGAAGGTGATTATTTGGTGATTCCTAGAGGAATGATTTATACTATGAGGTTCGATACTCCAAATAATAGATTATTTATTGTAGAATCGTACACCCCAGTTTATACTCCAAAAAGATACAGAAACCATTTCGGACAAATGTTAGAAAACTCTCCTTATTGCGAGAGAGATTTAAGAGTACCGGAAGAATTGGAAACACATGATGAGCAAGGTGATTTTATCATTAAAATAAAAAAGGAACAAATGATTCATGAGTATACTTATGCATCACATCCTTTTGATGTAGCAGGTTGGGATGGGTACAATTTCCCATATGCATTTTCAATTCATGATTTTGAACCGATAACAGGAAGAATTCATCAGCCACCACCGGTACACCAAACTTTTGAAACCAGCAGATTTGTAATTTGTTCGTTCTGCCCAAGAATGTATGATTATCACCCAGAATCAATCCCTGCACCTTACAATCATTCTAATATCGATTCGGATGAGGTTTTGTATTATGTTGCAGGCGATTTTATGAGTAGAAACCATGTAGATGAAGGATATATTTCCTTGCATCCTGCAGGGATTCCACACGGACCACACCCAGGAGCAGCAGAAAGAAGTATCGGACAAACGGAAACGGATGAATTGGCAGTAATGGTAGACACCTTTGCTCCATTAAAATTAACAAAAGCAGCTATTGAACTTTCGGATGGTATTTATCATCAATCATGGCTTGAAAAATAATAATTATCAATGAGAGACGACTTAACAAAAATAAATAATACAACTTATTCCTTAGATAAAATTTTCCCAGATGCTCAGGATTTTTTACCTTTATTAGGAACAGATTATGTAGAATATTATGTGGGAAATGCTAAACAAGCTGCTCACTTTTATAAAACAGCTTTAGGGTTTCAATCCCTTGCTTATGCAGGATTAGAAACCGGTATAACAGATAGAACTTCTTATGTAGTGGTGCAGGATAAAATCCGAATTGTATTTACTACCCCTATGCCTGGAGATGATAACGAGATTTTTGATCACATTAAAAAACATGGTGATGGAGTAAAAGTAATTGCCCTTTGGGTAGATGATGCAAAAAAGGCTTGGGAAGAAACCACAAGTAGAGGTGCAGAATCATATTTTGAGCCAAGAACTGAAAAAGATAAGGATGGTGAAGTGGTGAAATCTGGGATTAAGATTTATGGTGATACAGTACATATTTTTGTTGAGCGTAAAAACTATAATGGAACTTTTATGCCAGGATTTGAAAAGTGGGAATCTCATTATAATCCTGAATCTGTTGGATTAAAATACATTGACCATATGGTTGCCAATGTGGGTTGGAACGAAATGAATGTTTGGGAGAAATTCTATAATGATACAATGGGATTTGCTAATCTTATTACATTTGATGATAAAGATATTTCTACTCAGTTTACAGCACTTATGAGTAAGGTAATGACTAATGGAAATGGGAGGGTAAAATTCCCAATTAATGAGCCTGCAAAAGGAAAAAAGAAATCACAAATTGAGGAGTATTTGGATTTTTATGATGGACCAGGTGTACAACATGTTGCTGTTGCAACTGATGATATTGTGAGTACAGTTTCTGCAATGAAAGCGAGAGGTGTTGAGTTCTTATATGTTCCTGGAGCGTATTACGATACAGTTGGGGAAAGGGTAGGAGAGATTGCTGAGGATATGGCAATTTTGAAAAAACATGGTATTTTGGTGGATAGAGATGATGAGGGATATTTATTACAAATATTTACAAAACCATTAACGGATAGACCCACTTTATTCTTTGAAATTATTCAAAGAAAAGGAGCTCAATCTTTCGGAAAAGGAAACTTTAAAGCTCTTTTTGAGTCGATAGAAGCAGAACAAGAAAGAAGAGGAACTTTATAATATGTTAAAAATAGGAGATAAATCACCAGAAATCAATTCCATTGACCAAAATGGAGAAGTAATTACTTTGAGTCAGTTTAAAGGTAAAAAAGTAGTATTATATTTTTACCCAAAAGATATGACTCCTGGATGTACTATGCAGTCATGTAATTTGAGGGATAATTATCAAATGCTTTTAGATAAAGGGTATGTAGTATTGGGTTGCTCTGCCGATAGTCCAGCAAGGCACATTAAATTTATTGAAAAGCATGATTTGCCTTTCTCTCTTATTTCAGACGAAAGTAAAGAAGTACTAAACGCTTTTGGGGTTTGGGGACCTAAAAAGTTTATGGGAAAGGAGTATGATGGAATACATAGGACTACTTTTGTGATAAATGAAATGGGAATAATAGAAGATATTATTACAAAAGTAAAAACCAAGGATCATACTTCTCAGATCATTAAATAAATTTTTATTAAATTTCAAAAAATTAACATTATGAAAAAATTACTTTTATTATTATCGCTTCTTTTTATTGTGACAGTTAGTATGAATGCACAAACTACTAATGAATCATCAGAACAATCATTAGAAGATATTTTCTGGGAAAGCAAGATCTTATTATTAGATACATGTACTGATAGCACTATAGCTCACCAAAAGGAATATAAACAGAAGCAAGATCAACAGAAGGAAGATCAACAGAAGGAAGATCAACAGAAGTTTGCTATTCTAACCGAACTTTTTAAAAAACATGATTTAGATATGAAAGAGATTGCAAGGTGTGGTTGTAAAATACTAATAAAGAAGTATCCTGAAGCAGATTATGAAGCTCTTGACAGTCTTGGAGATTTAGAAGGAATGCTATTAATGAGAGAATGTACTTCAGATGATTTTTTATGGGATATGTATGAAGAATCTTTGTCCATATTTTTCGGTGATAGGACGTCTTCTTGTATAATAGAATCATTACGAAACAATGTTTCTCTTGATAAATTCACAGAGAATATGGAGTATTATGTAATTATGTATGCTAAAGAATGTAGACAATTAATAAAAGATAGTAGAACCCCAACTCCTGAGCCTACTGAAATAGAGTAGAAAGTGGCCTACATACAGGTTTACCAAAAAATAAATCCCTACAATCACTAGATTGTAAGGATTAGAATATTGCAGTGAGGAAGGGATTCGAACCCCCGAAACGATTTCTCGTTTACACGCTTTCCAAGCGTGCGCCTTAAGCCACTCGGCCACCTCACTATAAAGTTTTGCAAATCTATTAAAATTTAGTTGCTAATTTCTCCTCTCAACGAAAGTTTAAATTTACTTTTTATTTCTTCTGTTTCTAATCCTTTTCCCTTCAAGTACATTAGTTTGCTAATTGCCGTTTCGGTAGTCATATCCATTGCACTTATGACTCCAATTTTCTCTAATTCCGAGCTACTTTCGTATTGTCCCTGTTTCACACTCCCTCTCAAACATTGGCTGCAATTCACAATTATCTTGCCATTTTCTATAGCAGTTTTCAAAATTGAAATAAAGTTTTTATTGGAAGATGAATTTCCTGATCCGTAACTTTCTAAAATAATATTTTGAGAACTATTAATAATGGCATTAATTACCTTATCAGAAATTCCTGGAAACAACTTCAAAATACTAATATCGGTATTCATTTTTTCAGAAACGGAAAGTTGTTGTTCGTCTCTACTTCTTATTCGGTACGGATTATATTTTATATTAATTCCCACCTCAGCAAGTGCTGGGAAATGTGGAGATTCAAAGGCCTCAAAATGTTCGGAATTTACTTTTACCGTTCTGTTCCCTCTAAAAAGTTTATCTTCAAAATAAATACAAACCTCCGATATTTTTTCGGAAGAAGCAATTTCAATTGCAGTAATTAAATTTTCTTTTGCATCTGTTCTTCTGGCTCCAATCGGAATTTGACTTCCTGTAAGAATCACCGCTTTGTTCAAACCCTCCAACATAAAAGAAAGTGCAGAAGCGGTATAAGCCATGGTATCTGTCCCGTGTAGGATGATAAAACTATCGTATGCAGAATAATTTTCTTCAATCATTTTAGCAATTTCTATCCAATTTTCTGGCTGCATGTCAGAAGAATCAATCGATTTTTTTGTAGAAAGATGATTTAATTTTACTCCGCAATCTTTCAGTTCCGGAAAAGCAGTTAGTATGGAATCAAAATTAAATGGGATTAAAGAGTTGTTACTTTCTTGTTGCATTCCAATGGTTCCACCTGTATAAATGAGTAAAATATTTTTCATTATATTTTAAATAAATTTTGTGAGTTTTTTGTTGTGATGCTCGCTATTTCTTCTATTTTTATTCCTTTAATTTCCGAAAGTTTCTCTGCAATATTAACAATATATTTACTTTCATTTCTTTTTCCTCTGTAAGGAGTTGGGGACAAATAAGGAGCATCTGTTTCCAGAATAAGATATTTCATATCTATCTTTTCAATGGTTTTATCTACTCCCGCATTTTTAAAAGTTAAAACTCCACCAATTCCCAAATAGAAATTCCCTAAATCAGTAATTCTTTTTGCGTCTTCCTCATTTCCTGTAAAACAATGAAATACTCCACTCAAATCTTCATCATTTAGTTTTTCTACAATTTCAATGGCTTCCAAAAACGAATCTCTAACATGAATGGCGATAGGAAGTCGGTATTTTTTAGCAAGTTCTATCTGAAAAATAAAAGCTTCTTTTTGTATCTCTAATGTTGTTTTATCCCAATGTAAATCGAGTCCAATTTCCCCTACTGCAATAAATCTCTCCTTTTCTAGCATCTCTTTTACATGCAAAAGTTCCTTTTCCATTGTATCTTTTTTCACATCACAAGGATGTAATCCCATCATAGGAAAACAATTTTTTGGGTATTTTTGGCACAAGTCCATCATGGAGGTGGTATGCTGA
>Ga0308011_10001320_pt1 | contig 11258 bp, 13 predicted proteins | sample Neamet177_FD_203144 | JGI IMG/M metagenome (GOLD analysis project Ga0308011, IMG submission 203144) | Marine microbial communities from water near the shore, Antarctic Ocean - #177 | ecosystem: Environmental > Aquatic > Marine > Unclassified | place: Southern Ocean | collected 2014-07-25
AAGATATGCTACGAGAAGCTTCTTTATTAGCACTCCGGACAGCAAGATTAGACGGGAGGTATCAGATTAGGATTAGAGAAGAGGAAGATAGTGACGCAAATTTAGGAAACCCCGTTCTAGATGCGATGGCTAATATTGTTGGCGAAGACATGACAGAGGCAGCACTCGGTGTGGTGGACAACATGAGAGAAGGCGTCCGACAAGGGGATTTCCCTGAACGGCCCGTAGCCCAGTAATGAGAAAACCCCCACTATTTCTAGCAGGGGCTTTCAACCAACGAACAAGGTGACCAATTAACCTCAGTTCCCATTTAGTATAGTAAATATAAGGCTACAGGTCAAGCGATCTGTAGCCTTTTTTTATAATAAACATGCACTTAAAGGCATATTTAGACTCCACAAGAGCCGCCTGTACCAGTGATGTCACAGATGTCATGAGTCACTACATGTTCATCAAATTCTTCACCTAATTTATCGACAGCTTCTTGGTAAGGTACTGAAGTTAACGGCTGCCCACCCCGACTTCCATCCGGGTAACATGTAAATCCACGCAATCTAGGAGCGTACTTTGCAAGCGTGTTAGCAAACTTATCCACCGTGCCTTCGTTGTTAAGTTTAGAACCCCATGACGGTAGGTTTATGGTAGACGATATAGACATGTCTACATAGTCCTGAACATCTGCCTGGAAGGCCATACGGCGTTCATAGTCTTCCGCCAAGTCTAAAGCACTCTCTACATTATCTGGCTGTGCGCCATACCTGTCAATCAATGTCTGTGCTGCGCTATCCACCACATACTGATACACCCAGCGTGAGTTGCCTTTAAGATACCGCCTTTTGTAGGCCACAGCAAAGATAGGCTCTAATCCAGTAGACGTACCAGCGAGAATGCCAATAGAGCCTGTGGGAGCGATTGCACGGTTAGCTACTGGTCTACTGACACCAAACTCATCAGCCGTTTCACGGGATACTTTATCGGACACCCCTTTGTAGACTGACAGCCACTGGTGCAGCTCAGGCGTTACTTCATAACGAGAGCCTCGTTGAATTAACCACTCATGCATACCCATCAGACCTAGACCAAGACGGCGGTTCTTTTCGCGTGTCTCGTATACCTTATCGTAAGGAAGTTTTGCCTTTAGCGTCCCGCAGATCAGGAACTTAGTTCCCAGAGCTACAACATCCGCCATCTCATCAATGTCTTTAATGCGGCCCATGTTGATGGAACCCAAATTGCATACGTCAGAGTCTGTGTCGCTAGTTACTTCAGTACATGCGTTGCGTAATGTTTCGTTTTCCTTGTCAAAGAAGTTAAAGCTGAAGCCCGGCTCGGCTGACTGCATGGCCTGACGGACGTTTTGCATAAATACGTCACCAACTTTACCCGTCTTGTAATAGTTTAGCAGCCACTCTGTATCGTAGTTCACAGAGATATTAGTCATGTCCAAAGGCGCTGGGAAGTTGAAGTCCTCTTGTTTAATATCCCACAGAGTTTTTCCCGTAGAACCTACAGGCATCGAAGCCCAATCCTTTGCTTTTAAGAAGTCATGCACATCACCATGTTGCCAATTTAATGACGCATAAATAGCTGATCTTCTCGATCCACCTTGCATTACCCTACGGCCAATTTCATTAAGCATGTTCATTTTAGGAATAGGGCCAGACGCTGTGCCACCTGTTTTAGAAATAGGAGTACCAGAGGCACGGTAAACACTGTAGTCCACGCCAATTCCGCCACCCGTCATTAAACAATTCTCTGCTTTCCATGACAAATTAGCCCAATCTTCACGGCTGTCTTCTTCAGCCTTTAGTAGATAACAATTGTTAAAGAACTTGTTTGGACGCCCGGCATAATACAGATAACGTCCACCGGGGATAAACTTCATTTCACGAATATAGGTAGTAAGTTGATCAACTTCTTCTTTTGTAAGCTCGCCGCCACAAACATCTTCAACCAGTGTCTTCGATAAAGCATCCCATGTCTCAGCACCTTCATGCCGATACTTATGATTAAATATGTCTTCCGAGAATTTGGATCGAAACTCTGGATTTAGATTAGATTTAAACGAACTCATATATTTGGCCCCACTAAGTCTTCAAGATTACATTTTTGGTAGTTTGGTCCCTTCAGAACTTTGCCTTCAGGGTTTTTTAGAGGTTTGCCGTCTACCCCTAATTTGCTCATGTTGGATCGATGGACCCTGCGAACAGCGCGGTCTAAGTCCCAGCCATAGGTGGCTGCATAGCCAAAGATGACGATAACCATATCCGCTAACTCTTTGAGCATCGCGGCTTCATTGTTACGATTACAGCTTTCTTCAAAAGCTTCAGCATACTCTTCTTGGATCATTGACCAGCGAAAATCTTCCAGTTTTAAGCTAGTTGGCCATACATTATCTAAAGGCTGATCCATACGCTTTGCAAAATCTCGAACCATCGTCAGTATACCATCGATTTGTGGCATCCGACCTGGAACTGGCTGAAGTTTGTATCCATTTTCTTTGGTAGTCATAAATCAACCTCTATTTGTTTAATTAAGCGATCTAGGTAATAGCGGCACTTTTTCAGGTCAGTCAGGCTACCCTCAACGGATGTGTGCTTGTATGGAAAACGCCACAAATACTTGAACGAGTTTTGCCAACAGTAGGCCGCGTGGGGGAGCATCTGAGTACCCTCGGCCATTGCTGCCATCGCATCGATACACTCAATAGAACTGCTATTATAATGAGGCGGCTGATTTACTGGGTCAGGAGCTGTCCGCCCCCCGGCTATTGGCGGAATTTCACCCCACTTAGCCATCCTAATGTAACTTCTTATTATTAAAGCTGATGACTTTGCTGCCGTTCTTTTTTTCCGTTATTTTATCTAGCAGTTCTTCATCTGGCTCAAATCCAAGCTCAAAGTCATCCTCGTCATCATCTCCATCAAGGATACCCCGCAGCGCACCAATCTCTCGAAGATAATAACCCTCTTTTGCAAAGCTATCTAATTCAGTACGGGCCTTAGACATGAGTCCGTGCATTACATCCGTGTAGAAGACCCGCATCTCAACAGGCATCGTTGAGCTGAAGCTACAGTCCATCTCAACATCAATTACCTGTGCATCTTGATCGATAGTCATATCGATGCGGATGGTGTTGGTTGGTAGTTTGCTCATAATTCACCTCTGGTTGTTAATTTAAAGAAATGTTCTGCATCGAGGACGGCAAGCGGCTTCTTGCGATCACCTTTAATAATGATCAAAGGCTCTGCGCCTGTAGGGGCGTTAGCGGCGGCCTGATCCATGATTTTGTAGAAAGCGAATGCCTTGTGTGCTTTGCATTCTAGAGAGTAAGGGAAGAGCCTACGGGCTGCTGGGCTTAACTGGACATCCTCACCCCCAGAACCCATTGCACAAGACTTAACATCATCAGGTAAGAGATCAGCGGGAAAGAGAGCCAGTATTTGATCTCTCGCCCATTTCTGAAGATTTCTACCCTTTGCCTTACCGCTTGCTGTGCTTATAGCCACTTGGGTTTCTCAAGGATTGAATAGTCACCCCAGCCTGTGCCGTATTCCTCGGCGTCTTGCGCTTGGGCAATGACAGCCAACGTCTTATGTAATTGGACTGTGGCCCACTCCATTACCTCTGGACCCATAACGTGCATATGACTGACGTAAGGAGCGGATTTCTCGCAAGCAATAAAGCTAAATTCAGATATATCAAAACCAGCTAATTTACAGACATAGACGTAAAATGCCCCCTGCAAGAAATAGGAATACTTTGAGCATTCTGAGCTGAAACCACGGGGACTAGCGTCTTGCGTGGTCTTTACGTCATAGACAGTATTCTCAGACTCGATCATTAAGTCAGGCCTAGTTTTAAGCATCAATTGGGATATCGGGTCTTTTTGAAAGATACTTATCTCATTAACGCGATCAGGATGCTTTAGAGCTTTTGCACAAGTAGGGTTACCCAAAGCACCTTTCGCAATGCGATTGGCCACATGGTACTCTACTTCCGTAAGTAGGACTTGATCCTCGGCCAATTCCTCTTTCATTTCCTTAAAGGCTGCCGAGGCTTTAGTCTTTGGACCCTTAATGACTAAGTCCCTCTCAGGCTCCAGCAATAGAGCGTGGACTGATGTACCCATAGCGAAGGCCGGGTTGTTAGGATTTCGCTTCTCACCCTTCCAATGAGCCAATGTCTTTTTATAAACAGCTTTGGCGGCGGAAGAGGATATACCAGACGTAGCGTGGTATACCTCATTGCTCATGTTAGTAATGACACCCATTAGGCAACATCTGCATCGAGAGCTTGTATAACCGTATCAATGCGATCCGCCTGTGCATTTTCCACATTATTGGTGTGTGCCTCTTTGAAGTGCTTTTCAATATCCGCGTTCTCAACAGAAATCAGATTATCGATATACGAAAGGCTGTCATAAGTAATCTGATCCATTTCTAGTGGGCTACCAAACTGCGGTGCAAAGTGCATAATGTAATATTTCTTACCATGCGTATTTGTCTTAGTTTCTTTTGATAGAATGTTCTCAAAATCCCACAATTTCTTACCTTCAGGTAGCTTACTGACAATATCATAATAGAAGGGGCCGAAGTTCTTACGCTTAGATTTTAGAACACACGGCTGGTTTTCAAAAGTAATCTCCCGCCCATCAGAGGTTTTGCCTGTATAGCTAATTAAACCTCGAACAACTCGGTACTTGTCCCTACCTTCAAACTTCTTCTTTTCTTCTAAAGACATTGCAATAGATTGATCGTAGGTTGGTACATTACAACGAAAACCACCCTTTTGATCACGGGCTTCTTTTTTTTCATTTACTATCAATAGAGATTTATTAATTAATGAATTATCCTCACCCCAGTGTTGAAACTGGATGTGATTACTAAAAGCACGAAACCTAACGCCGTCCGTAGCATAGGCTTGGTCATGGCCTGTTTTCAAATAGAAAGACCCCATAGGACCGTTTTCCCCATCATAATTCATTTTCAATTCGGGGATACTTGGGCCAGTTGATGTAGATGATGCACCTAACTTGGCGCTAATTTCGGCAAGCGTTAAGCCACCTTCTTGTACTACTAATTCAGTCATTGTTATTTTCCTTAATAGGGAGCTTTCATTATACTTTAACTAAGCACTTAGTTCAAGCGTATTCTTCTTGTTCAAGCCAATTTATGCCTCCCGAAATTTCTATATCTAGAGGTACTACTAGTTTGTAATTAAACAGTTTTTCAGACTCCTCTCCCACCTTAGTCATAGCCTGTGTTAAAATGCCTTTAACCTGTTCAATTTCGTCTGGGTGAGTGTCTACAACGATGCTGTCATGCACACTTAGAATGAGCTTTGAGAGAAGGTTGTGTTGTTTAAATAAGCGGAATGCCCGGATACAGGAGAGCTGTACTAGGTCTGCTGAGAAGCCTTGAACCGGATAGTTTAATATCTGAGTAGCATTAGAAACCCGTTGGTTTTTAGTTCTAACAACATCAGGCCAAAAATACTGCCGACCACTGGGTGTCTCAACGGTTCCGTTCTTTAAAGTCCCGGTCATCAGAGACTGATGCCAGGAATGTATGCCTTTGTAGATGTCATAAAAACCATCCAGATACGCAGCAATATGAGGCGGGTGGCCATAGCTAGTTCCGCCGAATAGTGGGAGAAAGCTAAAGGACTTCGCTTGCTGTCTGGCATCCTTGGTTACATCAGTAGTACTGCATTGATTAATTATTGAGGCGGTCTGCCTGTGGATATCCTTACCTTCAAGGATGTCGGCTATGCCTTGGCTATCTCTCGACAATTCGCAAGCCGTGCGAAACTCCAACCCTGAGTAATCGGCCTCTAAAATCAGGCCGCTTTCAAAACGACTGACAATACATTTGCGTACAGGAAAACCTCGCTTAGGCATGTTCTGGAGGTTAAGTGTGATACCGCCACCGGAGGACAGCCGACCCGTGGCTGCAACACATTGATTAAAGTTAGCATGGAGGAAACTAGTTGCTCTAGTCCCCCGCTGGATGCCAGCACAGAAACTATCTAAGTAAGTACTCACTGCATTTAGCCGACTGATCTTAGTCAAGAACTCAACAGCTCGGAGATTATTTTTTCTCTCAGCCTGTTGTATGAGACCCTGTATCGTTACCTTATCCGTCTTAAATCCGTTAATACTAGCGTCATGAGCTGTAGACGGTGACATCCGTAGACCCGCTGAAACCCCAGTACTCACATAAATAGCACCAGCACCTTGACATACTTGGCATTTAGAACGGTTCTTATAAGCATCGCCTGGCACCCGGTATTTCTTACCCAGCTTAGTTCGAGTGACCACCTTAAACTTCTGAATAGACCCTATCCCTGAACAGTCAGGACATTTAGATGCTTGCGTTTTATGTACAATCTTAGTGGTGGCTCTTACAGCATCTACAAACTGACTGCTGCTCATATAAGGTGGCCGTAGAGACTTACCCGCATCATTGGTGCCGATATTAAACGTCTGCCTGTGGATGTCCCGGTCAATTACTTCCCGCGAGTAAATTACCCGCGTCAGGTCCATTCCACTATTTAAGTTAATAGGGGTATCACCCATCACATCTTCAACAATTGCACTTAGGGACTTTTCTAGCGCGACCTTCTCAGTCTCAAACTCCCACTCAACCCGCTCAAGTTCGTCTAAATCAATCTTCACGCCATTCATCTCTATCTCGCATAGAAATAGAAGCATCTCATGCATAAAGGGTATGACCTTCTTTAAAGACTGATTGTGGTCACGCTCTAATATAACTTGCTGGGCTAGAAACAATTCGCCGCAAGCTTTTACGTCAGCTTCAGCATACTCATTTACTATTTCTAAAGGCATCTCCTCAAATCCCAGACCCTCGACCTTAAACATATCATCGATCAAGTCAGACTTTTTCAGACTTTTTACATTCCGCCTGATGGCACTCTCTTTCAGAGAGAGAGGTTTACGCTGCCCCTTGGCAAGCAAATATTCTATTATCATTGTGTCAAAAACTATCGGCGGTAGGATGAAGCCCATCTCTTGCAGCCACTCTGCATCAAACTTAGTGTTGTGGCAGATCATACCATCCGCTGCTTCTAAGTCGGCTTCCAAAGCCATCGTGGGGTCACACCCATCATAATCGTTGTGATGCCAGATAAGCTTATTCACATGATCAACAGTCTCCTCACCCAGCCACCCCCAGTAGGCTGCTACACATTTGTTGCGAGGGTTCTTAGGTGAGTTATCTATGCGACCATCGATACGTTCAACTGTGGTCTCAAGGTCCAGTACTAACCATTTCATAGCTATACCTCATATCTAGAGGTTTGCTGATTTAGATTGCAGATCACGGTGCCGTGCCAGCCGCTAATCTTATTCTTCATAACAGTTAAATAACGTGTGGGATCATCTGGGTTTTCAGCGTCATTCGCCTTTCCCGCCCCGATAAGAATATCACACTCTGCAATTTTCCCGACCTTCGACCCTTCAAGCATTGTGGGAGTGAGCCGGGTTCTGCCCTCTGCATCAGCACTTGCCTGAGATATTCCGATCACCGCACAGTTATGCTTCTTTGCCAGCTCTCTGAGGCGGTAGTACAGTTCCCGTAGCCGTTCATGCCCACTGTTGAATTGAGTAGTCAGAGCAATTTTATCGGCCATATCAATAATACAGACCTCGCATTTCTGCTTACCTAAATAGGCATCAAGCATCTGGATGTCCCATCCCTGAGCATCCACAAAGATCAGACGATCCTTAATGCCAGAGTACCGGGCAGAAGCAGCTTGAGGATCAAACTCTATCTCATCCTTAGTCATCCCCGTGTATGCTTGAATAGCCCGGAGCTTAGTGCGCTTGGCTACTTCTTCATTGGCAATGTAACAGACCTTTGCATCTTGTTGGCAAAAGCCGCCGGGGGCAGCACACAAAGATATAGCCAAGGCAGTCTTACCAACATTTGAATAAGCAGCAATGACACCAAACTCTCCACGGCCAATGCCATATACATTTCGGCTGAGTGTCTCGATGTTAAACTTAAATCTATTTGCGTTACTAACTACGGCCAGCAGCTCATAGATATCGTCCGTAACATCTTCAGCAAAGTCATCAGGAAGATATCCTTGGGACACCTGTTCAAGTAACTTGTTAAGTGTATCCATTGCACTGGTATCGCCCTCAGACATCTTGATGCCTAAGTTCGCAATGTCTAAGCCAACGTGTTGCCGCCAAAGGTTTCCAATTACATCCGCAGCTATGTCAGTGTCTAATGTTTCAGCGTCCGATATAGTACCAATTATACCCTCGATCTGCTCATCCCACGATCCTGTGGAAGTAGGGTTCTGAGACTTCCAAAATGTAAATAATTCTAAGGGGGATATGTCACGTTCAAACTTCCCGTGCATGGTCTCAATGGTTTCGTAAATCTCTTTTGCTTCTTCATCAAATATTGAAGATCGAAGCTTTCCTTTGTTCTCAGTAAAAAATTCAGTATTAAGGCATTCCTTGAGTATTGATTGGTACATATTCACTCCGCTGGTTGCTCTAGTACGCACTAACTTGCGCACCTAGAATGCCAACATATAAAGTCCTCCTAAAATTAAGCAAGAAAAAACCCCGCACGAAGCGAGGTTTTTCTGTAGTACTAAGCGTTTATGTTGATTTACATAGACATAACAGTTAGTTGGCTCGGAATTTCATTTTTGCGAGATCCGGTGGTATGTCTCCCCGGCGCTCACGGCACTGTACTTGCCAATGAATTACGTCTTTGTTGCCTCGCACGTACTCTTTAATCACATTTTCCAAAGACTCCTCAGCTTTCGCGCAGTCCCGGAAGCCGCCATCGATATCCATATCGACAACAATAATACCTCTAATTTTGGTCATGGTCTCTCTTTTCATATACATTTTGAATGTATGCAGCGGACAGTGTTCACTGCACTTACTTAGTTATTATGTTTAAGTAAATATGATATTTGGACCGGACCTTGCCGTGTTGCACCAAGACGTAACTGAGATTCCAAAAAAACCAGCACTAAATACTCCAGAGGAGCGGTATGCTCGGCTAGCTTCTCTGTTTACCCAATACTTTTGGTACATAACTCTCACTGAGCTAGTCTTTTTAATACTTAAATTCCGTGTAGCTCTCTTGCACGAAAAATTTACATCGAGACTTCTGTCGTCATTTTTTATTTTAGTATAAGAAATTACCATCTGATAATGTTCCTTTTACGTTCGGCTGACCCAAGGGCCTTGCTGGTCTAGTTGTTGATCTCACGGAGATGCCATCTAGGACGCCAATTGATAGACTAAGATTGCATCTGTTTTGATTTGTAATCGTCCACATCGGCGCAGTACTTGGCGGACCCACTTTTAAATTAGTCCCCCGGTACGCCTGTGCGGAATTATTGATTGGATGGTCAACAACATCGCTGAATGTGTCTAACATAGTTATCCCCCCTCATATGTTTATAAGACTTACTATTTGATCCGCTGTTAGCAACTTTAGATCAGTATTCGTCAATCTTATATTAAGGTCACTGTGTAGTGACTTGCACTTAATAGATGCACTAGATGCATCTTTGTCAAGAACTAAGTACAATTTCGTGTACTTAAAGAGTGTTCTTCTAATGTTGTAACTAAGTGCGGTGCCTAGGAGAGCTACTCCAACAAAGCCCTCTACTCGACTGACACTACACGCTGACGGGACATCCTCTACCAACACAGCAGTTTGGCCCTTACCTACAGCCACACCAGAAGGTATCTCCCCGAAGGTCACCCACTTAGGCCCATATGATTTTAGAGAGCGTCCTACGGCCCCATCACCTCCATAGAACAATACTCGATCATCTGACGGGCAGTATCGCACTCTAATATATCCCTGCTCAACTGCGGCTAGGCTATTTACCTGAGCAAGGTATTCAAGAGCTGGGGGATGGTTATATACTGATGTGGTTATTTGAGGCAGCGGTCTCTTGAACTTGCCCTTGGTCTGAACTTGACCAGCGATATAGTTTTTGACTGCTGAGAGGTTCCGTCTGCCTGAGTAGACACCCTTACCATTGCAACTTGCTCTGAAGCAGTACCATTTTAATTGGCCATCGATCTTAGATATAGACAGCTTCTTTTCAACATAACAGAACGGGCATGTTATAACTTGTGTATCACCCTCACGCATGGGTATTTCTTTTACTATTGCTAGCTGTTCTGCGTAGGTCATTCCTATAGGCCTTTTGCTATACCACCGCTCCAAAGCGTTGGCGTGAGCCTACAGCCTTCTGCACTTCTGTCAACACTTAATAAAGCACCTCATATTACAACTCAGTGTGCAATTGGTCAAATATATCACTACGCACTTACAATCCCACCTAAAGTTATTCGCCCTTCCGCACCCTATTAATTTATAGTGATTGTATTCAATAGGTTAAGAGGCAAACCTAGGACTCAATTGGTCGTAGGTTCGATCCCTACCGCCGGAGCCATTGTATTGATTAATAACGATAATAGTGTTTTTTGAAGGCAGAAGTGGAACTTTTTTAGGGTGTATGGAACATTTCCACTTGTTCCATTTTTCCATAATTTTATAGCCCGACTCATGCTACCGAAGCCATATATTTAGAAACATATAAATGTGGGGGATTTTGGGTAGTAATTCAGATGTCATTTAAGTGAGTAAGTGGCAGCTCTAGGAATTACTAATCTAGTGAGCTGCCACCGTGTTATGCCCTAAGCTTATCAGAAGCCCTCAGCTTGCTTTCTAGTGATGGAAGGCCGCTTAATGATCTGGATATCCATACGCTCAAAGAAGTCTTGGTTAGCCTCCTCCTCGCCCTGTGGCTCGTTCTCACTGGCCCAGTTCATTGCTACCCACTCGTCAAAGTTGCTAAGTTCGTCCTTCTCCACAGTGTAGAGATGTGTTGTCTGATCATAAACCACGGCCCTCAAGACTTCAAACTTGCTTACTGGGTAATCCCAATCAGGATACTGGCCAGCTTTCCACTTGTTAACGTAATATACAAAATCATTCATCAGCTTGCTCCTTTTCGTGGGCTTCTGTTAGGAAGCTTTGAAAGGCTGCATCTCTTTCATCCTCCTCGTCTTGGCTCATTTGGCAATCAGCTTGCTCCTTAATTCCATCGATATGGGTTAAACTATATTCCATTCCAAAATCTTCCAGAAAATCATCCTCTGATATTTCCATGAGACTCCGCCGGACGCTGTTGGGTTTATCTTTTGTATCGTAAAAATAAACCACTATATCACGGTTTAT
>Ga0308011_10001322_pt1 | contig 11246 bp, 4 predicted proteins | sample Neamet177_FD_203144 | JGI IMG/M metagenome (GOLD analysis project Ga0308011, IMG submission 203144) | Marine microbial communities from water near the shore, Antarctic Ocean - #177 | ecosystem: Environmental > Aquatic > Marine > Unclassified | place: Southern Ocean | collected 2014-07-25
AATAGTACAACTGGTAGTAGAACAACGCCAGCAACTTTTCAAAGTTCACAGAATTATGATCCTAGAGTTATTTTTTATTATGGAACGCAACTACCTCAGCTTGGTGTTGATTACACACAGTTTATAGTTGGAACTTTAGCTTCATTAGTTAATGCACCTACTACTCCGTTTTATCCTCAGACTGTTAATGATAATACAACTATAAGTGTTTCACCAACAGCAGTCGGACCAACTGCAGCTCAAGGACCAACTCAGTAGTGAAAACAAGAAAAAACAAGTAATAATAATAAGATATGCCAGCAACGATACAAGTAAAGTATTACAATACTTATATATTAAAGAAAATAGTGCCAACAAATATCTCTGACAGAAATTGGTATGTTGAAGAGGCTAGAATAAGAGGTGGATATAACAATTCACAAACTGGTTTAGCACCTAGAGCTTTTCTTGTTTCTGAAGATAATGCTCAGGAGACATTAGGTAACTCTATAATATATTCTGGTGTACTTAACTCTAGAACTGGTATTAATCAATCTAATCAGTTCCCTTCAGGTCAAGACATAACAAGATCAGTTGATCCATCAAAAGGAACTATACAAAAACTTTTTGCAGAAGATACTAATTTAACTATATTCCAAGAACGTAAAGTAAATAGAGCTTTAATAGACAAAGACGCTATATATAGCCAAGAAGGTGTACCTGTTCAAACTGCTTCAAACGTAGTTATAGGTGCAATTCAACCTTATGCTGGTGAATTTGGTATATCAACAAACCCAGAGAGCTTTGCTTACTACGGTTATAGAAAATATTTTACAGATGCTAAACAAGGTTCTGTATTAAGATTATCACAAGATGGTATAACTGAAATATCAAACTATGGTATGTATGATTTCTTTAGAGATCAATTTAATTCGTTAGCAAATGGATCAGCTATAGGTGGTTGGGATATACATAAGAAATGTTACACGTTATCGTTACAGCCTTTAGTGGGTAGTTCAACTACTCTTAGTTTTGATGAAAACGTGAAAGGCTGGACTAGTAAATATAGCTACGTACCTAGTAACATGTTTAGTATTCAAAACAATTTTTATAGTACTCCTTCAGGAACAGGTGATATATACGAACATTATAGTACAGATGTAAATAGAGCTAATTTTTATGGAAATGATAATGTTTCCTCAATACAAAGTATATTCAATGTAAATCCTTCTTTAATTAAGACTTTTCAAACTATAAACTTTGAAGGTGCACCAAATTGGTCTATGAGTTCTTTTACAACTAATGAAGATCAAGCTAATGCAATAACTCCTTTTGTGATGCCAACAACGCTGGCTGAAATGGAAGGTAATTTCTTAAAGAATCAGTTTAAACAGAAAGAAGACAAGTATTTTGCAAACCTTATAAATACATCGACGTTTGCTCAAGGTGAAGTTTTATATGGCCAATCAATATCAGGTGTTAAAGGTTTCTTTGCAACTGTAACAATGACAGCTAGTAACACCTCTACGTCCGGAACAAATGAATTATTTGCAATATCAACAAATTATAAAGAATCATCATATTAAATGGAATTAAATTCAAGAAGATTAACTTACGAAGATTACGATACACTCATCGATTGGTGGAAATCATGGCCAGACTGGGTTCCTTTAAGTAGGAATTTATTACCAGAACAAGGTACAGGTGGTATAATGATTGAAAGAGATGGTATTCCAGTAGTTGCTGGGTTTTTATACGGCACTAATTCTAAAATAGCTTGGATGGAATGGATAGTATCAAATCCAAAAGAAAAAAATAAATCAGACGCTATATTACTTTTAATTTCTTCACTAGAACATTGGGCTAAAGAAGGTGGTTTTGAAGTAGTATTAAGTATAGGTAGAAGTAAAAGCCTTATAGAAAAACATAAAACACTAGGATACACGGTAGATAAAGATCCGTCATACGAAATAACTAAAAAAATACAATAATGGCAGTAGCAAGTGCAATAGTAGGCGCAGCTTCTTCAATAATAGGAGGTGCAGTAGCAGCTAATCAAGCAAAGAAAAAAGCAAATAGTGCTAAAAACGCTGCTGATAGGGCTAGAATAGAAATTACTAGAATAAAAAACGCTAGAGTAAACATAACAAATCCATACTCTAATAATCAAAATCTATCAAGCTTAGCTCAAGATTTAAGTAATAGCATAACTAATCCTTTTGCTAATTTATCTGTAGCTACAAGCTCTGCTGAAATACAAATGGAGCAATCAGATATGGCTTTAGCAAACTCACTAGATACTTTAGCTACAACAGGTGCTAGTGCTGGTGGAGCAACTGCTTTAGCTCAAGCTGCTTTAGCCAGTAAAAAAGGTGTTGCTGCTAGTATAGAATCACAAGAAGTTGCTAATGAAAAATTAAAAGCACAAGGTGAAGGAGTTGCTCAACGACTTAAAATGAGTGAAGCACAAAGAGTTCAAGGTGTTCAAATAGCTGAAGGTCAAAGAATGCAAAGTCAAGAAGCTGCTGGTCAACAATTCGTTATGGGAATGGAAGAACAAAGAAGTAATAGTGATCTTGGAAGAGCTGCTGGTCAAGAGGCTCAGGCTATGGCAAATCAAGCTGCTGCTAATCAAGCCAAAGGAGCTGCATGGGGAGCTGCTTTTTCAGGTGTAGCAAGCGCTGCCACCTCACTTGCGTCATTTAAAGCAAAAGATGGAATAACAAACCCAGAATAAAAAATAAATAATTATGGCAAATGCTTACGATAACCCAACAATAATAAAAGATCTATACGGAGTGGGTGGATATGCCGATATGGCTAAGACAATAGCTCAATCAGTTAAAGAAAGTGGTAATATAATGCGTGCCAACAGGGAAAAGCAGGCTGATATAGCTCAAAAAAAGAAAGATTTATATAATAGATCCTATGCTAGCGCTGAATTAGCCGCTAATAAAACAGCAAACGCTAATTATCAAGGAATGGAGGACGCCGGTGCAGATAAATCTATTGTAGACCAAGCTAAAACTTTATTAACTAATGAAATGTATGGTGGTAAAGTACCATGTGGAGGACCGGGCGAGGTTAGTTGCGTGGGCGGTAAGCCTGGAGAGAGAGGAACTAGAGATTTCGGCATTGGTTCTATTAAAGCAGAAGCTGAGTTAAAAAATAATTTAAACTTAGATAAAAAAACTAGAAAGTCATATAATGATATTATAAGCAGACAAAGCAATAACATGAAAGGTTTTGCTAAAGAAGCTGGATTTGTATTAGCTGATCGTGAAGACGCTGCTGCCGCTAAAATTGCGGGTGCTAATAATGGGTATTATTATGAAGGAAGAACTGAAGCTGAACAATATACAAGCTATTTAGTTAGTAATTCTTTGTTTGAGGAAAACAATCCTGAAGATTTTAAAGCAGGTGAAAGAACATACGACAAAGAATATAATCCAAAAACAGGTAAAGATGAGACAACGTTAAGAATGTCTTTTACAGTAAACGAAAAATCTCCTTTAGCAGCTGCTTATTCTGACCGTGAGAAGTATCCTATAGACAAAGACGGTAATATATCTATAAAATGGTCTAAAAACTTGTCTGACGGTACGTTTGATGGCAACTTAGTAAACAAACAAAGCGAAGAGCTATACGATGCTAATGAAGAGGCTAAATCATTTATGCAAGATGGTACTTTAAATAAACAGTTTCAAGTAAGTATACCAGCAGAGCTTAATACAGATGATGCAACAGCAGAAGGATATGACCAAAAATTATCTAAAACTTGGGTAAATTTAGAAAAGTTTGAACAAGGAATGGAAAAGTCTCTTGACACAAAAGCTGGAAGAATAGTAACTTTGTTTAGACAAAACCCTATGGAAGCTAAAGCTTATTTAGAGCAAATAGGAAGACCTGGTATTGATTTTGAAGAATTAGTGGCTAGTGGTAAAATGACAGATGAACAATTACATGAAATATTTAAAGGTTACGAAAAAGACGCTATGATGAGTCATTTTGGTCTAGGTGATGAAAGAGATGAAGAAAAATACCTTGGCTTAAACGATAAAGATGAGTTGATTGATAATCCAAACTATGGTAAATTCACAAAGCAAAGAGTTAATAAAATGGAGCTTGTTAAAGGGGTAATAACTGAAGAACAAGTACAATATTTGAAAGATCAAGGAGTAGCTGCTGGTAATTTACCTGAGGTAGGTACTATGCAATATTTCCAAGTAGCTGCTACTGATGTTAAAGAAGGTAAAGGAACAGACGGTAATAAAAGAGAAGGTTCTGATGAAGTAATTAGAGCAAATTTCTATTCATCAATATTCGCTGGAACAGCAAAAACTAAAGCAGGAAGAACAAGAAACGCAAAAGACTTTTTCAATACACCTAGAAAGTTACCTAATTCAGCTGAATATTTAGTTTTCCTCAATAACAAATGGTCGATTGGTAATGTTGTAGATAATCAATTTAATCAATTAAAAGCAAGAACTATTACTGAAGAACAAGCATCAAACTTATTTTAAATTATATAAAACATGGCATTAGATCCAATATATACGCACCCAACAGAGGGTGAAATCAATTACGCAACTTTAGTCAGACTGGCTAGTGATGAAGGTATTTCGGTTGACGACTACATAATTGACTACAATGTTGTCATAAAAGACGTTGATGACTCAAAAAAAGAAGAAGTTACTGCAACAACGGAGAGTGCACCTGTGGTAACGGACAAAGACAAAGCACTAGAATTGGAATCCAAGCGGGCAGGTTATATATCGGACTTGAATTCAGGCACTTACGGAAATAGCAACATTGCTCAAAGAGAAATAACATTATACGATAGAGATTTAAAGAAGATTTACAGATCTATGGACATGGATATAAACATGCCAGAATCTCTAATAGACAAAACCGAAGAAAAAGTTGCAGAGTATTTATTCAAAAAATTTCCTTGGTTAAAAACAGAAGAAACAGGTATGCGTAATGCTTTAGAAATTAACATACCTGGTCAAGAACAAATAGAATTAGATTTATCACCTATATTTTTATCAGGTAGAAAAGAAGCTATAAGTGTTATAGAAAAAATAAAAGAATATGACAAAAGTGTAAAAGCCGAAGCCTATGTTATGAACATGGTAAGTACTACTGCTTTAACTTTAGATGAAAATGATAATCAAGATTATATAAATGGTGTTTTAGAAGGTTCTGGTTATGAAATAAAACAAGATATCACTCTTGACGAAACAATTGGTTTTGAGGGTAAGATGGTAAAAAATTACAGTATATACAAAGACGGTGAAGTTGTTTTAGAAAATGCATCTTCTAGTAATGTTCAAAAATATTTAAATAATAATTTTGACACAAGTCAATACGATACTGTAAAAAAGAACACGTATGAAGCAACTAGTCTTTATCTTCAAGATACGAAGAGAGCGTTAGAAGCTGAAAAAGTAATAATAGAAAAAGATGATTCTATTGGTACTACATATTTAAAGGAAAGATATGTAGAAGATATAATTACAGCTTACAATGCATTAACTGGAGGAGTTGACCTTACTGAAGAAGAAGAAAAAGAAATAAGAGACACTTTTGAAAACGTTAGTGATGGAGCTGTTTCACATGGTGGACGTAAATATGGTGGTAGTCTTCAAGCGGTTAATGACTCAGTAGCTGAAGCTTTAAAACAACTTCCTGATGAACTTAGAGCTAAAATTGACGTAATAGGATTAGAAGGTTTAAGAAATAGTGGTTTAGATAATTTACGAAAACAAACTTTATCAAATAGAGAAGAAACTATTGCTGACAGAATATTAAAAGCAAGTGGTAACCAAGATTTAATAAAACTAGGTCAAAGATTTGCTATTGGAGATAAAATTCTTTTTGATAAAAATGTTGCTAAAAAAATTAAATTAACAAGCGAGATATACGAAAAACGGTTAAATGGAGTAGTTGTTGATCAAGGTAAAACGTTAGTAGAAAACTCTCCTGAAGGTACTGAATTTAGTGTTACATATAATGGATCAACACCTATATTTTCATTAACAAACGATAGAGATTTAAGCAAAGAAGAAAACAAAGCTTTCGAAGATACTAGAGAAAAAATGCTTAAACTTCAAGAAGACTTTGTAAATTTGCAATATGACCGCACAGCAACTATAACAAATATAAGACAAGATATTCAAGAGTTTTATACAGATAGTAAAATAGATGGTGACGTTTTAAGATCATCTATGAAGTCTTATGAGTTAGGTACTTTATTACGTAAAGACGTAAATGATGCTTTTGCAAGCGTGTTATTAACAGTACCAACTTTACTTAGAAGTGATTATGCCTTAGACGCTCAGAAAGAGCTTAATGACAAGAATCAGTTTTACGAAACAATGGGTACTTATGATGATAATGATTCTTTTACTAATTTTTTCTTTAGAACATTAGGTCAGCAATCTGCTAACATAGTTCTAGCTATAGGTACGGGTGCTGTAGGATCTGGATTAGGATTTTCTACAGCAATGACATCAAACGCTATTGGTGGTTTGTTTGGTGCTACCTCAGGTACTCAAACTTTTAGAGATTTAAAACTAACACAAGAAATAGTTGGTACTGCTGACAAACAAGCTAAACTTGCTGAGCAAGCTTACAAAAACGGTAATATAGATTTATACTCTTACACTAGTATAATGAGAGATATAAATAAAGCTAGAGCAATGACTGAGATTAGTGACGGTCAAATAATGTCTTCGGCTCTTGCTAATGGTATAATAGAAGGTACAGTTACTAGATTTTTAGGTACTGCTCCAAACACTATAAAGCTTTTAAAAGATTTTAAAACACCAATGCAATTAACTACTGTTGCAAAGAATTTATATAGAGGTAATTTTTCAAAAGTAGCAGACATGATTGGTAAGCCATTACTATTTAGAGGTGGTGGTGAAATACTTGAAGAAGAATTAATATATGTTGGTCAACAAACCGTAACAGAGTATGGTATATTAGACAGAGAGCTTGATTTAAGTGCTTGGGATGATACAGCTTTATCGACAATAATAACACTTGGAGCTACACAAAGCCCAGGAGTAGCTTATAGTGGTATAGTTAATTATAATGCTACAAAAGAATTTGAGCAAACAATAAACAAATTACGTTTAAGTAATAATGACTTAAGTACTATAATACAGCAGTCTGATGTAGATACAAAAACAAAAGAATTAATACTAACTGATATAGCTGAAAACTTAAAAGAACAAGGCTTAAGTCTTGATAGACTAGCTGTTGATGTTCTTAGTAAAGGAGCTGTAGACATTAAAAGAATAGTAGGTACAGAATTAATAAAAAACTCTTTATTAGCAAAAGCTGGTGTTACTGTAGATATGTCAGATGTTCAAAAAGCTGAAATGATAAATCTATATAAGAAAAATTTATCAAAAGAAGACGCTAAATTATTTGATATTCAATTAAATGTTTTAGAAAAGCAGATAAATAAAATAAGAGATAAAGCGCCAGACTACAGTAAAGCTGAAAAAAGTTTAGGTAATATATTTACAATCAACAATGATATTCTTGAAAAAAATGATCCGGATTATAAAAAGAAATCTAAGCAAGATAAAATAGTACAAATAATAAATACAGTAAGACAAGATATAATAAAAGGATATATAGATGATGGTAAAAGCAATCCTGAAATTGTTGATTTTGTAGAAAATGAAAGAGATTTTTCAAAAAGTAAAAAAGGTAGAAAATATAACAAAAAACAAAAAGAAGCTTTATACGGTGAAATTGGTAGAATGCAAGCTCTTAGTCAGTCTAGAGGTTTTTCAACAAATTTAAATGTAAATAAAAGTGTAGATAATATTTTTGGTAATGATGTAAAAAATATTTCCGTAAAACAATTTAATAATGAAAGTGAATTAATTGAATTATTAGAAAACGCTGGCTTAAAAAAGAATACACCTTCTTTTACTAATGCTTTCAATAAACTTAATGAAGGTAACGCGTATGGCTTAGTTGTAGGTAAATCAATAATTACACAAAACGAAAAAGGTGTTTTAGAAGATTTAGAAAAAGGTCAAATTAGAGCTGGAACAGTTGTTTTACATGAAATATCGCATGTTATAGATGATGCTAGAATGAAAAATCCTGAGTCTAGAAAAATCTATGCTGATAATCTTTTTAAAGCTGCTGAAAATAGCAAAAACAGACGTGTATCTCTAGCTCATTTAGAAGTTATAGGCATGTTAAATAAAATATATCCAGATCTTACTTTTGAAGATAGTGATAAATATAGAGATGAATACACTAAGTACATGCAAGAAACCTTGTTTGCTTACGAAGATGAAGCTCAAATAGAAAAAGAAGAAAGTTTTTTTACTAAAATTTTTAACAGTACTGATGCGGCTAATTTAAATACACCTGAAAAAGCTTTAAACTACTTAGCTGCAAATAACGCCGCTTTTAGAAGTGGTAAATTAAGTAGAGCATCTAGAAAAGCTGTTGAAAACTATGATCCAGATGTTTTAGAAGTAAAAGATTCTGATAAATCTACAGTAAATAAACTAGCTGTTGAATATAAAAATAAACCTGAGGCTTTTGACAGAAATAAATATACTGACTTCTTTACACAGTATCAATCTGTAGCTGTAGACGCTATGGGTTATAATGTTGCTAAAGGAGATATATTAGCAAATGAAGCAGAACAATTTGTTGCTGGAGAATTTAAAAGTATAATGAATACTTTTGATCCTAGCATAGCTGCGTTTACAACACATGTTGTTAATACTTTCAAAAACAGAAGAGCTAATAAATTTTACAAACAAGAGTTTGCACCTAAAGATATTAACTTAACTAGAATAGGTAAAGGATTTGATGTAATAGATCAAAATTCAAACGAAAGCCTAGATGACAGGGAAGCTAGGGAAGACGCAGAAACAACGTCTAAAATTGATCCTAGGAAGTTTAAAGCTGTTATACCTAAGATAAAACAAATTGAATCAGCAGTTGACATTACTGTTGAAAAAGATATAGCACCTTTTAAAGCTGACTTTAAAGCTATAAGCGCTAAGTACGGAACAAAAGTTGCTAGTATATTATATAACATCGAGGCTAGTAAACTACAAAAAAACGCTAACTTAACTTATGCTAAAAAAATAAGTAAAGATGGTATACCTGAAAATTCAGAAGCAGGTAGAATACAAGAAGACTTTGACACTAGAAATGATCAAGAAGTAAGAAAATTTTTAAAGCTTTTACCTCCAGAGAACGTAACTAGTAAAGAGTCTGAAGTTGGTGCGCAGGGTGAAAGGATTGCTGTGTCTAAAGATGTTCAAGGTAGATCTTTAGGTTTGCCAGGAAGAGTTTTAGATTTTTTCTATGATGAAAAAACAGGTGAAAGATCTAGCGGTTTAACTAGTCAACCTTTTATAAGAAAACTTAAATCCAAGTATGGTGCCAATACTAAAATAACTAACGAGACTATTAAAGAGCTTCAAGATGCTATGGGTATTACACCTGCTAGGCAACTTAATAGGTATGATAGAAATATAGGTACTTTTTTAGCTGGCGTTGCTAAGTTAAAAGGTGCTATAATAACTAATACTGTTGCTAGAGTTAAGGTTGATAAAATGGATACTTCAAAATCATCTAAACCTAAAAAGCAAATAATAGCTGACATGGGTTCAGGTAGATCAAGTATTCAATTTAGTGACAAAGTAAAAGTAATATTTTCAAAAGCATTATTTGAGCAAGAAACTAAAGGTATAGATAATTTATTAAAATCTTATAAACTTGATGGTACTTTTAAATTTAAAACAAGAGAAGACATAGACATTTATGTAAAAGAAGTTAAAAAGAATTTACTTCCTCTTATGCCTAAAGACTTTTGGTTTGGTACACCTAACAAAAAAGGTAATTACGGTACCGTATTTACAGCAAGTTCTAAGATTTTAGGTACAACAGATGCAAGTAAAGCTCTTTATAAAGATTACTATGTGTCTGAAATGAAAAAACTAGCACAAGACAAAACACAGAAATATGGTGATAAAATTGAAGGTGTTAGCGATTTCACTGTGGCTGGTTATGATACCTTATTTAAAACTGTTGATATTATAAAAGCTAAAACAAAGTCTGGTGATATTGCTAAATTCAATAAAAAAGTAGCTGCAATTCATCAAGCGATGTGGTATAGATTTAAAAAGTCTATAAAAAATAATAAAAACAGTGCTAGAGTTATAGGTAATTACTTAAAAATAACAGGAAGTGATACAAAACATTGGCATAAATTAGGTGCTCAATTTGTAGGTTATTCATCTAAAATAACAGGAGCAAGATTTGAATATGAACATGCTATGCCAGCTACATCTGCTTACTTGTATCTTTTAGACGTAGCATTGTCTAATGATAATTCTTTTGAAAGAGCTTATGATTATGTTATTGACAATTATAAGTTAATATCTCTTGATAAAGCTATGGATAAGAAACTAATAGCTGTAGGTCTACGTAGTAGAATGCCTGTTGGTTGGAATTTATTAGATAATAAATGGTATGATAGATACTTTAGTCCACTAGTAGTTACTCAAGACGGTGGTATTAACCCGGCTGGTTTAATAGGTATTGATGGTAAAAACTTTCAAGAAACATATAGAATAAACGCAAATGGTAGTCCTTACATAAGAGGAACTTTCAAATCAAATGCTAATACAGAAGTTGCTAAAAACAATATAGCTGATAAAGCTATGAAAAATGCTAGAAGTCCTAAATATTCTGAGAAAATTAAAAAAGCTAGAGTGTTTGATTTTGACGATACATTAGCTCAGACAAAAAGTAATGTATTATATACAATGCCTGATGGAACTACTGGTAAAATGGATGCTGCTACTTTTGCTAGAGACGCTGGTAAGATGGAAGCTGAAGGAGCTAAATGGGATTTCTCTGAGTTTAGTAAAGTTATGGATGGTAAGAAAGGACCTTTATTCGATGTAGCTAAAAAAATACAAGACGCTAGAGGATCAGAAGATATATTTGTTTTAACAGCTAGACCGCAAGACGCAGCTGGACCTATAAAAGAATTCTTAGCTAGTTTAGGTTTAAATATACCTTTAGCTAATATAACAGGTTTGTCAGACGGTAGACCTCAAGCTAAAGCTGATTGGATGCTTGGTAAGTTTGCAGAGGGTTATAATGATTTTTACTTTACAGATGATATGTTGAAAAACGTAAAAGCAGTTAAAGATGTTTTAAGTGTACTAGATGTCAAGTCCAAAGTGCAGCAAGCTAGA
>Ga0308011_10001324_pt1 | contig 11241 bp, 10 predicted proteins | sample Neamet177_FD_203144 | JGI IMG/M metagenome (GOLD analysis project Ga0308011, IMG submission 203144) | Marine microbial communities from water near the shore, Antarctic Ocean - #177 | ecosystem: Environmental > Aquatic > Marine > Unclassified | place: Southern Ocean | collected 2014-07-25
AATATTTTGTTTCACCTTTATAGATTCCTGAATACAATTTGTAATTCTACTTTTCATTTTTTGTTTTTATTGATTGCTAATATACTATAAAATAGATTGATAACTCTTCTTAGTCAGAATTCCTATTTCAGTCCAATCGTACTTTGTTTTAATTAATTCCGCTCCATTATTTCTTATTTTCTCCAAATTATCTACATCTGAAAGAATAAAATTTAATTTTTCTGATAATGATTTAGGACTCTCTGTTTTAAAAACAAATCCTGTTTCTTTATCTTCTACAACTTCTGTAAGAGGGGGTAAGTCAGAAACTAGAACTGCTTTCTCATAGCTCAAACTCATCATTAAAACTCCACTTTGATAAATTCGTTTATAGGGTAATACAATTAAATCTGCAGCAGCATAGTAATGGCCTACATCTTCTTGTTTAATAAATTTATTGTGAATAATACAATGAGCAGCAAGATTGTTTTTATCAATTATCTTCTGATATATTGAAAAATCATTTTCCCAAACTCTACCCGCTATAACTAAAATAACATCTGAATTTTTTTTAATTACATCTTTTAGAGATTGCAATAATATCTCTAATCCTTTCACTTTTTTTATCATCCCAAAAAATAATAACACCTTTTTATCTTGAGGAATAGATAAATAAATTCTTGAAAAACTCTTATCTTTTTTTATTTCTAAAAAAGGAACATAATTACCATGAGGGATAATATCAATTTCAGTTTTCAAATCAGTGTAATGTTCTTTAAATATCTTCTTAGAAAAATGATTGTGTGTTAATATTTTATCCGCCCTTTTATACAACCATTTATTCAATTTTTCATTTGATTTCTCATTTTCAAAACTAACCACATCATGAATAGTATAAATGACTTTCATACCTAATATTTTACTTAAAACAAAATCAAATATAACCAAAGCATTCACATGGAAAAGATGATAATGACAAATTTTAACTCGTGTGAACTTTGCGTGAAAAATGGATGTAATAGATCCAAAAACATATCTTAATCCGGATAATAATTTAGATCTTCCTTCAAAAATATTTTTATAAAATGAATAGAACGTAACCCCCGTATAGTTTGGATTTGGAGTTACATTATTTGTGTAAATAGAGACATCTACCCCACATTTAGACAATCCATCTGCTTGACCAAATAGATAAAAATGGTGGGAACTACCATGAGCTCCTAAAGAATCAATTATCGCTACTTTTTCTTTCATATTACATAAATAATCCTTCAAAATACGATTTATTAATTAATCTCCAAGTATGAAAATTTAATCGGAATTTAGGGTTGGTAAAAAGTCTGATATTATTTTTGAAAAATAAAAATAGAAGAAAAGAATAGGCAAATATCCCTCCAATTTTCTTTAGAAAATAAACATGATTTCTAGTATTTTGTTTAATGAAAAAATCACTTCTATATTCTTTCTTATTATCTATATCTACTGACTTGGTTAAACTCCCTACTTTATGATAAAACTTCACATCCGAAAAGTAAAATAATTTATGTCTTCCATCTATTAAAACACGGTAAGAAAAATCTGTATCATCAAAATAAACAAAATATTTTTCATCCATAAATCCAACATCTTCAAATACTTGTTTTTTTACAAGCAAACAACAAGTTGGAGCGTATTCAACTTGAAAAACCCCATCAAATTTACCTTCATCTTTTTGTCTCATTCCTTTATGGATTGGCAAAAACCCTTTAGTTTTCACAAAGTCACTTCCGGCATACCAAATATGATTAGGATTATCAAAATACATCATTTTTGGAACCACTAAAGAACAGTTGTTTTCTTTCTGAATATTCAACATTTTTTGAAATAAATGTTCCTCAAATTCTATATCGTTATTTATTATCAAAACTTGAGAACATCCGTCCTTAAGTGATAATTTTATTCCCTGATTATTTGCTTTCGCTACTCCAACATTCTCAAAATTTTTAATCAGAACAATTCTATCGTCTGAATACTCCTCCAAAATATTGAAAGTTTTATCCTGAGAATTATTATCAATAATATAAATTATAAAATTCTGAAAGGTTTGGTTTAAAACAGAATCTAAAAAACCTCTTAAAACATGAGCTGAATTATATGTAATTGTAACTAGTCCTATTTTTTCCATTTCTCTAAATTAATGGACAATAACTTCTCTAATATCTCAATATCTTTTTCAAAGTACAAGGAAACACTATTTCTAACTTCTACTGATATTTTTGGCTTATTCCCTTTATTAAATAATATTGATTTAATTAGAGAAATAAAGGTAGATGGAATTAAAGAAACTAATACTTTCCTTAACCAAATAATAGAATATATTTTTCGGACTATATTGTTTTTTGGCATAAAAAAACTATTATGAACCTTATTGAAATCTAAGCAGTAGTTGGTATTTAAACTTAAAAAATCAAACACCTTTTCTAATTCAAGTGAAGTATTTTTCTTGAAATCAGAATACCAAATGAAATGAATATTTTCTCTTCCAAACACATCAATATATCTTTTAACTTGAGAAGAATAATTTCCTAATAAAAAATATTGTTGGAATTTTAATCCTATCTTTTTATTAAATTCTGATTCAAAAGATTCAGAAGTTAATCCCAATCTGTAGTCCATTAGATAATGTGAAAACGCTCTATCTACAGGATTACGGAGCATTACAATAATTTTAGAATCTGTATTATATACCTTTATTCTTTTTGGCACTTCTGAATAATAGAGATAAGAAACCGAAGATTCTCCCATCAGCTTTTCTTTTTTTCTACCCGAAAATAAACTATTATACTTTTGTAAAGTATCAATTCTTGATGTTCCATAATAAAGTCCCTGATCAAACAATTCCTTATCTGAAAAATAATTGGGTTCCTTTGCCGAACTCATTTTAATTTCTGGGTGAGTATTCAAATAATGAAACAAAGAAGTTGTTCCAGCTTTTGGAGCTCCTACTATAAAAAAACCTACTTTCATTTGTTCAAAATTCGTTTTTGTATTAACTCCTTAAAGTTTTTTATTCGGTGTAAATTAAGAATAAATGAGACACTTATCTTAATGGGGAAAGTAAAAATACTAATAATTGCAAACAATGGAATCCAAACAAAAACTCTATTTTCATATTTATAAAAACTCATGTTTTCGCTACACATTTTCTGACAAATATAAATTTCAGAAAGATTTAATCCGCCCCTTTTCCAATTTCCAATCTTACTTTTATCTAATCCTGATGTACTGTTTTTATCCAAATTTGTAGAAGAACCAATATTAGGAACACTCAACATACTTTCATCAAAATCAATCTCTAAAAAACTACACAATTCTGAAATAGTGGATTTAGGATTTAACAATAAATCTTCAAATTTTATAGTTTTAACTCTCTTTTCGTGCTCAAACTTTTTCGCATTCAAAATTGAAGTATTCCAAATTTTAGAAATAGCAATAGGATGGTAATTAAAGTACGAACGAATCGCTTCTCTAAATGGAATGGAAGAAACTCCTAAATATCTTCTTTTCCATTTATTTTTTTGAGAAAGGAGAACATCTCTCGGATCTCTTACTATATTTACAACTTTCGCATTAGGAAAATTATCTAGGATTTCCTGAATATAAAATACATTTCTGGGAGTTTGATCGCAAGGAATAACAGAGTTTTTTTGCTCTGCAGAATAGTTTAAAAATAGATTGAAAATATCTATTCCAGAATGTTCTTTTTGAGAAAGTTGAATTTCTGATATATTATCAAATTGTTCATGGTTTCTTTGATTAAAAATTCCAAATTCCTGAATACTCAGTAATTTTGAGAATAATTTTATCGATTCTTTTTTGCTTAATAGTTTGTTTTCATCCTTTGAGGACCATAATTGACCAAAAAAATGAAGCTCCTTAAAAGTAAATACGGAAGAATGTTTTCCAATAATCCTCCCCATCATAGTAGTACCGCTTCTACTATTACCTACCACAAATATTTTTTTTGTATTAGTCAACAAGATACATTTTTTCTATTTGTAATTTCCCTTCTTCATCAGAAAGGTCAAATAAATCTTTACTAAAGTATTTTGTTACAACGGATTCTGCTCCAATATTTTTAAAAAATATAAATTCATTAGTTACCCAATTAATTTCAAAAGATATTCTTAAATTATTTATTGAATCAAAACAATAATAAATAAAAACCTCATCTTTTACTTCTTTCTCAATTCTGACAATTTCATTTTCAAATATTTTACTAAGAAAAGTTAATGGATAATAGGTTGAGTGGATTTCAAAACCATCTTTTACACCTTTAAAAATAGAACCGGAAACATCTCTACCTGCTAAATTATGATAAGTAGCAATCTTAATATTTTGCAATTCTTTATTGGAAAGCAACTCTAAGAGATAATGAGAAACAAAGAGAGTCTGAAATAGAGTATTTCCAGTGGTTTTGGTCATCTGTAAATTCCATTCGGTAATCCAAATTTCTTTATTATTAAATATAGAATTGTATTCTTTTATTCTGGAAACAAATCCAGTCTGTAACTCCAACAATATTCTATCTTTATACAAATCAAATTGTTTCTTTTTAGAATCGTTCATTTTTTTTTCAGACACCATAACTCCAGCATCCGATTCTCCATCAACAACAGTATGGTAAGAATGATGAACAATTGCATCATAAAAATCCTCTTTTGCTAAGATAGAATTCCAATTTTTTAATCTGTTTGGCATCCTCTCTTTTAATGGGGCAGAAACAACAGCAACTTTCATATCTGGGAAACTACTCTTTATGTTTTCAGAACATTTTTTTGCAAGTTGAATGTAGTCATATACCGATCTAATATTCTTTTTATACGCTCTGTTTGAAAGTTCAGAACCTAATTCTACCCCCAACACCTCAACTCCTTCGTCTTTAAATCTATTTAGTATATAAATTATTTCACTTTTTTCAGCAGTTAAGATATTTGCATTTACTATAACTTTTGCATTAACTTTTTTAGATAAAAAAATAAAGTCATCGATATAATCATGATCATGACCTCTTTTTACAGCCGCTTGTTTTAACGAATGTACTCTTGTAGAAAAATTACCTGAATACCAGTGTTCTACATCTGAAAAATTAAAACCATAAGCCTCTTTATTCGGATGATAAAAATTGCCAATTGTACCTCCAGGAAAACGGAGAACTTTAGGGCCTATTTTCTCTACTTTTGACACAAAAGAAGTGTCATATGTATCCACATAAGTGAATGAATTAGAAGTACAAAAACCAAATAAATTTTGATTGATTACAACTTTATCATTCTGTGAAATACCAACTAGGGTACAACTGAAAATAAAAATAGTTATGAAAATATTTATCTTCATTTCATTAAACCCTTTTGTATTAATTCTTGTATCGATTTTTCATATTTATCCACCATTAATTCTTGATTTTTTACCCAATTAACAAACTCCGTAATACCTCTTTCGAAATTATATTTTGGAGTAAAACCTAAAATATTTCTTGATTTTGATAGATCTGCGAAATTATGTCGGATATCTCCTAAACGGAATTTACCATTTACATTAATATTAATTTCTGAATTATATAATCTTTTTAATGTATTTGCAACATCAAGTACCGTTGTAGAAATTCCAGATCCAACATTGAAAATCTGTCCGTTTGCCTCCTCTTTTTCAATCCCTAAAATTGTTGCATCTATAACATCATCAATATAAACAAAATCTCTACTTTCCAATCCATCCTCATAAATATCTAAGTTATTTTCATTAAGAATTCTCGTAGAAAAAATGGATAAAATACCAGTATAAGGATTTGACAAAGATTGTCCGGGACCATATACATTCTGATACCTAAGTGATACTGTTGGAATTGAAAGTGATTCTCCCATTAGCATTACCATTTGTTCTTGTTGTTGCTTATTTATACCATAAATAGAAGAAGGATGTATTTTAGATTGCTCATCTGTCGGAACTACATTCATATTAGAATTACAAATACTACATTTCAAATTAAATTCTCCTATCTTCATGTCTTCCTCCTTTCTTTGAGATGGATATTGGACTCCATGAGTTTTACAATTATATTTTCCTTCACCATAAATAGCTCTGGAGGAAGCAATAACAATTTTCTTTACATCATGATTCGAATTTGCTAATAGTTCTAACATATGAGCTGTTCCCATAATATTTACATCATTGTACTTTTCTAATTCATACATTGACTGTCCTGTTCCAGTTTCTGCTGCCAGATGGATAATAATTTCCTGATTTTTTAGTGACTTTTCCCAATCATACTTATTTCTGACATCACCTTTTACAAAAGTGCATTTATCTTTTATTTTTTTATATAAAAATGATTCTCCCTTTCCATGAATTTGTTCTGACAGATTATCTAAAACAGTAATGTTATATCCTTGATCGAATAATTTTTTACACAATCTAGATCCAATAAATCCTGCCCCACCTGTTATTAATATATTTTTCATTAACTAATTTTTTATTTTGTAAATTTACTAAAAAATGAGATCATACCCGACACAATCAAAATCAGGAAAAATGGCCTCAATAATAGAGGTTCTGATAAGACAGAAATCAATATTATCAACATAAAAACTCTTTTTTTATAAGTAAATAATGTTTGTTTAAATAGACAATAAATTATAAAAAATCCAATAGGGAAACCCATAGCAGCCATTAAATATGTTAATGAATTTGAGCTTCCTTTTTCTGTTGATTGAGCTATTCTTTCAAAACCAGTAGATCTTTCAATTACCTTCCCAAAATTATCTTCCATCTGAAATTTAGATCGTAATTTCTGAAAATAATCTCTATCTAATCCTATTCCTGTTATTGGGTAATGACTAGCAATAGCAAGTGGCTGAACTAAATCTAAATATCTTTTTTGAAAAGACGCAGCTTTCTCTCCTGTAGTTTTATCTATTATATTTGTTTTTGAAATGTAATATAAAGGAAAAGTGACGATAATTGCAAGTAAAATTAATATGGGATTTCTTTTTATTGATTTAATAAAAATACAGAATAAAACTATAATCATTATGAAAATACCAGTTGTAGAATAGGTAGTAAGAATTGTAAATATAATAAGAGGAATTATCCACCTTCCTCTTTTGAAAACAAATCCTTCAAGAAAAAGAAGAATATTTAAAAATATTTGAAGTATCCCTGCCTCCCAAAATAACCCTTGATTTCTAACAAACTCAACCCCAAATAAAGAAATCTTATGTTTTTCAAGATCATAAAAGAATAAATAATAAAATGAATCGGCAATATATTCATTTCCCCACCCTCCATATATCTTAATTAAATTCTCTTTTAAAAAAAAGTAACATAAAAAACTAAGAAGAGAATGATATAAAACAATTTTTAAAATAAAATGAATTCTATCTAAAAAATAATCAGATTCTCGGTTATTTTTTAGATGCATTAAAATCAAAACACATGAAGTTACATTTAAAAGATGAAAGGCGTATTGCAAATAATTTAAATGTTCCCCTTGCATAATCTCTATTTGAGGAGCTAGAATATAATTTACCAAAATTAAAGATGAAAAAAAAGAGATCGCAAATAAAGAAGCATAAAAAATAGATTTTTTGATTTTTTTTCCCATAAATACCAAAACAAAAATTGCAAGGGAAAATAAAATATAAGATAAATTATTTCTTTGAAAAACAAAGTACAATCCGCCTCCACTTAACACTAATAGAAATAGTAATAATGTGTCAAAAAACTTATGTGTATGCGTTATTCTCATTTACCAGTTTAATTTTTTATTTGTTAATTTTTCAAATTTAATAATATCTTCTTTAAAATATGTATTGTACAACTTATATTTTAATTTTTCAGGTAGTTCTTCTGTTTTATATTCTTTAATATTCGCTCTTTGAATCCTATTTCTAATTATTTGCCTTAATTGTACAGAAGGGATAAGAAATTTTAGAACTTTCCTCCACCATCCCTTTTTCTTCATTAGATTCTTTAAAAATTTAGATTTTTCTTTACTAGCTGGGTTACTCTTAAAATTAATATTTAAATTTCTTTCTTTTTCTAACCCTAAAAATTTTAATAGACAATCAATAGTTTTATCTCTATTTATAATAAATTCATTTTCAAAATGAATAAAATAGAAATTCTTTAAAGAAAAATATTGTAAATATCTCTCTATCATATTTCCATATAATCCTTGATGATAATAGGAATTTCTTAAATAAGAAAGATAATCTTGATCTTTAATAAATTTTTCAATTCTATTATTTTCATGATGTAAGGACTCTTCAAAACTCAAATACTCATGTTTATCTCTTAAAGAATGCAAATAATGAGAATAAGCTCTATCAACTGGATTTCTTAATAAAACTACAAACTTTATTTGGTTTCCTAAATCCTTGAAAATTCGTTTTGGAGTTTCCTTTTCAAAAAAATAAGATGGGGTAAAATCAGCTACAATACTTCTATCTGCTTTTCGGAAATAATTTTTTTTATACCAATCAATTCCATTATTATAATTTTCAGGAATATCAAAAAAATGAGGTTCTTTAAATGCTGGAATATATATGTCAGGATGCTGTTTCAAAATATCATACAAAGTAGTTGTACCACTTTTTGCAGCTCCTATACACATGAAATTTGGTAAATTCATTCGATCCAATGATTTAAATTTCTTCCTAACAAAACTGAAAGTTGTTTCACGTCTTCTTTATAAAAATTTCTTAATATTTCTCTATCTTCTTTGCATATATCAGCTACTCTTGATATATTTCTATTCTGAATTCTTGTTCTAATATTTTTTCTAATACCTTTAAATGGAATCAAAAATTTTATAAATGATTTTATAGGATTTTTTTTCATCATGAGACTTTTCATCTTTTCATCTTCCCATTGCCAACCACCAACCATATGTTTTTTTTCAGAGTCAATATTTATTATCTTTATTTCTAAAAAATTAAAAACTTTATTCATCTCACTCTGAAAATCATTTTGATAATCCTCATAAATAATAATGTGTACATTTTTGACTTCATCTAAATATGATTTTACTTGTTTATAATACAATCCTAACTCTTTGTACCTAGATGCGGGAGTCATGTCAGGTTTTAAAAAATACCTTTCTTCAGAAATACTCCAAGCTGATTTAAAATCTGAACAATCTTCTTTTACATTATATCTTTTTACATGTTGAAATCCAGAATATGCTCTTTCAATTGGATTTCTGAGCATAATAATAATTTTACACTCTTCTCCAAATTGTTGATTAATTTTAGGGATTACAATTTCTGGAAACATCAAATACATAACAGAAGATTCTCCTCTATATTTTTTTTCTTCTCCACCAAGAAAAAGATTAAGGTATTCATTTTCAGAACAAATACCAATAGGAATCCTATCTTTTCCAATTTCATTATTTATTAAAAAATGAGGTTCTTTTGGAGCACACATAAAGACATCCGGATGCTGATTTAAATAATTGTGCAAAGAGGTAGTCCCACTTTTTGCGGCACCCACAATAAATAAATTAGGTATTGTATTTACTTTATCCAATGTTGTAAATCTTTATTTAACAATTCTGAAAGTTTTTCTACATCTTGTTTAAAGTAATCGTTTAAACCTTTTCGTGTTTTCTCTCTCATTGGCACAACTTTATTAGTGGATACGTTTACAAGATTATTACGCATCCCCTTCTTAAATTTTTTAGGAAGAACAGATTTCAAAATTGATTTTATCGGATTATCCTTCATAAAAAGATGTTTCATCTTTTTATCCTTCCATCTTTTACCACCAACATTATGTCTTTTAATAAAATCAATCTCAAAATCACTTGAAATTTCTAAAAAGTTATATGTCTTATTCATCTCTGATTCTATATTGTCCCTAAAATCTTCATAAAAAATAATATGAACGTTTTTAAAAGACTCCTTATAAGCTTTTACCATTTGATAATACATTCCCATTTCCTTATACATAACCATTGGAGTCAGGTTTTCTTCACTTTCCATTCGTCCTGTTTCAATTTCTAATGATTCTTCAAAGGAGTTATTTTCCTTAAAGCCTCTAGAAACATGCTGAAATGCAGAATATGCTCTGTCTGCAGGATTTCTGAGTATGATAATTATTTTCACATCTTCACCTAGATAATGTTTTATGTTCTTAATAGCATGTTTGTAATAAAACAAATAAAGAACAGTAGATTCTCCAATTACCTTTTCATCTTTTACATCTTCAAATAAAGATTGATATTCCTCAATAGTCCAAACTCCATTATGTAATCTGTGCTGAACTAAATCTTTTATCAGAAATCTTGGCTCTTTAACCTTCATACCTTCTTTATTATAAGAAGGCATAAATACCTCAGGATGTTGATTTAGGTAATTATGTAGGGATGATGTACCGCTTTTTGCAGCTCCAACAATCAGAAAATTTGGCAATTTATTTTTCATCTTTTAATAAAAGGTATATAAAATGTGTAAAATCCGAATTTCTTTTTAACAACTAAAACCATAGACAAGTTCCAAACAATTAAGCTAGACATAGATGCTATTGCCGCTCCATTTATTCCATATCTTGGTATTAACATTAAATTAAGTACAATATTTAATATAGCCCCAAAAAACAATATTAATGCATATATATTTTGATTTCCTGTCATTTGTAAAATATTTCCTACCGAACCTGAAAAGGAACTAATTAATCTTCCGCAAGATAAGAAGATAAATGCAGTTACTCCTATTTTGAATTTATCACCAAAAATACCTAATAAAAACTCAGGAAAAATAAAGAATATAATTACTAATGGAATGGTAGACCAAAAAATAAATTTTGTAGATTGATTTACTACTTTTTTTAACCCATCAAAATCCTGCTTAGCATATAATTCAGCAAATTTTGGAGCGGCAATACTATTTATAGCCATTAAACCTATAGTCGCAAACATGGATAATTTAAATGCAATATGATAAACCCCTACATCTTGTGACGTCATCATGTTTCCAATCATTAATTTATCAGTCCAAGCCATAATAAATTGTACGGATTGGGCGAACATTAACGGCATAGAGATGGCTAAAATATTTTTTAGTGGCATCAAGTCTAACTCCTCATCATTCATGACCCCTTTACTTTTAACTTTAAACCAATAATTATAACTAATAAATGTTAAAATAGAAACAATACATATACTTGTTACATACCCATAAATAGGCACCGAATCGTTTTTATAAAAATAAAAAAACACTA
>Ga0308011_10001325_pt1 | contig 11234 bp, 7 predicted proteins | sample Neamet177_FD_203144 | JGI IMG/M metagenome (GOLD analysis project Ga0308011, IMG submission 203144) | Marine microbial communities from water near the shore, Antarctic Ocean - #177 | ecosystem: Environmental > Aquatic > Marine > Unclassified | place: Southern Ocean | collected 2014-07-25
AGGTTCAGTAGCAGGGGGATCTATATTATATTCTTTAATATATTCCTCTAAAGATAAATTGTCTTTATCTGCGGCGTCTTGAATCTCTTCTAAAGTATATTCGTAATCTTTATATTTGTACATAATTAAAGTTTAATTATTATCCTTTTTTAGTCGGTGGTGGTGGTTTTATAGTCCCATCTTTAATAAATTGATTTGCAAAAGTTTTAGCTTGATCTGGGCCATAACCTTCATCCCCCTCAAATTCATAATTATATAATTTATCAATAAAGTTTTGTGCTGTTGAGCCCTCAACAAAAGTAACAGTACCTCCTCTATTATTAGTACGCGCTACTGTAACTTCTGTACCACCAGAACCACCAGTAGTACTTATAACTCGATAACCAGGTCCAATTTCACTTAAAGCTTTTATAAAACCAGGTGCTAAAACATTTACTAAATTACCATCTTCGTTTTTTTCTGGTTTGTCGTTAAACATATTAATAGATCCGGTGTAAGTTCCACCTGGATTTTTTCCAAAACCAAATAAACTTTTCTTTTCTTCAAATGTTTCTTTCCAAATATTAGAATCTGTTTTATATTTAATTCTATCTCGAGCTAATTTTTTATCTGCTGCACTTATTGTTGGGGGTTTTGCTTTAGTATATTGTGGAGTATTATTTGCCACCCAATTTGTAAGATATTCTGTAAGCGTACTAGTATCTGCATTACTTATTTGATTACCTGGAAGCCTTCCTTTAGTTCCATCTTCTGAGCCATCAGATTTTTCAAAAGCTTCTGAACCTCCAAGTATTTCAACAAATATACTATTCGTTGCCCTTCTATCTTTTACAAGATTTTTAACTTTTACATCAATTAATTGCGCAAGTTTTATATTTAACTGTTCTTCAGAAAGACTTTTAAAATATTCTGTTAGAGCGCCTCCTTTTGTTAAACCCGATTGTTCTAAAATATTTTTCCATTCTTTAGTTAAATTTGGAACTTTATATAATTCATTTGATAAAAACCCAACAGCAGGTGCTGTATATGTTTTATCTAAACCTTCTCCACTTATTTCGTAAAATAAAATATTGTTTTTAAAAACTCTTTTAATTTCACCTTTAGGGCCACCTGGTTTTTTTAATCCTGCGAATATATTTCTAGCAGCTATATAATCTTCATTACCCACTAAAGAAACGCCTGCTTCATTTGTAGCATTGTTTACTACTTTTTCGTAATTTTCTATCCATGTTGCATTAGAAGTTTTTTCTGAACTTGCTAGCCCAACCATTTGGGAAAGCTCAGACACAGTACTATTTTTCTTTGCCATTAAATCTCTATAATCTGATTGAGAATATACCCCCGCCTCAATGTCAAGCTGCAACTTAGCATTTTGATCCATTAAATTATTTAATTGATCAAAATAAGTCCTATCAGCATTTTTGTCCCCTAAAGCTTTATAAAATGCTGTTGGATCGATTGTAATGTCTTTTGCTAGTCTAGCATTTGCTTGTAAAGATTTTTTTACTTTTTCATCTTTTATTGCTTTTATTCTACCACTTGTTTTTACAAAAGTGTCCGCAAGACTATTTATTGTATTTACTGTAGCTTCAGCTTCTGATATTACTACCGTTTCAGGGCTTCTATAAGTACTTGCCATTATTTATATTTTTGTATTATTTTTATTTTTTATTCTTTGTCCTTTAATCGCCCAGCTCGGAGCTTAATTTTTGATCCGCTGCGCTAGTTATCTTCCCCACATTACCTGTTGATATTGGAGTAGGAATAGGCTTATTATACATATTACTGGCCATACCACTAATTCCAGCCCCTATAATATTTCCAGCTCCTTGTAGTCCAGCGCCCATTATGTTTGCAGCATCGGCGCTTCTTTGAGCGGCTGCTTGCTCCTGACCCGTCATTTGTGCTTGTTTTCTATCAAGTTGTTCTAAAAATCTATTGTCTTTTTCTTTGTACATAAACAATTCTCCTTGAGACTCAATCTGCTGCTGTCTAGTTGCTTCACCAAATAAAGCACTTTGTACTCTTTGAGCTTCTGCCATTTTTTGTTGATTAAGTTGTGATTCCCCTTGAGCTTTAAGTTTTTCATTCTGCGCCTCTTGTGCTTCAATACTTGCAGCAACACTTTTTTTACCGGCAGCCGCGGCTTGAGCTAAAGCAGTTGCCCCACCGGCGCTTGCACCGCTTGCTTGCAATGCATCTAATGTATTAGCTAATGCAATATCTGTTTGTTCTATTTGTATTTCAGCAGCTTTTGTTGCTACTCCTAAATTATCGTAAGGATTATCTAAAAAACTAGATAAATCCTGTATCATAGAAGATAAATCTTCTGCCCCTGCATAAGGATTAATAATAGGATTTTGTACTGATCTTAATTCTTCTAGATCTTTAATATCTCCTTCTAGCCTAGCTGCATTAGCCATAGCTGTATTAGCTGCATTTTTTTGTTGGTTAGCCTGTATTGCGCCAGCACCAACCATCCCTCCAGCAGTAATAACTGCAGATCCTATTATTATAAAACTCATAAGTTTACTATTTGATTTTCTAATTCTTTAATATTTTTAGTGTTATCTGGATTTTTATGTACATTCATAAAAATACATTCTTCTAATGCTAAAATTGTTCTTTTAGCTCCTGGTTTTGAAATTGTATAACAAGGCGCTTTGTGCATAATTTTTTCGCCATTTTCTTTAATTAATACTTTTCCTACTAATAAAAACCACACATGCTCATGCTTGTGTTCTGCCCCGACTACTATTTGGTTTTTTTGCATAATCATTTTTCTTAAATATATTTGGTCAGCAAATTCGTGAGTAATCGGTATAATATTTTCACAATTAACAATACCACCGTTATTATGCATTATAACATTATTGTTTTTAGTTTTTATTAATTCCATATAATTTAATAACTTGATCCAACATATTCTGAAGATACAGCAAATAATTCTTTTATTCCTCCTAAATCAGTAACATTATCTGTAGATACGGTAACTGTAGAAAAATGGCCTTTAATACCAGTTATTTGTTTTCCAAATCTTACTTCTCCAGCAACAACAGGACTATTATTTATTATATTTGCAAAGTATTTGTTTTCTTTTCTATTAAAACCAGCATAGTTAATAGGTGGTATTAAAAGAGCAGGATATTGATTTCCATAATTGTCATAAGAACCTTCATTATAGCTATAAATTTTATTTATACTATCTTCAGTATTAGATGTATTATAAGTTTGACCAGTTGAAGTAGTATTCCATCCGGTATTTATAGATCCTATTCCAGTAAAATCAGAAGCCATAGAATCAATTTGCCATCCATTACTACCTTCATAATTAATAGTTTTAAATACTTTAGAAATACTTACATTAGGATTAAATATAAATACTATACTTGACTTGTAGCTTTGACCATAAAAATTATTTCTTGTTACAGCTTCACTATTTTGTTGATACAAACTAGCTTTTAAATTACCAGATAAGCCATTATCAAAAGTATAAAAAATATTTTTAAGGCTTGTGCCAAGGCCGGGGTTATAATTATAAAAACTTGTCCAACCATTTACACTTTCATCAAAAGAAACAGTAAAAAAGTTTACATTTTCTGTTTGACCTAATGCATTAATAGTATAAGGACTGTTAGGCTGTAAAGACAAAACATATTGTTTTGTGTGAATATCCCACATACCAATTGCTTTTCCTGGGCCATATTGATTGTCTAAAGTACTTAGCTTATCTCTAAAAAAATCATACATGCCATAGCGCTGTATTTCTTCTAGCCCGTTTTGAGATAGCCTTAACACAGCATTTCTGTCTTTATCAGTAAAATATTGTCTAAAACCATAAACAGCATGGCTTTCAGGGTTTCTACTTATTCCAAAATTTCCATTATAAGCTTGAGGATCTCCTATAACTAAATTACTAGTTGTAACTGTTGGATTACCTTCTGCTGAATATATAACGTTTTTATTTATAGGAGCTCTACTAACTTTATTTTCTTGATATATAGTTAAAAAATAATCTTGAGCAAATAGTTTTTGTATAGATCCATTTACAGGGCTTAAGCTTTTACTTATATCTTCACCTACATTAAAAACATTACTTTGATTTATACCAGTTGTTGAATTAAATATTCCAGAATATATTAAAGAATTAATTCTAAAGGAGGCTGTAGTGTCATCTTCTACTAAATAAGCCCTTGCCCCATAACCAGCACTTACATTATTATATCCACCTCTAATTCTAGATTCTTCTATACCCCAATTTCTAGGCACTTGAGTGCCACTTGTGCTTACTTCAGTCTGTGGATAACCTACATTAACAGAATTAATAGTTTCAGGTATGCCAAATGATCCATTCCATGCTGGTTCATTTGCTGCTGTTACTGTTTTTTTAAGAACAAAACTGTTAAAATATTTTACCTCTACTACTGCTCCTGCCATTTTATTATTATTACTTATTTGTTATGTAAGTTACTATTTTAAAAACTACTATTTAGCTGTTTGTAACAGAAGGAATAGCAGTTGCAACTCTTTTTTTACCAGTAGATTCAAAAAAAGCAGCCCACCTTCTGTTTGTTTCTGAATATATTTGTGTATAATTAGTTGAATTATTATTTATAAAATTAGAAAATTCCATTCCATTGTCAGCTACATATCCACTTTCGTGCGGGCTATAAGAATGCCATCCGGTAATAGCAGAATAATTATTAGGGCTCCAAGCTTGAGTTAAAGCCGCATCAGTAAAGAATTGGCTTACATACTTGCCCATCCATTCTCTAGCATATAAAGTTATATCTGGAGAATCTTGCAAAGCAGAATTTTGCGCATTATAACCTGCAAAACTAACTCTATATGCAAAACTTGTTTCTAATGTATTGTTGGGATAATAAAAGTCTCCCCAATCTATATTGTATTCAAACATACTGCTTCCATACCAATCATCAACTGGAAATTGCTGAGCACCGGGCACTATATAATCACTTGTTAAACCAGATCCATCAACCCCATAAGGATATCTTATTATTAATCTATAATCACCTAATTTGTTGTCAATGGTTGAATAGCTTTCACTTGTTCCAAAAGCAAACGTTTTAGAAACAGTAGATTGTAAAAAATCTGATTGTTGGCTGTTTATAGATCCTACAGAAACTTGTGATGAAGTAAATGCATTTGCACCTGAGTTAGTGCTAGTATTATCAACTTGAGTTCCATTATAATTATTAGCCCTAGAGCTGTTTGCTAAAGCACCATTATTTTGTAAAGCTGTTTGTTGGCTTATTGAAACAGTATTATAATAATTATATTGATTTTTTTGTGTACTGCCAAATTGTATATCTTGACCTTCAATATCTTTTGCGGTTACCCAATCACTTGCCCCTCCTCCAGTAGTCCTATATTGCAATACAATAGGAAACATAGCATAAGGAAATACAGATGAAGAGCTTGTAGAATTAAATCCTTCTGGAAAAGTATCATTTAAAAAACTTATATTTAATCTTATATAAGCCGTACCTGCAGTAAGCCCTCCTTCACTTTGGCTGGCCCCGGTCCCTAATGCGTTGTATTGAGAATTTGCATATTCAATTTGCTGTGGTTTAGAATCAACAACAGTAGTAGTTAATTTTTTAAAATAATTATCAGTACTTCCCGGTAAAGTAGTTGGTAATACAAGTGCATTGGTGTTTAACCCACCTAGTGTTCCATCTAAAACCTGGCTTGCATTTGCATTTGCATCGTTATTAGTCCAATATATTGCTAATGAGGTTCCACCTTGAGCATACAAAGCATTACTAATCATATCCTCATTAGTTTTTCCAAATCCAACATTAATTGGAGCTTCCCCAAAAATTGCAGATGTAGTAAAACTATCGGTTGCTTCACCTGCATCTTTAACTTGAATTGTTAATGCATTTGCACCCGTAGGATTTCCAGATACAGTAATTACTGCAGTGCTGCTATTTATAGAAAATAAATTACCAGCGGGCTGCGATGTTATACTATATTCTAAATTATTAGTTTGTTGCGCAGTAATTATAGTGCCATTAACAGCTGAAAAATTAGCTCCCCCTACATTTATTGTAGTAACTCCTTCTGTTAAGGAAATAGTTGATGGCTTAGGCGATATTGTTGGAGCTATATTTTGCAATGTACCCGTTGCACTTAAAGGAGTAGTTCCACCACTTAAAAAGTTAAATGTAAAAAATCCTTCTATGTTTGCATTTGGCCCGTAATAAAACTCACGAGTTGTTTGTAAAGCCCATTTATCATAAGTACTAGGAACCGTAGGATCAAAAGCACCTGTGCCAGGATAAGAAACTAAATTAAAGTAAGTTCCATTATTTCCAAGTTGTACCGTTGTGCCAGCCCCATTTACAACAGATACTAAAGTTAAAGTTCCAGTTTGTATTGGTGAATCTCCGCTAGAAGGGCTTAAAAGACCAAATTGACTGCTTACTTCTGTAGAAAGCGCAGTTGCCTCTGTTAAATTAAAAGTATATGCATATAATCCATTTGCTGTATCTGCGGTGCCGTCTGCTATTGCTGCATTTAATTCAGAAATAAAACCTGAAGTAGAAGTTTCATAATAAATATTTAATCTTGACTCTACAGGAGCTGTTTCGTAAATTCCTAAAAAGAAATTATAAGAAGTAGATTGTGCAGGCACACCTCCAATTTCATTGCTTAAAACTTGAGTTATTCTACCTAAATAAGGATTTGAAATTGTTTGATAAATGTCTATATAGTCAGCGGGTGGAGAAGCAGTATTTCCTAAAACAAAATCTTGTTCTCCAATTGTATTAACAGTATTAGTCGCAATTCCTGGATTAAATTGTTCATTAAAGGTAGGTATAGTAGAAGCAATGTAATTAGGAGTAACTCTTCCATAAAGTTGTACACTACTTCTATATTGCTTTTGTTCAGGGCCAACCTCTGATAAATCCCTAGGCACTTTATTTATATTATCATTTATTAAAGTAATAAAAGCTGTTGAGTCTGCAGTATCTCCATCTGGAATAGTAATATCTTTAGGATATCCTCTTAATATTCCAGGCAAGTATACATTGTAATATTCTTGTTCAAACTGTTTAACAACAATTTTATAAGAAAACCAACCTAATGGATTATATAAAGAGCTATTAGTATCTCCATTATATAGTCCAGGATTACCGTTAGCAAAACTTTTTAAACTTGTTATTTCTGTATTAAATAAAACTTTTAAAGAATCTCCGGGCCAACTTGTAATAGGAATATTGGTTTGATCTGCAGCGGTTCTATAATTATGAAAAACAGTAGAAACATCAAAGGCATCTGTACCTTCAATTTGTTGAGATTGATTTGAAGATAAAATAACGCTTGAAGTTCTTCCGTATCTGTCAGATAATACAACGCCTACTTGATAATTTCTATTTTGTTTAATAGTACTGTTTGGATATTCTATATAACTAGTGGTTCCTGCAGGAGTTTGCGCTATTGGGAGTGAAAAATCTATTTTCTTACTTACATTTACATTATAATCTAATGTAGCTGGTGGAGTATGTTGATCTTGATAATTACCATAAATAATTCTATTTCCACTAATTTCTTGTGCTAACGCTTTAACAGGAGATTTATCAAATACTCTTATTAAATTTGATTCTGGTAAAGTTTTAAAAGGTTTAGTGCCTTGATATTTATATTCTATAAAATTTTGATTATTTATAATATAATTAGTTAAACTTGCGAAAGAAGTTTTTAATATAGTATCAACAACTTCAACTGTTTGTCTATCAGCTTCTTTATATAATATATCTATTTCTGATATTTTATATAAATTAGCTAAATTATTTGCTGCTGATGGTAAAGGTATTTGTAATAATATTTCATTAACTTTATTTTCCATAAAAGAAACAATAGTACTTCTATATGCTTCTTTTTCATCTTCATTTAAAAAAAACCCATCTTGTTTAGGAATAAAACAAGCTTGCGTAAAAGTTGCAAAAGGAGAATATTCATTGTCATCATATTTAAATCTATAACTAAACCTTACAAATTTATCTTCTAAAAAATCAGGATCACCTGGATAAGTTGACGGTAATGTATTTCCAACACCTGTGCCTTGAAAATAAGGATTTAATGTAACATTATCAGGAAGTTTTTGGCTGACTACATCGTACATGGTAGTTTCGTACTGATCACCATTAGCTTTATATAGATTTATAGCTTGAAAAGGATAATACTTTGTAACTGAAATTTGATCTTCAGTTGTATAATAAGTAGGGTTTATATCTAAATTAGGATTTGCTAAATTTACATTTATTTTTCTTGGTTGATTTCTATTGTCTGTCCAAAATAATAAATTTTCTATCATATTAACCCCATATATAGGATTGGTGGTAGAAAAATTTAAAAAAGAACCCGTTACTAATAACGTACTATCTCCAGTTAATACATTATAAGAATAAATATAATTACCGCCTGCTGTATTAAAAGAAGGTTCTGTTAAATAAAAAGCGTCTGTATTGTTTGTTAAAAAAATATAAATAGTATTTTTGCTAACATCTGTGAATTGTCCAATAATTTGAGTATTAGCACCACCACCGCTAAGCGCAGCAAGATTAGCTAATTCTTTATTTCCTAATACATTTTCTAAAGCACCTACATCTGCACCTTCAGATTTGCTTACTTGAATATTAAATCCTTGCCTGTATTCACCTGAAGGAACAAGCCTACTGTCAAGATCTAAATTCATTTTAGATTTTATAAAAACATTTTTAACCTCAGCCATTTAATTTATGATTTAATCCATTTAGATTTATTTCTCATTACTTGTACTATTTCGTCTAATTTAATATTAGATAATCTAATTTTAGCATTTCTGAGTTTTGCGCTTTTTTCTCTTTTATATCTATTAACTAAGTATTCAGGAGTATTTGCTTTTGTAGACAACACTGCATGGTTTATATATGAATATAGTGCATCTTCAGCCATTTTAGGAACTTTCATGTCTTGATCATATGCTAAGCCATCAGATATATATTCTAAAATAATAAGTTTATTTCTTAAATTACTAGAAAAAGACATTTTACCTTCTCTATTGTTTATAGTAAACCAACCATTTGTTTGAGATGTTTCTGGATCTAATCCGTAACGCTGACCTAAAAAAGATTCTAAAAATCCACCTTCAGCATTAGGCACTAATCCGCTGTTTATAGCGTTGTTATCAATATTACCAACTATTAAATTATCATTAGCATTAGCCCATCTTGATTCAGTTATTGAAGTAGAATCTAAATCTTCATCAAAATTATCTTGTATAGGTATACCTTGCCAATCTTGTGGTAATAAGCTTTCTGGATTTGATGTTAAAGTTGTAGGATATATAATATGCTTAACGCCCATATTATCAATCCAAGACATTTTAACATAATTTACATAATCTTGAGGTATTGGAATAGATAAATTAGGTGGTATAGTTGCTTCTTGCGATTTTATACTTCTTAACGTATCATAACTAAATTCTTGTAATGCACGCTTAACATGAAATATAATATCTGTTCTTTTTACATTTGCTATTATTTTGCCTGCTCCTACATAACCAACCATAAAATTTGTAACTAATTCTGGTATACTTATATATTGATAACCTCCATAATTGTTTTCTACAACATTACCAAATGCATCATTATTTCCATAATTGCCACCTGTTAAAACTTTTAATTGAATTACTATTACAGTGAATTGTGCTGGAGTTGCAGTTATAGTAATAATATTATTAGTAACGGTATAAGCATTAGTATATTCTGTATACGATCCTGCTAAACCCGTAGGGCTAGTATATAATTTAAAATTATTTAATCCATAATTAACTTCTGTGGGATCAAAGCTTCCAAAAACTAAATTAGTATTAAAGTTAGCCGTAAAAACATTGTTTGCTCCGTCTGCAACAAAACTTTGTGCGCCTTCGTAATATTGTCTATTGGTTTCTTGTATTAAACCACCATCAGGTTTGGCCATAATTTATTAACTTTTTGAATTTATTTCGTCTGATTGTACTTGTTGTATTGCTGCTTGTACTATTTGAGGATCTCGTATTATTATTCCAGCATACGCTAGTATTTTTAATATTACATCAACTTGCTCACTTACATGCAATTCAAAATTTCTTGAGCCTACGTCCGCATTACCTGCGGTACCTTCCACATAATCTGATTTATTAAATTCATATTGTCCTAAAGAACCTACAATAAATCCCCATATAGGGGGAAGTGGCTTGCGCACATATTCAACTTGTATATCACTAGTTATACTTGTTGGTCTAATATAAAGTAAATTATTTTCATACAAATATGTTGGAAAAGTTGTTGTGGCTTTTGTTAATTTAGATTTTTCAGAAGTATAAAAATCATTTCTTTGAAGTCTTTGAATAAGAACTTCATTTTTATAAGTTACCTCACCCAATCTGTAAAACTCTACAGTTTTAGTATAGGCATCTATTGTTGGTAAAGCAAAAGGCTTATCCGTGGTAGTTGCTAAAAGCTTATACTCAGCATTACCAAATGTTTTAAATATAGCTATTTTTTCATCTATATTTTCTACTCTATCAGAATAATTAAAATCTGTTTGTGGCACACGTATTTGTTGATTTAAATCTTCAAAATATTTTTCAAAAATTTGTAATTGGACCTGTGCTCCTACTGTATTAAATTCAGCAGGTGTCATATAACCTCTTTGCTCTTTATTTAATATAGATAACACCGTAGTGTATACAGTATTTACGTTTATTGCCATTGTTTATTTTTTGTTATATAATAATAAAGCCGCCAAAAGACGGCTCTATATATTATAAATATTACACGTTATGAAAGTTTTTTCTCTATAGATTTATAAATTTCTACACCTTCATCTGTTTTAAAGAATGCTGCCATAGCTGAATATGGATTTTCATCAAAAGGCACATTAATTAATTTTCTATTATTAGAAGCCCAATTAAATGTTCTTTGATCTTGAGATAAAGATATAATACCTGCTTCAGTAGCATTTATAGCAAGATTTCTAAGCTGCACATTATCGTCATTAGCAAGATCTATGAACAGTTCTGCGTTGCGTTGTGCAAATAGTATCAAATCTCTTCTAATCTCCTTAGAACTCATCTCAGATACCCTAGATCCAATCTCAACTCTTAATACAGCTTCTGCTATATCGATATCCATTTCTCTAGCCATGTTTAAAGCTTCAATAGTTATTACTAAATCGTCTAG
>Ga0308011_10001326_pt1 | contig 11230 bp, 12 predicted proteins | sample Neamet177_FD_203144 | JGI IMG/M metagenome (GOLD analysis project Ga0308011, IMG submission 203144) | Marine microbial communities from water near the shore, Antarctic Ocean - #177 | ecosystem: Environmental > Aquatic > Marine > Unclassified | place: Southern Ocean | collected 2014-07-25
ATGAATGAGGCTAGAATAGTATCTTCTCTTATAATAGATTTAAATTCTTCAATGTTTAACAGACCATTTGGTAATGGATTCATATAGGTAACTTCAAAACCCTCTCGTTCAAGTTGACGACAAGTATCTAATATTGCCTTGTGTTCGGTCTTCAATGTGATGATATGTTTGCCACGTTTTTTATAGAAGTGGGCAATACCTTTAAGTGCTAGGTTATTTGATTCAGTTGCGCCTGAAGTCCATACGATTTCTCTAGGGTCAGCACCTACTAAATCAGCAACTTGATTACGTGCATTGTCTACTACGGCTTCTGCCTGCCATCCATAATAATGTGAACGTGATGCAGGATTTCCGAATGTGCCTTCTAGTGTTAAGCATTCTGCCATTTTCTGAGCGACACGATGGTCTACGGGTGTTGTGGATGAATAATCCATATAAGTTGGAGTTTGCATTTTTAGTCTCGGTAGTGGGTAGTTATAACTATTTATTCTTAATCGTTATCGGTTGAGGTATCATTATTTCCGTCTTCAAAGTCTTCTGGTGGTTCCATATAACCGGTCAATTCATCTGGTAGAGGACTATCAAATGGAAGATTATCATGAATAATATCACCTTCAATAACATCATCGTCAATGTCATCATCCGCATCAAAGTGGCTATCTAGGATTGTTTTAACGTTAGTAGCAACATCATCTTTAATCTTTGCTACATTGATTTTTACCTGAACATCTGCGATTTTATCAAATCGATGTACAAGTTTTTCCCAGTTTAGGTCATCGGCAAGTGGAAGAGGATGTAGAAGTTCATCTCCTGACATCTCAATCTCTTGTCCACTTGCTAATGTTACCAGTATGCTCTCCACATATTCGGTAGGAATACTCATTGGAAATATTTCATCCATCATCTTATCAAAGTTTGGGTCATCATCCATCATTTTGATATCTCCTTAGGAGTTTAGTAAAAACTTACTCGGCTGGAGCGGCCGCTTCTGCTCTTGCCGCCATGGCTTTTGCAGTAGTCCCTGCTGGTCTACCTCTACCTTTTTTGGCAGGTTTCTCAGCCTTCTCTGTAAGAGTTGGGTCGTACTTAACAGCCTCTGCACGTTTTCTATCTGCTTCTTCTTCTAGCATCACTGCTTGAACTAGCAAGTTCTGTGCAATCTTTTTGTTATCGCCTTGAGCCGCTATATCAACTTGCTCAGTTACATTTTCTTGAACTGTTTGCCCTGCTGGAGCGGCCACAGTTTGGTCAAGGTCTTCCATTTGAGCCAACAAGTCAACTAAAGATATCTGTGTAGTTGAATTCGGTGACATTATAATCTGTTCCACCGGCATCTTCTTCATTAGACCTTCTTTGTGTAATGTATCTAGCATAGTGTTACCATTATGGAAGACTTTACGTGAAAGGACTTCGTATAATTGAGCAGAGGATTGACCCTCTCTAGATTCAACCGCAGACATAAAATCATCATGATATTTTTCTGGCAATGAATCACTGTATACAACTAATGCATTTTCTTTATCATCAGGCAAACTTAAAAATACGACACTCAAACGAGTGTTAGTTCCTTTATGTGTACCAACGTGTTTAATAAAAGCCATTATTCTGCTCCTTCGGGTGCTGGCGCTGGTGCATCTGGTGTTACTTCTGCATTCGCTCCGCCTTCCGCTTCGGCTGCCGCTGATTGGGCCGCTTGAACATGGTCTACAAACTCTTTGACTTTGTTTGCTACTGCACCGACTGATGATAATTCATTAGCCTGAAATGCGCCACGCTTAGATGCTAAATCAATAATGTTATAGATATTGACCAAGTCATTTACCGTTACGCTAGGCGCCACTGGTGCTTCTGGTGCCGCTGTTGTTTCTTGTTCTGACATAAAATTACTCCTTTGTCATTTGTTGTTAAATTAATATTATATATAATATGAACTAATTTACTCAATTCACTAGTCTATTATATAACATTTAAACCCGAAAGTCAAGCACTTTTCATATATTTATTTCTGGATTCATCTAGTTTTATGTATTTTAACCAGATATCGTGGTCTATATGTATTGGATTTACACCAGTAACTAACTCGTAGAAGTTTGGTTCTAGTGGTTCTTTGTATGGTTTGATATGAGTATGACTTGCTTTTTCATTATTACATTTTCTGCAGGCAGAAACAATATTTGTCCATTTAGTTTTACCACCTTTACTCCTGGGAATTACATGGTCTAAAGTTAAATCTTTATGACTAAACATCTGTTTACAATACTGGCATATGTAGTTATCTCTTAGATAAACATTGGTTCGGTTAAATGATGTGTTAGTACGTTGCTTAACAAATTCTCGAACCATCATAACACTAGGGACAGTCATTGTGTGATTGGGACTATGTACCTGCCAATCCTCATGCCATTCTAGGACATTAATTCTATCTAACCACACAAGTTTAATACTTTCTTGCCATGTGAGGGTTGATAATGGTGCGACACTCAAAGGGTTGCCGTCTGCATTAAGAAGGAGGGTATCTCTCATAAAGATATTTATCAAAAGCCCCACCGAGTGGCAGGGCTGGAGAATTATGAACTGTTAGTTAGTTTATGATTGGCTATAATAGGCGTGTTCACCGAACGGAGGAATAATTGATTCAGTACCGTGAATAATAAATAGGCTATCACAGTAAGATGCATCACCCCATGAATCCCAAGGTAGTCCATCAGTAAACATGATAAACTTATCAGGTTCGATATCACTATCTTTCATAAACTGATAGTTAACATCAAAGTCAGTACCGCCACCACCAACAATCTCGTAGTCTTTAAGTTCATCAGCATTGTAAGGGTCAAACTCTTTATAACCTTCCGTATTTACTTCAGTATCAAAAGTCCAGATACGAACTTTGAAATCTTGGAACTGTTGCATAATGCCGTAAACTTCACCAAGAAATTCTGAAATCATTGAAGATGAAATAGAACCTGATACATCAAGTGCAATTGCTACGTCAATCTTTTCTTCATTCTTTTGACCAGGAAGATAAACTCCCATAGATTGTGATTTACGAGATTGCCTCATGAATGTGAAATCACTTTTCAAAAGACTTTGAATTGAAATGTTAAGCAGTTCTCTCCAATCCATTTTAGGATTAGTCATGCCATTTACAATTCGTTTGATATCACCAGGAAGAGTTCCTGCATCAGTTGATTGAGCGGCTTGCATTACTGCCTGTTTCATCTGGTCTTTAATTTCTTTTGCTTCTTGCTTAGAAACTTTGATAGGAGCGCCACGACCAGTTGGGTCATCTTTACCTTCGCCATTACCTTCGCCAAACATATGGTGGTCTAATGTTTCTTTATCATCACCTTCACCAGTTTCTTTTAGGTGATTGTAAATTTCTTCAGTATAACTTCTGTAATATTTACGGTCATGTAATGCCATCTTTGGCATAACACCAACACGAGATTCTACTAATGCTTGGTTAACTTTATAGTCAGCCGCAATATTCCAAAGTTTCATATCACGTGAATCTTCATCCATGTCCATCAATCGACCAAACTCACCACAATGTTCATAAACACAGTGCAGTACTTCGTGACCGACAACAAAATCAATTTCTTCTGGTGTCATAGTTCGGAAGAAATCACAGTTATAATAAAAATGTCTACCGTCAGTTGCGGCAGTAGGACACCATTCTGCCTCGACTAGTTTCAATCGAGTAGCAAGTGTACCAAAGAATGGATGACGGATAAGAAGTCGAACACGACTGCTCACAATCATTTCTTTGACTTCTAAATCAGTGTAATCAAATACTACTGGCTCTGGTAGAGTATCATCTACTTCAATACCATTAGCGGCTAATACATCATCCAATGCATCATTTAATTCGCTTTCAGTAGTTACTTGTTTTTGTGGTTGACCCATAATATCTAATCCTTAATAAATTAAAGTTTCGTATGCATTTGCGTTAACATACAAACGTGTTTCATCCAACTCGTTAAAGTTCTCTAGTTCTTCCTCTGTCAGAGGCGTTCCATCTAACTTGTTTGCACATTCAACATATGCATCACAGAAATCTGGATAATCATCCATGCAAACGCCATCAATTTCTATATCAACTACTTCTTCAAACTTTAAACTCATATTTTACTCCTTCTTTTATTCTTTAATATAGTTATATTATACTACAGAATCAGGATTTGTCAAGTTTTATACTTCAGACCTACGTAGTGAATAATCTTCCTTCTCTATCGGACCTTCTTTAAGAACCTTCTTTGCTTCAATCCATAAAGAACTACCAACTACCTTAGTCATTGCCTTTACTAGTTGAGCCATTTCAGTCTTAAACGTAGGTGCAAAACTCTTATCAAATAGAAAGATAGACTTACTATTATCAATCATGTCTGCAAGTTTAACAAATTGTGCTTCTGCTGGCGCCTCTGATAACCTTTGCCTATCAATACCTTTTCGTATCGCCCGATTACCATCAGAAGCCTTAGATGTATCAGTTAACCATTCAACTAATTCAGTCACTTCGTCACCAAACTGGCGTATATCTTCTATTGTATGGTCACAATCTTCTACAACGTCATGTAACAAAGCGGCAGCCTGTTGTTCCATAGAACCACCATGTTGTGCTACTATGCGACATACAGCCATAGGATGTACTATGTAGTCCTCACCAGTGTATTTCCGCTTCTGGCCTTCATGGGCCGCAATTGCGAAATCAAATACTGCTTTCATATCTACCATAGTTGCTCCTTTTCATTGAATATACTACTAGTATAGCACAAAACCAATATCTGTCAAGTTTTAAGCAAATTTAACGTAATTGACTTTGGTTTCATTGACGTTATCATCTTTCCAGGCAGTTCCTAATGATTTTACCTTACATTGAACTTTAATATTCTTGGTACTATTAGCAATATCTTCATTGCTAGTAAAGAAACTCAGCCTATGATTATCGGTTGTGATAGCACTAACCATATAACCAGACCCACCATATTGGGTTTCAGATATAAAATTTGACCGAAGTATTTCGATTTCAGTAATAACTTTCTCGCCAATCTCTGCTAAGTAACCATTTTGGGTGCTTCGGTCTGAAAGTTCTTCGTCCCTTGTATTTGTCTTGTAATAAGTAGGAACATATGCGGCAATACCAAATACGTGACTGCTCAATGAATTATCATCATTAAGAAATTTAGCAATTCCACTTTCAAATTCAGTTAAATTGTCAGAAAGAATTTTATAAGCAAACTTATTTTGAAGTTTTGCCATTATATCTTTTGCTTCTTGGAAGACTTTATTTGTAATCAAGTCCCGGTAGTTAGTTAGAATACCTATAAGTATTTCTTTATTACTAAAGGCAATCTTTTTAAATTCACCGTCAACTATATCAAATGAACCAGAAGTCTTAACATAGACCTCATTAAATTGACTTGCAACTATTGAGGCACTTAATATCTCAGTTTTAGTGAAAGCATATATGGAATCCGAGTCCTGCATATCTTGTAGTGTTTTTGCAGAATCAGTAAAATTATACTTACCGAAGTACATTATTACTTTTGCATCATTGAAATCTATATATTTGTGGGACTTTGATTTGTCTATCATATTACTCACTCTAAAAATTGATTATGTAATAATTATAGCACAGAAGTCAATCCTGTCAAGTTTTTGAGAGTAAAATACTTGCATTAGCACCACCGAAACCAAAACTGTTACATAGTACGGAATTTACTTCGTGTGGTATGGTGATTGGTGTATATTTTATATTATGCCCGTCTTCTAATTCTTCTATATTCAGAGAGGGTGTTATAACATCATCTCTTAGTGCAAGTACACTTAGAGCAGTCTCAATAGCGCCGGCAGCCCCCATTAAGTGCCCAATTTGCGACTTATTAGCAGTTACCCATACATCTTGTAGTCCTAGACGATTAAGTGCGTCTATTTCAATATAATCGCCCATAGGAGTAGATGTTGCATGGGCATTGATTAAGTCTGGAATACGCCCATTCAATGCATCTTTCATACATTTTTCTATCATTTTACCTTCAGGATGTGGTGCTACCACCTGATAAGCATCATTATTCATTGCGTATCCTGATATTTCTGCAATTGTATCAGATGTTTTAGTATTAGATAGTAAAAATAAAGCACCACCCTCGCTAAGTACTAATCCATCACGTTTTTTATCCCAAGGTCTACTTGCCTTATGTGGGGTGTTATTGTACTTGGTAGACAAGGCTCGTAGTTTTCCGAACTGTTTATAAGCACTAGGAGAGATAGAATTGTCAAATGCACCAGCAATTATATTATCTGCTTGTCCAGTTTCTATTAACATGCAACCCATAATGATACTATATATTCCAGTAGAACATGCACTAGTAGTCATAGTACTAGGACCGGTAAATCCATATTGAATGTTGATATTATTAGATATCATATTCGGTGTAAAAGTAAAAGCATTATCTGTATCATTCTCATTAGCCCTTATACTTTCGAGGTATGTACTTAATGAAGATGAAACTATTACACCAGTTCTTTCTTTGTCTAAATCTTTACCATCTAATAGTTCCTGTGCTGATGCTAATGCCCATTGCATATATTGTGGCATCTTTTCACGGTCTCTTTCAGATATACTAGAATACTCCTCGGCATTGAATTTCACTTCACCACCAACTTTAGACCTGACATATCTATCAATGGCAAACTTAGTCAGTGGTCCATAACAAACTTCGTTATCTGTTATACCTTTCCACGTTTCATCTAAGTTACCGAAGGGAGTTATCCCACTGATTGCGTTAATGTATACTTTCATTTTTTAAATTTAATCTTTTCTTGTGTAGCAAAATCTCTAACATTTACTCGGAAGATATCTTGCTTTGTATTATAAACAGATGCATCTTTATGAATTAGTGTCATCCATCCAGTCTTACCATTTGGTCTACGATTGCGGGCATGTGAATGTACCTTGTCCATAACTCCACCATTATCAAACTCTGGTGAATTAGCAGTTGCGATTATTTCAGTCGCCCCTTTTGTTAATGCCCAGTCAACTTGTGCTGGCATAATTGCTCTAAAACAAAAGTTGTGTTGCATTTTTCTAAGAGACATCTTTGCACTTGCCATTCCACGATATGCTTTGAGTGTAGCCATTCGATACATTATTCTATAACAATCTTTGTGAAAATGTGGATAGTAATGCGAACCACTAATAGCAATGATTTTATCACCATGATACACCATGTGCCATTGTTCTAAGTCACCCCATTTGCCAAACTTCATTGCTTTTAAACTAGAGTTGTTTTCAATACCTTCGGCCGCACAGGCTTCACAAAATGTCTGAACATCATCTAGTATACTAGGAGTATATTCTACTAACTTGAATTCTAAATTGTCAGCACCTGTCCATGTTTCTAAAACATTCATTCAGCCTTCTTTGCTTTTGAGTATTTTTCGAGATTCTCCTGCAGAACTTCATCATGTGACTTACCGCCAAAGAGTACCTTCTTGTGCCACTCATAGGCATTTGGTGCATTCACTCCATTACGTTTTGCTGATGTTCGGAGCCATGCGAATTTTTCATTTGCTTGTTCCATTAGTTCTGGTTTTGTGTTTAGTTTAATATCATCATCAAACTTATTCATAGCAACCGCCATCATCGCCCACATAAAGTCTGGAACTCCTGATTCAGCGTTGTTACCGGGCACCCTGTATTCTCTCCAACATGCTTCTTTGTGCTTCATGTCAATGCCAAGTTGTTTCTTTTTAGCCCAGAATGGAGTATCTTCTCTTTCTGATAATGTATAGTGAAATAGAATAAATCGTTTAATTGTTTCGACTAACCAATCTATGTTCTTGTTGTATGCATGAATTGAACCTCTACCAATAATTTCATCTTTTTCCTCTGAACGAGTAATTATTGAACTACATAATTGAAATCCTGCTTGAGCAATACCAAGAATGTTTGCTTCCATTGGTTCAATCATAGAACCTGTCATGCCAATTGATACAACATTTTTATTCCATTGAGTTTTGTACTTTCCTGCATCCCAGGACATATGTGCTGGCTCTTGGATAAGTTCGTAACCTTCCCAATACTTTTTATATTTCGCTATTGCATCTTCTTTAGATATCTCGCTACTATCAAATATATATCCAGACCCCATTCGATTATACAATGGGATAACAAATAACCATCCCTCATCCATTGCGTTACTCATAGTGTACGGACGAAATTCTTCTTTTACATTCTTGTATTTTATTGGTGCAACAACTATATCTGTTGCTGTTATCTCTGGAAAAGGTATCCAAGGTATATCCATTGTTTTTGTTAGTACTCTATAGAACCCAGTACAATCAAGGAATAAATCACCTGTAATTTCTTCACCATCTTCTGTAACAATTGAGGTAATATAACCATCATCATCTTTATTAACCTCAGTGACATGACCATGTAGATGTGTAACACCGTGAGGTATTGCAACCTTGTCTCTGATTATTTCTGGAAATCTATTTGCGTCAACGTGATATGTAACACCTTGCCAAGCACCAACTAATAAATTATCATCCCAATCATACGGTGCTTTATTGTAGTCCATGAGATATGTTGCCTCTTGCATATCTTCTGACATTTCCCATTCGTTTTTGCGTCCATCACGTACTAACTGTAACCAATAGTCGTTCCACTTATCATCGACTCCAGGTTGCCCTTTAGAATTTCTAAATAGGTTTTCCTTTTCCATCGGGTGATATAGACCTGATGTAATATTCTTTTCAGGTAGTGCATAAGAGAACCCATAATATTGTTCGTCCCATCGTGAACACCAAAAATGATTAGTTGCGTGGTCACGTTTACCTTCGATATTCCAACCAACAAATTTATTACCTAGTTTGTAAACAGAATTTGTGTGACTCATCCAATCTCGTTCTTCTAATCCAATCTCTTTCATCATTGTACCCAGTTGAGGCAATGTGCTTTCGCCTACTCCGATCGGTGGGATTTTATCGCTTTCAATGATAGTTACCTTGATATTGGGATGTTTGACTGCCATCCAGGCTGCTGAGAACCAACCACCTACACCGCCGCCAACTACAACAATACTTTTAACTTTAGACTTCATTCATTTTCTCCTTATCGCAAAATGTCTTCTTTACTATGTGTCTTTTTATTTTCCCCATCTCATTTCGTGGTAAATTTTCTGTCACGACAATGATATCTTTGGGCAATTCGTAGTGCATTAACTTTGTTTTTATTTGTTCTGTTATATACTTTTTATTTATTCTTTTATCAGTACTTCGTATTACGGCTACTAGTTCTTTCTCTCCGAGCCCTCGTTCGCTATACGTAACACACACTTCATCTACTCCGTCACAAGCAAGGATGGCGTTTTCTACTGCAACAGGCGACACATTGAAACTGTTTATTTTAATCAAGTCTTTCATTCGTGTCTTAAATACTAACTCGTTATGTTGTCTCTCAAATACATCACCAGTACACCAATACCCTTCGGCATCAGTATCAGTATCAGTATCACTATTCAAGTATCGTTTCGTTATTGTTGGGCCTTTCAGCCATAGTACACCGAATCTATCTAATTTATATTCATAAAATTCTGATACTGATAGTTGTAACTTGTATTTAGTATCGGGCTGAATCAGATGGGTGAGGGCAGGTACATGTGTTTCTGTACACCCATAAAGATGTCTAACAAGTGGAACTCCCTTATCAAACAATATGTCAATTATTTCATTAGTAATTACAGTACTACCTATACTCAATTGTCGATAATGTGACATACTGTAATTTTTCCATTTGCGAACTTTTTGTAAAGCAAGTATCATTGCAGGCACTGTTGTGCCGATAGTAGGCTTCCATTTGTTACATAATTCTATATATCGTCTTGCTTCGAACTGTTCAATAATTACAGTAGCACCTACCATTAATCCTGGGAGAGCATATAAGTATAGTCCAGCGATTGTTGACGGAGGAAGTTGTGATAGTATTACATCATTATCTGATAAATCGTGTAATGAAATGCTATTTAAACATCCCAGCATACAGGCAGAAGTTGAGTGAGTGACCGCTAATGGAGTACCATTTGTGCCACTAGTGAATAATACAGTGTATGTATCACTTGCATCTTTGGAATATACCAATGCTTTGTTGTGTGGTCTAAGAAAGTTAGCATCATCTTCTGATAGAATGATATGGTCTGGTTGACAGGCATAGATAATACCAGATAAGACATCTTCTGGTAGATTAGCAAAAGTAGGAACGAAAGTTATGCCCAATACATCACACGCTAACACCATTCTTATGTAATGGTATTCTTTTTCACTTGCAAACAGAATACTCTCGCCGGGTAACACTGCGGTTGAGAGTACTGCGGCAAGGTTGTCTACACTATCGACAAGTTCAGTGTATGTGTATGTTTTATCACGACAAATGATAGCGGTCTTTCCACCACTAACTCTTGCCTGATTCTTAATGGCTTCGTATATCATATAACCATTATGACATAAAAAAAGAGAGAAGTCAATAGACTTCCCTCTTATATTGAGTATTACAGTTGAATCTTACTCAGTCTTCGGCAAAAAATCTTGTGATTTTAGTGTTTTGAAGATTTCGAGTGCATCTTCTACAGACTTTTGATTCAATCTACAGCCACCTTTATTGAAGGTAGGTGCTTCTATACCCAACTCGTCAGTGAGTGCAGTCATAGTATCCATGAACTCTTCATTCCCATCGAGTTTTCCAGCATGATAATAGTTGATGTATGCTGTTTTTCTTAATGGGTGAAATGATACATTATTAAGACCTGGAATAGAATCTATATTATTATATGAAACATACTTACTACCATAATTAGTGAATAATCCCGTATGACTCCACATTTCTTCCATTTCTTTGCAACCTTTTACATCTTTACGAACCTGTTTAGCACCAACATCATCAAATGATTCGTCAATGAATTCAGAAGATACATCAACTAAGCCTTGGCTTTCATAAAACTTCCTAGCCGCCTCAACAGACAAAGTATAATATTCTGTGAGACCATTTGATTTGCATCTAAGGTTATCACATAATATTTTAACTCCGTTCTCAACTGCCCACATTGTCTTTTTGTTTGGAGCCTCATAAACAAAAACTGGTATACACCCAATTGGTGCTTTAGTACGCCCTAGTTCTACAAACCTTCCAACATCGGTAGAATCACTATCAATTGTCGTGATACCACATTTA
>Ga0308011_10001327_pt1 | contig 11225 bp, 12 predicted proteins | sample Neamet177_FD_203144 | JGI IMG/M metagenome (GOLD analysis project Ga0308011, IMG submission 203144) | Marine microbial communities from water near the shore, Antarctic Ocean - #177 | ecosystem: Environmental > Aquatic > Marine > Unclassified | place: Southern Ocean | collected 2014-07-25
ATCCAGTCAGCCCCTTTGTAGCTTTTTCGGATTTCAAATCCTGAAGGCGAAAAGAAAGTCAAAAGTATTTTATGAGTAGGGTGTTTTTGTTTATATCCTTCAATGATTAGTTTTCCTTGCTCAAATTCTCCTAAGGATGCACAGTGAAACCAAACAATATTTTGTTCTCCTTTTATTGCTGTTTCTAGCTTCTTGAAAATGTTTTTTCGTCCCTTTACCCACAACTTAGCTTTTGCATTAAATAATGCTGCAATACGAATTGCAATTACATAAAACTGTACACTAATATTGTATAGAATGTTCATTTAGTAGTAGTGAAATTCTTCTTCATTTTTGCGGTGGATAGGAATAATAATCCCAATATTTATTCCTAATAAATTATCCCAACTACTTGTATTTGGAGTGTGCTCCATTTTGTCAAAGAGGTATGGGCGTCTATTTCTTGTGTAGGCAACTGTCATATTCATTCCAGTGTATATTTGGAATTCCCCATTTGGGCTATAGTATTTGTAGCTCGCCTCCCATTTTGTGCTGAATCCATTTGTTAAGCGATCGTACCCTTTTTTATATTCTTCATCAAGTTGTGGTACATTTTGATTTTTAGTGTCAATAAAGATTTGATGTTGCAAAAAACCCATTCCTCCAGAAAAGTAAAAACCACTTAAATTATTTTCTTTTGGATGATAAGCGTAACCCATAAAAATATGAATATCAAAACCTCTTTCCATTAAGTTGATGTTGGAATAACCTCCATCAGCACCAATTATTGCTCCGGTTGATGTAGTAATATTATCAAAAATAGCAGTGTCTTTTACATTGCTACTAAAGAGGTATCCTCCTTCTATTCCGTAAAATAAATTATTTTCTCTTTCCTGAAAAATTGAAAATCCAATTGCTGAATTATTTCCAAATCGATCGGCTAAATCACCAATTGGTAATTGGTGTGCATAGCCAAAAGTAAAAGCAAATTGTTTCTTTTCTTGCGCAAAGGTGCTAAAGCAAAAACAAGTAAAACAGATGATTATTAGGGTTCTCATAGTTGGATGTCGGATTTGTGGGCTAAAATACATTTTCAGTGGCTAATTAACGCAAAGCATTGTATAATAATTGCCTATATTTGCGATCCATTTTAAGTAACGAAAAGAAAAGATGAATAAAACGATATTAATTACAGGAGGTGCAGGTTTTATTGGGTCGCATGTAGTGCGGTTATTTGTAAATAAATACCCAGATTATAAAATTGTAAATTTGGATGTATTGACCTATGCTGGAAATTTAGAAAACCTTTCGGATGTAGAGGATGCAGAGAATTATATTTTTGAAAAAGGAGATATAGTGAATGAAGAATACATCAAGGAATTATTTGCAAAATACAGTTTTGATGGAGTAGTGCATTTGGCTGCTGAAAGCCATGTTGATCGTTCCATTACTAACCCTATGGAATTTATTATGACCAATGTGGTGGGAACGGTAAATCTACTGAATGCCGCAAAAAACTTGTGGAAAGGAAATGAAGAAGGTAAATTATTCTACCATGTTTCAACTGATGAGGTGTATGGTAGTTTAGGGGATACAGGTTTGTTTTTAGAAACCACTTCTTACGATCCGCAATCGCCCTATTCCTCCTCCAAAGCAAGTTCCGATCATTTTGTAAGGGCGTACGGAAATACTTACGGAATGCCATATGTGATTTCAAATTGCTCGAATAATTATGGGCCTAATCAGTTTCCTGAAAAGTTGCTGCCTCTTTTTATCAATAATATCCGAAATGGAAAAGCATTACCCGTTTATGGTGATGGAAAGTTTACTAGGGATTGGTTGTATGTAGTGGATCATGCTATTGCGATTGACAAAATTTATCATGAAGGTAGAAAAGGAGAAACCTATAATATTGGCGGCTTTAATGAATGGACTAATATTGATTTGATTAAAATATTGTGTAAAAAAATGGATATTGCTTTAGGTAATGAAGCAGGAACTGCTGAGGGTTTAATCACTTATGTAAAGGATAGACCAGGGCATGATAAGCGTTATGCTATTGATGCCAATAAATTGAAAAATGAATTAGATTGGGAGCCGTCCTTACAGTTTGAAGAAGGTTTAGAAAAAACAATTGCTTGGTATTTGGCAAATGAAAAATGGATGGATAATATTACTTCTGGGGATTATCAAAAATATTATAAAGAACAATATAGTTAATGTTAAAATGGTTTTCAAATAAGAAGGGAAAGGAGTGTGAAGCACTTGATTTTTCAGTGTTAAAAACGGATATCCATTCCCACTTTATCCCTGGGATTGATGATGGTGCTCCAGATATGGAAACCTCTATTGCATTGATTATAAAAATGCAGGAATTAGGGTATAGTAAGGTGATTACTAGCCCTCATGTGATGAGTGATTTTTATCAAAACTCTTCTGAAACAATACTACAAGGATTGGCTGATGTGCGTGCAGAATTAAAAGTACAAAACATCAATATGGAGATAGAAGCTGCTGCTGAATATTATATTGATTATGAATTTGAACAGAAAATAGGAAAGGAGAAATTCCTAACTTTTGGTGATAATTATATATTGGTAGAGCTTTCCTTTATGGAAGCGCCAAGAAACCTTTTTGATATTATTTTCAAGTTGCAATTAGAAGGGTATAAAGTAATATTGGCTCATCCTGAAAGGTATAATTATTACTCAATAAAGGACTATGAGGAGTTTACAAGTAGAGGTGTCCTGTTGCAAATTAACTTACTTTCTTTAATTGGTTATTATTCTCCACAAATAAAGAAAAAAACGGAAGCTTTAATTAATGCAGATATGGTGAGCTTGGTAGGGACTGACTGCCATAATATGAATCATGCTGAGTTGTACGAAAAATGCCAGACTCAAAAAGCCTGGCATAATTTAGTAAATAGCGGTATGCTACTTAACAATACTTTATAAACTAGCGCTTTGTGTTTCTAGTTTTCGGTCTACTTTTTTGAACAACCCTTGCAGTACTTTTCCAGGACCAACTTCAGTTACTGATGTTAACCCATCAGCAATCATTTGTTGCATAGTTTGCGTCCAAAGCACAGATGAAGTCAATTGCTTTTTCAAATTTTCTTTAATTTCTTCAGGATTAGTAATGGCTGTTGCCGTTACATTTTGGTAGATAGGACAAACTCCATTTGTGAAATTAGTTTCGTCAATTGCTTGTTCTAATTCTGCTCTTGCAGGTTCCATAAGTGGAGAATGGAACGCTCCTCCAACAGGCAATTTAATTGCTCTTCTTGCGCCTGCTTCCGTTAATTTTTCACAGGCAATATCTATTCCTTCATTGCTGCCTGAAATTACCAATTGCCCAGGGCAATTGTAATTAGCAGGTACAACTATTGCTGCAATTTCTGCACATATTTTTTCAACTACTTCATTTTCTAATCCTAAAACAGCCGCCATAGTGGATGGGTTTTGTTCGCAGGCTTTTTGCATAGCCATTGCTCTTTTGGATACTAATTTTAATCCATCTTCAAATGAAAGGTTACCTGCAGAAACTAAAGCTGAAAATTCACCTAAGGAATGTCCTGCAACCATTTCGGGTTGAAAAGAATCTCCTAATACTTTTGCTAAAATTACGGAATGTAAGAAAATAGCAGGCTGGGTTACTTTAGTTTGTTTTAGCGCTTCAGCATCTTCTCCAAACATAATGTCAGTAATTGAAAACCCTAAAATTTCATTAGCTTTTTCAAATAGTTGCTTTGCATCAGCTGATGCTTCATATAGGTCTTTTCCCATTCCTGGAAATTGGGCGCCTTGCCCAGGAAATACATATGCTTTCATGGTGTTATTTAATCAAATTCATAAATTCTGCTCTTGTTTTTTCGTCAGACATAAAGATGCCTGAAAAAGCAGATGTGGTTGTGGAAGAGTGTTGTTTTTGTACACCTCTCATTTGCATACATAGGTGTTGGGCTTCAATAACTACTGCTACTCCTCTTGCATTTAAAGTATCTTGTATGCAGTCTTTTATTTGGTCAGTTAATCGCTCTTGTACTTGCAATCTTCTAGAAAATATATCTACAATTCTTGGTATTTTACTAAGCCCAACAATGTGTCCGTTAGGAATATAGGCGATATGTGCTTTTCCGAAAAAAGGCAGCATATGGTGTTCGCACATGGAATAAAGCTCAATGTCTTTCACTAAAACCATTTGGCTGTAACTTTCATTGAACATTGCGGATTTCAAAATCTCAGTAGGATTCTGATTGTAGCCATCCATTAAAAATTCCATGGATTTTGCAACACGCTCAGGTGTTTTTAAAAGCCCTTCTCTTTCAGGATTCTCTCCAATTTCTGTTAAAACCGAATGAATACTATCGGCTATTTTTTTATTATAACTATCACTCATTTTTTTATAAATAGGCTGCAAATATACTACCTTTTCTTTTGGTATATTTGCCAAATGAAGATACTATTAGTTGTAGCAACTGAGCAAGAGATTATTGAAGATAGATTTGAAGGGTTCACTGTGCTAATAACAGGGGTAGGAATGATGAATACTGCTATCCGACTTACTAAAGAATTAATGAAAAATAAATACGATTTAGTAATCAATATGGGGGTTGCAGGTTCTTTCTCGGATGAAATTAAAATGGGTGATGTAGTTGAGGTTGTAGAAGATTATTTTTCGGAAATTGGTTTTGAAAATGGAGTGGGATTTGAACGATTTTCTGATTTACTAGTAAAAGAAAATTATAGTGTGGAAGGTAAAACCAATTTGCAAAAAGTAAAAGGAATTACCGTAAATACTGTTCATGGGAATGAGCATTCAATTGCTGAAATAGTAAGCAGATTAAATCCTGATGTGGAGAGTATGGAGGGTGCTGCTGTTTTTAAAGTCTGCAAGGAATTTGTTATTCCTTGTGTGCAGATAAGAGCGATTTCCAACAAAGTAGAAAAGAGAAATAAAGCAAATTGGGATATGCCTTTAGCAATTCAAAACTTGAACGCTACAGTTGTACAAATAATTACTGAACTATGAAATTGACTTTAGGTTTTTCGCCTTGCCCAAATGATACTTTTATTTTTGATGCTATGGTACATCATAAAATTGATACAGAAGGCTTGGATTTTGAAGTGGTTTTTTCAGATGTAGAACAGTTAAACAAGTGGGCGTTTGAAGGGAAATTGGACATTACAAAACTCAGTTATAATGCCTTTACGTATTGTGTAAACGATTATGCGCTTTTGGATAGTGGCTCGGCACTTGGAAATAATTGTGGCCCACTTTTGATTAAAAAACCAAATACCATTTTAACAAAGGAAAGTAAAATTGCCATTCCTGGGAAATACACAACTGCCAATATGCTGTTGGATATTGCCTTCCCAGAAAATCAGAATAAGGTAGAAACGCTTTTTTCTGAAATTGAAAATAAGGTGCTTGTAGGTAGTGTAGATGCAGGACTTATTATACACGAAAACCGATTTACCTACCAAGAAAAAGGATTGGAAAAAGTAAAAGATTTAGGAGAGTTTTGGGAAGAAGAAACAGGACTTCCTATTCCTTTAGGAGGCATAGTGGTGAAAAGAAATTTACCTTTAGCTATGCAGCAAAAAATTGAAAGAGTGCTGAGGAAAAGTGTGGAGTATGCTTTTGAAAGTCCTAATAGTTCGGCTGATTATGTGAAGTGCCATGCTCAAGAAATGGAAAAAAAAGTGGTGGATGCTCACATTGCTTTGTATGTAAATGAGTTTTCTATTTCCTTGGGAGAACAAGGGGGAAAGGCTGTGGAATTGCTTTTTGAGAAAGCAGGGAAGGAGCATAGTTCTATTTTTGTTGAAGATTCTAAGAAATAAAGTAACTTACAAAATTACAATCTAAGTAGTCCGTAAGCATATGCAATAGTAGGCCAATGGCAATTATTCTACTTTTAGGAAAGGCAAGCATAATGCAATAAATCCCTATTGCATAATAACTGTGTAGCGGATGAAAGCCAATGCTACATCTGTTTGGGTCAAAGATGGGATTTGCTAAAAGGTGGTCTAAATCCACAAGCATGGTGGCAAACATAATGAGGTATGCTTTCTTCCATTCGTTTCTGAAGAAAAGCCAAGCAATTAAAGCGGGGAATAAAAAATGAAGTCCGTAATGAAGAACTGATTGTAGCATTATTCTACAATAATCTTTTTCTCCACTGTTCCATTATCATACAAATAAAATAGAGGAGTATTCTTTTTATAAGGTGTATTTCTTCCCAATACATCTACTATTTTTAGGAGTTTTCTATTTTCATTGTTTGGCAATTCTGTAATAGCGGTGGGTTGCATCAGCCCAGTGGCAATAAGGTTGTTGTCCAAATACAATCCGTTAAGCGTATCCAAAGTAGTTAGGAATCCTCTCATTCTTTCTTTTTGTCCTAAAGAAAACATATTCTGACAAGTGTTATAGCTCATATAATTTTCCAATTGGTCGGTCATATCTTGAGTGAAAGGTGAGGGTCCCATTGTGTCATTGGTACATTGATTTGATGTATTACATCCGCTAGTTGGTAGGGTCGGAGGGGTGTCGCACACTTCATCACCAGTAGTGTTGCACTCGGTACCACAAGTTGCAGAATAACTTAGGAAAGTATGGTATAGTCCTAGGCAATGCCCAATTTCATGGGTGGCCGTTCTGCCATCAGCAGTTGAATTTCCAATCGTTCCCCATTCGTAAGAGCGAATAGTTGGCCCGTAAGTTTCCCATGGTCCTCCGTAAGTAAATGCAGTGCCTGGATACTGTGCGTAACCCAAAGCACCTCCTGAAATATGGCGCACTAACCAAATGTTAAAGTACATATTTGGTGGCCAGTTTACAATGTATTTTACATTGTCAAAATTAGCATTTGTTGGTTCTGGGTGAGGGTAAACAGCAGTGTCTGTTCTGGTTATTCCTGTGGTGGAATCGCCATTTGGGTCCAGTTTTGCCAATCGGAATTCAATTTTACAATCTCCTGTAAAAGGATAAAAATCAGGATTTCCATTTATGGTATCGGCATTTGTTCTTCTGAAATCCTCATTGACAACTCTTATTCCGTCCAGCACTTGTAAATCCGAAATATCGCCAATCCCATTGGTGTGAATAATGTGTAACACAGTAGGGATAATAAGTAAAGAGTTACTACTTTTATTTTTCGAATTATTTCTGATGAGTTGCATCAAGTCTTGTTCTTGTGCTGAGGGTGTTCCTCTAAGCATTTTATCAGTAGTACCGCACCAATTTCCTTGTGCTAATAGTAATTGAGGAATGCAAAAAAGAAAAAGTAGTAATTGTTTCATAAAATTTTTCAGTAAAAATAAGAAAAGATATTGAATGGAAAACACTCAATTTTTTGACTTGCCTTGTTGTCTTATTTTCTTAAATTTGGAGAATGAAAAAACTTTTGTTCCTTGCTTTTTGCTTTCCTGTATTTTGTTGTGCGCAATCTCTTTATAATCCTCAGTATTTGTACGAATCGCCAGGTGGTTTTTTCGATAAGGATTCATTAAGAAGTGTGTATGTCAATTTTCAAAACCCTAATTATCATTCTATTTTAGTGGATTCATTTTTTGCAAATCCTGACTACCGTTTACCTGCAACTATTACCCTAAATGGGGTGGCTTACGACAGTGTTGGTATTCGCTACAAAGGGAATTCAACTTTTGTGTTGCCTAATAATAATGGAAACCCAAAACTGCCTTATAATATTGATATGAACTATTGGGTAGCTGGACAAAAATTATTAGGAAAAAAGAAACTAAAATTGGCGAATGCTTGGACGGATGCTACTTTTGTAAAAGAATTTACAGCTTCCAAAATCTACAGAAAATACTTGCCAACTCCTGAAGTGAATTTAGCAAAATTATATGTGCAAAATAATTATTTAGGGCTTTATGTAAATACAGAATCCATCAATAAGCAATTTGTAAAAAAACATTTTGATGAGAAAAATGGAGTGCTTTTTAAGTGCGATCCTGTGCAAGTTTTTGGGCAAACCACTACAACTAATGGCGAGCCAAACTTGAATTGGTTAGGCAGTGATAGTACTTTGTATTATGATAGTTATATCCTAAAATCGGACAAGGGTTGGGCTGAATTACTAGAATTGATAAATACTTTAAATAATAATACTGCTGAAATTGATAGTATATTGAATGTAGACAGGGTGTTGTGGGCTTTTGCGGTTAATTCTGTTATTGCTAATTTGGACACTTATAATGGTTTCTATATTCATAATTATTATCTCTATCAAACTAAGGATGGATTGTTTCAGATGATTCCTTGGGATTTGAGTGAGAGTTTTGGTGGTGCTTTGTTGGGTGGAGTTTGGGCTACCCCAAATGACATTTATCATTTTGATCCTTTTTATGGATATACTACTGATGCAGCATCCAATCCTTTGTTGTATAAATTGTTGGATAACCCCCAATATTATTTGCAATACACAGCACATTTACGGACTATAATTGATGAGTCTTTGGATACTGCCTTTATTCGTAATTCAATTACTGAGTTGCAGAGTTTGGGTTATGCAGCTGCTAATGCTGATATAAATAAACCGTTTACAAATGCAGACTACCATGATTATGTGGAATCGGCACTTTTTAGTTGGTCATGGTTTTATGGTTTTGCAGGAATTTTATCGACTATTGATGAGCGTAAACCTTATTTGTTGAGCCATTCTGAAATAATGAAGTCACCACCAACAATAACGAATGTAATGGTGAATAATAATTTGCTTACGGCTGAGGTTTTTAACGAAACTTCAGTGGTTTTAATGGCAACTATTAGTGAGTATAATTCCAAGTTTCAGGAATTTACTATGAATGATAATGGTCAAAATAGTGATGCTGTTGCAGGAGATAATATTTATTCAGTTTCATTGCCGTTTCAAGTAAGTGATGAGGAACTTAAATTTTATGTGAAAGCACAAAATGATTTGGCAATGAAACTAAATCCTGAACGAGCAGAATATGAGTTTTACACCTACTCATCAACCACAAGTATATTAGAAGCGGCCTTTACTTCAACCCCAATACTTGTAAGAATTACTGATGTTTTAGGGAGAACAATTACACCAACACACAATACGCCACTATTCTATATTTATAGTGACGGAAGTGTTGAGAAACGATTTATTGTAAAATAATAAAATGGATAAAAAAGAAAAAATAGCATTAGTAATTGAGGGTGGGGGTTTTAAATCCGTTTTTTCAGCAGGAGTTTTAGATGCATTCCTAATCAATAAATTTAATCCGTTTGATATTTATATTGGCGTTTCAAGTGGGGCAATGTGTTTGTCCTATTATGTGGCTAGCCAATACAAATCTTATTTTTCGCTTTCCAAAGAAGTATCGGTTAATGAAAAGTTTTTAGGATATAGGCATGCCCTCTCAGAACAAGGATATATGGATTTAAAATTTTTAACAAAATATGCCAAAGAACACAATCCTATAGATTTTCAAAACATAAAAGAAAATACTGAAAATAAGCAATTTTACATAGTAGCGACCAATTTAGAAAACGGAGAGGCTGTTTATTTAGAGCCTGATAAAAAAAACTTTTACAAATGTTTGCAAGCAACTTCTTCCTTGCCATTTTTTACAAAAGGATCTTGCAAAATTAATGGGATAAATTTTATGGATGGTGCTTGGTCCGATTCAATACCTGCAAAATCGGCTGCTGATTTTGGAGCAACTAAAATAATTGTTATCAGGCCAAATCCTTTAGGCTATAAATTAAATGGGTTAACTTATCTGGGATTAGTTGCTGGATACTGGTGGAAGAATAATCCGAAAGTAAGGGATAACTTTTTTAAAGAAGACAATAGATACAATGAGGCGGTAGATTTTTTAACAAAAAAACATAAGAATTTAGAGATTCTACAGATATGCCCAGATGCTTTTTTAAAGTCAAGCGTAGTGGGTACTAGTGTAGATGATTTAACAAAAGATTATCATGCTGGATTGGAAAAGGGAATGGATTTTTTGAATACTTACTTTTCATAACTACCCACAAGGAAAAAGAGCGTAACTGATTTTGTCTTTAAAGAAATGCCTTATGACTTAAAAAATACACATAAAGAAGGAATTACTAAAGCAAAAATAATTAAAGACAGAAAGGGATTTGCTAAAGATATGTATGAAGGAGCAGATAAGCAAGGGAAATAAAGCAACCAATACAAATAATTGTAATAATAGCAATATAGATGACAGAAATAGAATATAATAAATTGTCAAATGACCTAATGCAGCTTTCATCCAAAATACCTGAAAAATGGGGGAGAATACAGAATGATAAAACAGATGCAAAAATTGATATGTTTTCTATTAAAGATTATTCAGAATTAGAAGGTGTAATAGGGATGCTAGAGCAAGGTGAGAAAGATTATTATAGAAGAAGATGGTATTTATGGAAATGTGCACAGTGTGATGAGTATCTTTTTTGTTTAAATGATAATGTAATAGAAAATCCAAATAAAAAAGACCAAGAATACGATATAGAGTTTAATGCAGACGTTGGTCTGAGATTTGATGTGAAGAGCACAGTAGTGCCAAAAAATTTTAGAGATAATATAAGAGGTGTCATTGTAGACCCTGAAGATTTGATTAATTTTTTTTACACACAACAAAGTACAGGTGTTAGGAATAACTTGCAGAATAGATTGTTTATTGTACACCATTCTTCTATAGAGCAAAGAAGAGAAATAAATCTAAGAAGTAAGTGGGATTTTAAAAAAGAGGTGTACGAGAAATATGCACAGCACATAACTAAATATATACAGCTTAACACCTATATGACTTGTTTGGTTGATATTATTTATATTGGTGAAAAACTTAATGGAGATTTAACATATTATATCCAAAGTAAGTAAGAGGATATTTTTTTATAGAAATAAGATATGGAGTATACTATAAAAGATTTAACAGAAGAGAGAGTGATATTTATTCCAAATAGAATAAATCTGTAACTTTACTATTATAAGGAGCAATCGCAAGCCCTGTTATAGGAAGATCAAAAGATTCAGTAAGTACTACCGCTAAGCTTGTAATATGAGATATAAGTCAAGCTATTGACAGAAGTAGATAATGAAGATGCTAGAAGATGAATAAATCTATGGATTAGCTCTAAACTGAAAAAAATCTGACAACAGAAAAAAGAAAACCCTTGTAAATCATTTATAAACAAGGGTTTCAATTTAATGGTTGTGGGCAATGAGGGACTCGAACCCCCGA
>Ga0308011_10001328_pt1 | contig 11222 bp, 29 predicted proteins | sample Neamet177_FD_203144 | JGI IMG/M metagenome (GOLD analysis project Ga0308011, IMG submission 203144) | Marine microbial communities from water near the shore, Antarctic Ocean - #177 | ecosystem: Environmental > Aquatic > Marine > Unclassified | place: Southern Ocean | collected 2014-07-25
GGGGGTTTATGCCACTAGAGTTTGGTTTACTTGTAGGTTTTTTACTTGTTCCAAGAACACCTATTTTTTTTAACTTCGCTGCCCTATCAAGCTCCCTGTTGTTAGCATCTAGCCGTAGTTTAATACGTTGTGCAGTTGTTAATTTACTTCCTGCTGCCATAACTGATTATCTCCTCTATATTACTTTTTTACAGCAGTAGACAAATCTTTCTTATGGAATAGGTATTTACTACTTGCTGTGTGCTTAGCTCCAGACATCATCTTACCACTCTTATCTTTATGGGTAGGACCCTTGTGCTCTTTACCATTCTTAAAGTAGTGTTTAACTCCTGCTGCCACAATATATTACTCCACTTATCTATTCAGTTTTTTCTATTTGTGATTTAGCTTGGGCAGCACTTGCAACAGCACCAGCCCCAGTTGCAATAACATTAACATTTGTGTACGAAGCCCCTAAGATAGAGGTACTGCCAGTTACTCCAGCTGATACAGCCAACGGGGCAGCGATAGCTCCAACCGCAACACCCAGAAGGATAGGATCTACAACGGATTTGGTTTGGGGCGCTACAGATGCAGTGACCATGAAGGCTATGATAAGCCCGGCAACAATATTCATTTTAATACTCCTCAAAAATTAATTGGTGGTTTACCTGCCGCGACCACCAGCGCGTTATGAGGACAATGCAGGAATCTCTATTCTCTATAAGGAACTTAGAGAATCTTACGCATAACCATAATAAACTTCAAGGCATTCATCCTCGTGGTTAATAAACACCATATCGTGTGGTATCCTACCTTCTATCCAATACTCTACTACTTTATCATAAAACTCTTCTTCTAAATCCACTGGGTGTTGTCCTGTTCCCAGTCCGATATCCTCTCTTTCCATGAGATATTCCTTGTGTTTAGACGATCCCAATGTGTACGTAACACCTCAGCACAGATGGCAAGAGCGATGACAGTATCATCACAACAGCCAGGAGCTGCCTCTGTCTTACCACTAGCTGTAGAGATGTAGTCCTTGAGTTCTCTAATGACAATAGGTGAGGGTATCATTATATCCTCATTGTCTATCAGGTTCTTTAGGTTCCCTATGATTACAGGTTTAGATGCAGATGTTGTCCTAAACCCTAACCGCATACCCTCTTCATTAGACACATTAGCCATCTTTGTTTGTTTATACAGATTAAGATAACCCATCTGTTCTAACTTTTGTAGTGTAGCAATACCCATAGAGTTAGACTCCACTGCTAGGAAAGCATTGTTATAGTATCTACCTAAGTAGAACAACAACTCACCCCACATGCTTGGGTCAATACGGTTGTTACGATATACAGCTACAATTTCATATTTATTATTCATAACAATAGCAGCACTGTAATCTTGACCTACCCCCAAGGAGACATCAGCCCCGATAACATAGGGCTCCTCCCACTTAGGATAATCATAGATAGATAAGTTACCTTCTCTGTTATCATCAAACATCTTACTGGATGGATCCCAATCACTACGCTTTTGTTCTGGACGAGGGACAAGTGAGTTTAGTCTCTCAATGTCAAAGACATTAGCACCAGACACAATAAAGGCTTCATCAGCCGTAGCAGGGTACTCTTGTTGAAACTTTAACTTACCACCCTCTGCTATTTTCAATCTACGCCAATAGAGTTGATCATTGTCTAACCCATAGTTTTCTACGAGAGTGTCTTCCTCAATCGTTAACTCCATACCCTCAGGGGCTGTACGCCTATATTCAGGGGTTATAAACCAGGGTAGGAAGATTGGTAGGTATTCATTCTCTCCAGCCATAGCACCCTTCCAGAGCCTGTAGAACTCCCCCTGAGCACCATTAGCTGTTGACTCTAAGATAACCTCAGTGCCTGGTGCTTGGGATATACCTTGGAACAAACCAGCCAAGATCTTCTCATCATGAGTCCAGAAGGCTACTTCTGATAGGTGAGCAATAGTTGGTGTAGTACCACGACCAGCCTCCGGAGAACCCGCTGTGTACAAACGATAGGAACCAATAGCATCCTTATCATTGTAAGCAGGGGACTGTATCTTAATTTCTTTAGCGTTAGATGTAATCTCCTTAGGTACTAAATCACCCTGCATATTCCTAATCAGGTTCTTAGACATACTAAACAATGCATCAGATGTAGCAGAGTCGTGAGCCATAACTACTGATCTGGAGTGTGGGGAGAAGTATGACTTCCAAAAGACCCTACCAGCACAATATGTACTAATACCCTGTTGTCTAGCCTTAAGGATAATAACCCTAACCATACCAGTCTTCTCTTGTTGTTCTGTGAGGGCATCTGTTATACGTTGTTGACACTCATTGAACTCAAAGGGTATAAAACCCTTAGATGTATCCTTAGTTATAATCTGTATTTGTTCTTCAGCAAAAGAAGTAAAGTCATTCTCATACCCCTTTAGCTTAATCCTCTTCTCTTTTTCTTTAAGAAGAGTCATAACCTCTTTGTTATTCATGGTGTATCCTCTATATCACATTGTCCCTATAAGGGACTTAGAGATCTTGTGTGTATATTTGTGGTATATTTTAGGATTCTGTGTGTATCTGTACAGGTTTGGGTACCCCTTGGGTTTGTTAGGAGGGTCTTTGAGAGAGAGCCTGTAAGTATTGTTTTTTATTATAGTACCCTTATATATCTCATGGTACCCCCTCAATCCCTCAGAGGTCCTCTCAGGTAGTTGTCTATCTTTTAGGTACTGTGAGGTACTCTGAGCCCTCTATAGGTTCTGTGAGGCTCTCTGAGAGTGTCTACTATGGCGTAGGTTCTAGCGGGACTTTGGGATTGTGTGGGATTCTATGAGAGACTGTGGGGGGATGGTGTATCATTCTCTAAGTTCCTTATAGGGAGAAGCTATCCAGTCCCTCCCTTAGGTTACTATATATACCTATACTATAAGATCTCTCAGTATCTCTCAGTATCTCTCAGCTCTCTCAGTATCTCTCAGCTCTCTCAGTATCTCTCAGTATCTCTCAACTCTCTCAGCTCTCTCAGTATCTCTCAGTATCTCTCAGCATACTCTCAGATAAGACCAAGCTATGTATATCTCTTAGGTTCTTATAGATCTATCGGTACTGTGTATGATTGGTTCGGATAGTATGTGATCTGTCCACAGGGGCCAGATCTAAGGAGAAGTATGGGGGTTGTCCCTGTGCTGAATATATCTTGAAAGGATATACCATGCAATTTACAACTCCAGACAAGATCATCCTCCGTGCTGCTAAGCGTCTTTCGATCTGTGAGGCAGAATACCACAGTGGTACAGACCCTTGGTATGGTGCTCCATTTACGTGGAACACTCCAGATAACATAACTCCAATGATGCAGGCATACGTTAACTTCTTACAGTCCTGCTCAGAGTGCGAGATAAGACGCATTGTCAAGCTCTCAAGTGCGTCCATTGAATACGCATCTGAGTTCATGAAGAGCATCTTCGATGTCGTTGGATTCGATGACTTCGACTATGAATTTGAACCTGATCCGAATCAACTGTCACTTTCCATCTAAGTCTTTTTGTTTCAGCAATGTCTATGATTGCTGTTTCATAAACACTTAACCTATATCTTGAAAGGGTATACAATGATACACTACACCAAAAGATCACCCATCACTATGAAAGACAACACAATCGAATTGGATATGATTCAAATGGTATTCGATGATTGTTATGTTGCATGGTCAGAAGGAGCTTTCATACAGGATGCCTTCCCAATGCTCAATCAAGATCAACGTGAGTTCATAAAGACTGGTCTTACACCTGAAGACTGGTTGATGCTATTCGCTGATGATCGTGAAGTAGAGGGGTTTAGTTACTAATGATTAAACTCTCAATGCTTCTCTATGCTGCCATATTAACATGTGCAGTAGTCAAAGTATTCTACATCGATGCCAATGGTATGGGTGTACACGTAAAAGACTTCGGTGGATATCATGTAGAGTTCATCGAAGTATCACCTATCGAAAGGACAGTCAGATGAAACAAGACTTCACAATGTCAGTACATAAATCATTCTTCCACCAAGATGATGTAACTCACCACCTATCGTACTACATTGAACCAGAAACATTACCAAAAATACTATTGGGTTGGGAAGATGCTGGTTATGAAATAGTAAATGTTGGTAAGCAGCCAGAAAGGGAAACCTATGTCGATTGATACAAACAACATAAAAGTAAAACACCTCAACGAAAATATATCCATAGCACAACACACAGAGTATGAAGGTGGTGTAAGTGAGGTGACCATAGTTCAAGAGGTTGCCATCTTACCTTCACACTCTGATGATTGGGTTATAATGAGGTATGACAATACTCTGGATAGTCTCATAGAAACTCTTCAGAATGCTCGTACTATAATTAAAGAACGAAAAGACATTAAACATGATATCCCTAAAGTGTGGGATGCAGATGACATAATAGACACATACGATTCATCTCCTGATATAACATTGAAGGAGTTATCTCTTAGGTCTGGTTGGTCAGTCAGAGAACTACTCTCACTTCTAACACATGACGCTAATTATCACGATTAACACATAAGGATGTAACCAATGACTAAGCTAACAAAAGAACAAGCTATCAAAGCAACTGTAAATAAATATCCTCTTATGACTGTTGAAAAAGCTAAATATTATGTTGAAGAAATCTTGGGGTATAACTAATGATAAAGCATTCAATAGTACTAGCGTTGCTGGCTGCACCTGTAGCTGCACAAACTAACATCACTGGGACAGTAAAGCACTTTTACTATTCCTATACTGAGGAAGTACCTGAGACTAAAAGGGTATGTGAGACAGTTCAAGTTCCTATCTACAAAGAAGTAAACAGAGGTGCCTCTGGTGCTGATGTCTTTGGTGGTCTGCTTCTAGGTGGACTACTAGGTAAAGCCATAACAGGTAACGATAAGGGGGCTGCAGCAGGTGCAGTACTCGGTGGTATAACATCAGCAGAACATAACAGAACAAAGAAAGTTATCTCTGGGTATCGTAATGTACGAGAGTGTTCTGAAAAGACATACACCATGGAATACCAAAGAGAAGCTTATGATTATAGTGAGTTAACATTTAGGTTAGATGGTAATACACACACTGTCATGTTTGAAAGACAATGAGTATGTCTGGAGAAATAGAGCTGACTGAAACCAGTATCTCAATATATATAAATGAGATCTATGAACTGCACAAAAAGCATGGTCATGGCATCAGACCCTCATGGGCTATCGATGAACTTGATAACCTATACGATAAGTTGAGGCATGCTGGGGCTAGACTAAAAGATCTAAAGAATAGTAACTAATAGTAATCGACCCACAGGGGGATCGATTTAAAAAGAGAGATGTACTCTCACAATCCATGTAAAGGAAAACCTATGGAAAAGCCACGTAACTATCTAATCACAGACATTGAACTTAATTGGCCTAATCTGGTAACACCACGATCACCTTTCGGTACTTCAATATATGAGATCCAAATTGCAACAGATGATTCTGATGTAGCTAAAGATCTCATTGCTAATCACATTGCTATGAAAGAAAAAGATGGCAAATGGGTAGGATCACTTAAGCGTAAAGAGTTCAAAGCTAATGGTGAGAACAATGGTAAAGTTCGTGTTGTCGATAACACAAAGCAACCAATTGACGCCTCAACATTAGGTAATGGATCTCGTGGTAACGTAATCTTGTTTCAGTTCCCATACGATAAAGCTGGACGCCAAGGTATCATGAGCTCACTTACTGCTATCCAAGTAACTGACCTTGTAGAATTCAATGGTTCTAACACAATCGACTTCGATGTTATTGGTGATGTTTATCCTACCGCATCGTCTACTGTTGCTGGTGTTAAAGACGAAGACCTAGAGACAATGTTCTAAACATCATATATGAATCCGACCACGGGGGCCGGATTTAAAAAGAGTAATGAGCTCAGCATCTCAATAAACTGCTGATTTAATTCCAATACAACACACCTCCCGTGTTGTCTGTTCCAACTGTTGAGTGTGGGTTCTTTAATCCTTTCAAGCTCAAACTCCAGTTGGGACAACCAATACAGGTGACTCCGATCCGAACTCCTTGCTGAAGTTCTCGTTGAGGTCCCTGTACCCCTGACTGTTGAGATCCCGTAGTAATGCTGCGATGAGATCTCCAGTCAGGGTTCATAGTTTTTAAATAGAATCCCTTACGGGATACTGTTTTTAAAGAGAGATCCTTCAGATCTCTATAGGATTCCTGCAGAATCCTTCGTGACCCTTAGGGGTCACTCTGATTTTTGGAGGGTCCGACAAGGCTCAATTCCAACAAGAGGCATTTTAATATATCAATTTTATTTGGAGTATGGGTAGTTGGTTACATTATGGTTGCAACTACTAGAAAAAGATCTTAACTTAAATTAGTCACAGAAAGGCTAACAACATGACAACAGTAAACCCAATCGGTCGTAACAACTTGCAATTTCGTCGTGTAACAAATCGTTACGGTAAACCAGTAGGTTCATTCTCTGGTCACCAAGGCTACTTGTCTGTAGCTCGTGATGTTGAAACAGGTCAGTTTGTATCTCGTTCTAAACTTTCAACATCAACTGTAGATCGTATTCGTAATGTAATCAAACTACGCAACTTCAACTAAGTGTCCTATCGTGAAGAAGAACTACAGACTTCAATCAGAAAACATGTTGTAGAAGATTACAGTCTTGAAGACCTAGAAGAATATGTTATAGATGATCTTATAAGTAAATATGAAAGATCAGAAAGTAACATAGATAATATCATAAAACAAATGGAGGATGAAAAGATATGGATAAATGCAATGTCTTCTGGACAGCTGAAGGAGAAGTAGTTGTAGAGATCGCAGAGCGAGCACTCATCCTATCTCGTGTAGAAGCAGAAACACTCTTCACAGACTTGGGGCATACCTTAAGAGACATGCACGATTGCCTGGACAACTGCGCAGAGGACATGGGTGAACAACCAGATGTCTGAGATAATACAGTTCAAGCCTAAACCTAAAGAAGATACATTCAGAAGAATTGATGAACTATTCCATGTGACGATGTGGATTGGTACAAACGATGAGTATGAAATAGATATGCAAAGCCATGAAGACTACACAGAACATGAGATCTTCACAGCAATTGGTGCTCTCTATGCAACGTATGGTATAGAAAATGAATTCATATCTATTGATGAGGAAGACGACTAACCTAAAGAAAGTGAAACCAATGACAAAACCCGCAGTACATATATCTATTATGACAGGTAAACTTCAGGGTCTCAAGGCAATTAGCACTAACACTAAGACTAATGCGTATTGCATAGATCAACACAAGAAAGCCATAGACAATAAGACAGATAATATCTGCGGGGACTGCTACAGCCACAAAATGCTGGATGGGTTCCGTAAGAACATGGCACCTGCACTACAACGTAACAGTGATTTACTCTCATCACGACCTTTAGAACCACATGAGATACCAAGGATTATAGATAGCATCTTCAGATTCAATGCGCATGGTGAATTAATAAACATGCAACACCTCGACAATCTGATGCGTATTGTTATTGATAATCCTTGGTGTCGATTTGCTCTATGGACTAAACGCACAGACTTTGTATTTCGTTGGATGAAAAGGTATGGTAAACCAAAGAACCTGAACCTTATCTACAGCAACCCAAAGAAAAGTATGATCATGTCAAAGCCTCCTAGATACTTTGATAAAACATTCAACAATGTATTAACTCATGAATTTGTAGAACAACAAAACTGCACTGGTCAAAAGTGTCAAGACTGTCGGTTATGCTATGAGGTCAATGATGTAGATACAATTATAGAAAAGGTTAAGAAATACTAATGGTAAAGAATACAAAATCAGACTGGGAAATAGCCCATGAAGCAATGCTAGTAGCTAATAAAAAAGCCGTGAATCTACTACCAGAGCAGCAAACAGAAGCTATTAAACTTACAATAAAAACACTGGAGAGTGTAACTAACATGCTTTCAGAGACAAACGATATGTATCTATCAGATCTCAGAGAACTAGAATCAGCACGTTGGAAACTATATAGTGCTTTCCGGACTGAGTAAAGGCTAATCCAATGACATCCTACTGGCCCACTGAAAAGGAACTCCCTAACATGTCAATCTATATGAATCAATATCAGACTAAAGCTAGAGAAACTGCAATCTTCCCAGAGTCAGAAGCAATTCCCTACTTAGCATTGGGTCTATGCGGAGAAGCTGGGGAAGTTGCTAATAAAATCAAGAAATGTATACGTGATGATGCATCCTATGATGGTATTGCAGCAGAGCTAGGGGATGTTCTTTGGTATGTAGCAGTACTCGCACACTACCTCGGAGAAGACCTTAACACCCTAGCAGCAGGTAACCTACTCAAACTGCACAACCGTGCCTCTAAGGGTACTCTCCGTGGCTCTGGTGATGATCGATGATGCTACTTGCATTCGCTGCTTGTATACTTATAGTAATCATAGCTGCTAATCAAAAAGGATAATGATGATGAAACGAGAATATCGCACAGCATTCAACAAGCTTCGTAAGATCGGGGTACCTGTATATGATCATGGTGGGGATGACTTTATAATCTCCGCAGAAGAAAACTATGATACCACATGGGCTGACTACTATCGTAAAAATGATACATCACTAGATGACTTCGGTGTTAACCATAAGATCAATGACATTCTCCATGATCATGGTCTCTTTGCAGAGTGGGAGAACGGTGGTGTGCTTGGCGTAAGTAAAATGTAATGCCATTCACAATCGAAGAAAAACCCTGGACGACTGAGATAGTTATTATGGATGATTCAGGAGATGATCTTGACCTTGGGGTAATCATAGAAAACGCTGGAGAATACGAAGGCTATGTATCTATGAGACAATTCAATCAAGACATTGAGGGATATGATGTAGTAACTATGTCACCCAGGATGTTTAAGGATCTTATAAAATCCTTTGACTCTACAGAGGGATTCCACGGACTCCTATGGAAATAAAAAAAGAACCCAGAGACTCTCACAGAGAATCTTTGGGTTCTTATAATTTTTAGATAACCGACAAAGCGCAATTACTTGTTTTTTTGGTAAACCGACAAGGCGCACAGGCATTTTCTTTCAGGTTCTCGCAGAACCTCACACTATCCGCAGTGCTCGTATCTTACTATCGAGTTCTTCATCAGATAAACTCTCAGCACCTATCTCCTCAATTTGGAGTTCCCGGCGTTGTAGTTTGGGTTGCTCATACTCTGCAACTTTTGCTGCGAGATCACTAGCTGTATCAAAATCTTCTTTGTCCAAAGCCTTGAACATGAGGATCTTCAAGACATCAAGAGAGTTCATGTCAATGTGATCTAGTACATCTTCTTTGTACTGACGCCAATCTTTCATACTCATCTTCAAAGCTTCTCTCGCATCTCTAGCTGCCTTACGGGAAGCTGCAGATTTTAATTGCATCTCACGAGCATTGTCTTTAGTGAATGAAGGTGCTAAATTCTTAAGGCTGTTTGGATGAACCTCTCTAGTCATAGTAATTACCTCTTATAATACTTTATGAATCCGACCACAGGGGTCGGATTTTAAAAGAGAGACAACTCTCTTCTCTATAAGGAACTTAAAGAAAGGGCATAAAATGTCAGACATTGTTAACAAACCTTCACATTACACACGATATAAAATAGAACCTATTACATTCATCATGGAGAATGACGTACCATTCCATGTCGGTAACATTATTAAATATGCCATGAGAGCTGGTCATAAGATGTATGAGAATGAGGATGGTATTGGGTCAGAGATAACAGACCTACGTAAAGTCATCAGGTACGCAGAGATGCGTATAGAGCAACTTGATAAAAACATGCGGGATTATATCTGATGGGTGGATTTAAGAAAATAGCAACGGACATTGAAGAAATCATACGGAATGTATACATGTTCAGTGATTTCTCTACTAAGAAAACATTCACAGAAATGGTGTATAAACGTTGTTACGAAGATGGGATACCCAGTAAGTATATGGACTACACTGATAGTAAAATAAAGGAAACCCTAAATGTTTGATAAGATTAAAGAAATACGAGAAACACTAAGACGCAGACGTAATATGAATGAAACTATTAAAGCACTCCATCAACTAAATGACCTGGAGCTTCGTGATGTAGGTATACATCGTACTCAAATTGACGAAGTGGCACGTAGTGTTATAGACTTCCACCGAACTGTACGTAACATCACTGAACAGGAAAGTAAAAAGAATGATTGAAGCTACTTACATAGGGCACATGGGTAATGACCTAACTGTAGCTAACGCTGCGCGGGTAAGCTTTGGTAAGACATCTGAGATGGACGTAGATGACGTATGGGGTCCACCTAAACTTAAGACTAAAGATGCAAAGCTTATCGGCTATTTAGCCAAGCATAAACACATCAGCCCCTTTGGGCATTGCTTTGCATCCTTCCACATCAAGGCTCCAATCTTTGTAGCACGACAGCTAGTGAAGCATAAGTTCCTACGTTGGAATGAGATCAGTCGTAGGTATGTCAGTGATGCACCTGAGTTCTATCATCCTGATGTATGGCGTGGACAGGCTAAAGATAAGAAGCAGGGTAGTTCGGGTGAGGTACAAGACATCAACATCAAGACAACACAACGTCTGGTAGCTATGTTGTATGATCACCTACTAGAAGAGAATGTGTGTGAGGAACAGGCACGTATGGTACTGCCTCAGAATACAATGACTGAGTGGTACTGGTCAGGTAGTCTTGACGCTTTCGCTGACATGTGTAACCTACGGTGTAAGACTGACACGCAGGCAGAGACACGGGAGGTAGCATGGCAAATCTACCACCACATGGAAGAATTGTTCCCTATATCATGGGACGCACTAATGGAGGACCCAACTGATGACTAAACTATACGACTTAGAGCCAATGATACTGGACTGTTGGCGTGTATGTGATGACCTAGAGGTAGTGTTCAAACAGATCGGTGATGGTGAACGTGAACCTACGCATGATGAAATGATGAACACCTTGATAGGTATGCAGCAACTATACCAGTGGAAGTTTGAGCAGTTGTTTAATAAATATGAACAAATACAAAAAGCACAACGAGGTATAGTGGTAGATGACTGATAATAAATGGCCCTTAGAGGCAGACTTCAGCGACTTCTTCCATGTACCACC
>Ga0308011_10001329_pt1 | contig 11218 bp, 11 predicted proteins | sample Neamet177_FD_203144 | JGI IMG/M metagenome (GOLD analysis project Ga0308011, IMG submission 203144) | Marine microbial communities from water near the shore, Antarctic Ocean - #177 | ecosystem: Environmental > Aquatic > Marine > Unclassified | place: Southern Ocean | collected 2014-07-25
GATTTAGCAGTAAAGATGATTCAGGCATTTACTACTATGGGAATTGGTCGTACTATGTCCGATTTTAACGGAAAATAATTTAGTTCAAATAGGGTGTTGTTAGTTTAAAATATTTAAATTTGCACCACTCAAAACGGTATCGTGGCCGAGTGGCTAGGCTATGCTCTGCAAAAGCATCTACAGCAGTTCGAATCTGCTCGATACCTCCAAAAAATGCTTGTTAGAAATAACAAGCATTTTTTTTTATATTTGTCCATCTTAAAAAACAGTATGTCAAAATTAAAAAACCTATTGCTTATTGCTATTCTGCTGTTTAGCTTTAATGCACAATCACAGTGTGATTATAGCCTTGATAATTACCAGCACATCAATTGTAATGGCGATAATACAGGGGCAATTGATATTTCTATACCAAGTACTAACTCAACTTTTTGGTGGGTAGGTCCTGCAGGATTTACAAGTAATTCCTTTAATTTGTCTAGCTTATTTGCAGGAGATTATACATTACATATAATGAATAATCTTGTTCCTGGCGATACAAGTTCGACACTTATCTGCTATTTTGTGGACACTATAACCATTGAGCAAGCACTACCAATTACAGCAAGCTTTACACTTTCTACAATGTGTAATGCAAATGATTCAGCTGATGTTTTTACCACAATTTGGGGAGGGACACCACCTTACACTACTTTATGGAGTACTGGTGATACTGCAAGAAATACGGATAGTTTAGCGCCTAGTATACTGTTGCCTTATACACTTACGATTGTCGATAAAAACAATTGTCCTGGGTATGAAGAACTATTTATTAATTCAGTAACAGCAATGAATCCTTTTATGTCTGTAGTAAATGTTATTTGTAAGGATGACAATAGTGGTCAGGCAAGAGTATTTGTAACGGAAGGGACTGCTCCATTCAGTTTTGTTTGGGAAAATGAAATGTCGCCTATGGTGCATGATTCATTTACTGTAATTAACAACTTATTTCCTGGTGTTTATGCTGTGGAAATTACGGATGATATGGGTTGTGTTACTAGCGATAGTATAGAAGTGAAATCAAACCCTGCTATTTGCATTACGGTCTATAAAGTGTTTTCTCCTAATGATGATGATATTCATGAATTTTGGGAGATAGAAAATATTAATTTGTACCCTGAAGCTTTGGTTTTGGTGTATGATAGAAATGGCCGACAAGTTTTCAGAAGAAGAAATTATGTCAATGCAGAAGAACATGCTTTTAGTGGTAAGGATCAGGAGGGAAGAACCCTTCCTTCAGGAACTTATTACTATATAATTGATTTAGGAAATGATGATGCAGTATTTAAGGGGGCTTTAACAATTGTAAGATAATGAGAGGAATAATTTTAATTTTAAGCGTACTGATATCAGGGAGTGTTTTTGCACAGCAAGAGCCAATTTTTACGCAATACTATAATAATGATATGGCAATTAATCCTGCTATTTCTGGGAGTAAAACATACAATCCTTTTACAATACAAACTAGGCAACAGTGGTTAGGGTTTGAAGGAGCTCCATTGAGCACAAACATTTCTTATCATGGAGCATTGAATAATCGCTCGGCAATGGGAGGGTATTTAATGTTCGATAAAGCGAATCCGGCTTTGCAGGCAAATTTGCACTTAAATTATGCCTATCATGTTCCTTTGAATTATGACAAGGTGAATATATCATTTGGTGTTGGTGCTAAGTTTATGTATTATAATTTAGATTTTAAACCTGAAGGTTTACCTCCAGGGGTTGATCCAGCTTATTCGGCAAGTTCTTATGATAATACTTTAGGAGATGCTTCAGCAGGAACTTATTTGTATGGTAGAAATTTCTACTTTGGCTTTTCAGCTTCTAATATATTTGAATCGACTTTCAATACCGCTATTGGCAGTAGTCCTGCTTCTAACAAAGTATTTAAAAACTACTATGGAATGGGTGCATATCGATTCCGTATCATCAATAATGATTGGCAATTTGAACCTTCATTTTTAATAAGAAAAATGTCGTTACAGGACAATGTCAATGACCTTACTGCTCGTATATTTTACCTTGAAAATAGTTGGACAGGGCTAACTTATCGAACTGATGGAACAGTAGCCTTTGCTTTTGGTTTTGCTAAAAATAACATGCATTTCACTTATTCTTACGACCATACTTTTGCTGGTGAGATTATGCAATATACCTATGGAACGCATGAGATTGGAATTACTTTCAGAATAGAAACAATGGTCACTCAAAGGCACATAGGTTTCTGGAGTTATTAAGATGAGAAAGATAGAACATATCGGTATTGCAGTAAAGGATATTGAAGCGTCAAATAAAGTATTTGCTAAAATTTTTGGGAAGGAAAATTACAAATCGGAAGCAGTAGAGTCTGAAGGAGTAACTACCTCCTTTTTCCAGGTAGGTGAAAGCAAAATTGAACTAGTTGCAGCTACTAATGAGGATAGCCCAATTGCAAAATACTTAGCAAAAAATAGAGAGGGGATGCACCATATTGCTTTTGATGTTCAGGACATTGAAAAAGAAATGAAACGCTTGCAAAATGAGGGTATCAGAACCTTGAGTGATAAACCAAAAAAAGGGGCAGACAATAAGCTAATTTGCTTTTTACACCCCAAGGATACCAATGGTGTACTTATCGAACTTTGTCAGGAAATAAAGTAGTAATATCTTCATTGTCTAATAAATGATGACAATGTATTCCAAGTTTTTTTGCGGCCTCAATGTGTTGAGGGGAATCATCAATAAAAAATACTTCTTCAGCTTTTAAGTTTTGTTCCTTTAGTATGTGTTCAAACACTTCAGTATTTGGCTTTCTCATTCCTACTTCATGCGACAAATACATCTTTCCAAACAAAGCAGAAAATTCTTCCCATTTCCTATCTCCTATTTGCTTTTTAAACGCATCAATATGAATGATATTTGTGTTACTTAATAAGTAAATCCTGTACTTATTTTTTAATGATTTTATAAGTTGAATTCGCTCATTTGGCAAGTCCAATAACATGGAATTCCAAGCGTATTTTACTTGGCTGATAGTAGCATTATTTGTTTCTTTTTGTAATTCAGAAAGAAATTTTTCAGCAGTAATCTCACCAGTTTCTATTTGATTGAATAAATCAGTTTGTACTTTCTTGGAATAAAAAGTAGAAGCGTTTTTTACCCCTAATTTCGAAAATTCATCTATCGTATTTTGGTAGTTAATGTTAAGGATTACAGCCCCTAAATCAAAAATAATTGCTTTGCTATTTTTCATTCTGCAAACTTGCAAATTATTGAACAATTTTGATAGTTTTGCACTTCCTTTTTAAACAGGGCCCATAGCTCAGCTGGTTAGAGCACTTGACTCATAATCAAGGGGTCGTTGGTTCAAGCCCAACTGGGCCCACAAAAACCTCACTTATCCAGTGGGGTTTTTTACTTTAAAAAATGTTCTTTCACCAAATTGTCAATAGGGGATTGTATTATTTCTTGAACTTGCATTCCTTCTTGTTTTGCAATTTCAGTTATGTAGTCCGATAAATAGTAGGCAACCGAACCTACAAAAGTGAGAGGGTACTGCTTGTAATTGGCAAAACATTTAATGTGCAAATCAAAAAAGTGCTGTATGCCTTTTCTGAAGATAGTGTCAAAAATTTCTTCTTGTTTATGTTCGTGCATAAACCTAAAAAAGGAAGCTAAATATAGGTTTGGCTTTTCTGAATTATAAATATTTTCAATAATATCATCAGCCCTTTCAGGAGTCCATTTTTCAAATTTTGCAATAATTTCGTTAGGTAAAGCCTTGTTTACATACAGGCTGATGAGCTGTTTCCCAAAATAATTTCCGCTTGCTTCATCTCCAGTAATATAACCTAAGGAAGGGGCGTTTTCTATAATTTTTTTACCATCATAAAAACAAGAATTAGAACCCGTTCCAAGTATAGAGCAAATTATCGGACTACCATTATAGGTCGCTTTTACAGCAGCCTCCAAGTCGTGTTTAATATGGATTGTTGCATGAGAGAAAAAAGTTTGCATTGGTTTTTCTAAACTGCTATTTTTTGCATTAGATGAACAGCCTGCTCCATAAAAATGAACTTCAGTTACTTTTGATTTAATATCATTTAACGTGCTATTTTCAAGTGCATTTACTAAGCTTTCTTTAGTAGTATATTTAGGATTAAAGCCAACCGTTTGATGCATTTGAATAATTTCACCATCATTTGAGCATTCTGCCCAACTGCATTTTGTCGATCCGCTATCTGCTATAAGTATCATATGTAAAAATTCTTCAACAAATATAAATGAAAATTGCACATTTTGCGTTTAATCTAGTGGTAATCCTTATTTTAGCACTTAAATTATTAGTTTATGAAAACCCTACTTGCAATGCTGATGCTCTGTTTATCCCTAGGATCAACTGCACAAATTAATTTATTGAAAGCTGCAAGTGTACAAGCCAAACAGTTGCTCAATGTCCCAGAACTAAGCAAGGAAGAGGTAGCAAAAGGTTTAAGGGAAGCTTTGGTAGTTGGGGCTGATAAAGCTATTGAGAGCGCTTCAGCTAAAGATGGGTTTTATGCCAATAAAGCAATCCGTATTCCATTTCCTTCTGAGGCTGAAAAAATGAAGAAAACATTGCAAAAGACAGGGATGCAATCACAAATTATTGATTTTGAAAAGAGTATAAACTCAGCAGCTGAATTGGCTACTAAACAGGTGTTAGTTATTTTTGTTGATGCAATTACCAATATGAGTATTCAAGACGCATTCCAGATTTTAAAAGGTGAAAATACTGCTGCAACTTCTTATTTAAGAAAACTAACAAATGCACAACTGTATAATAAAATAAAGCCAATAGCAAAAAAAGCTATTCAGCAGGTTGAAGTTACAAAATATTGGAACCCGTTGGTGAAAACTTACAATTCAATTCCTTTTACAAAAGCAGTGAACCCTGATTTGGAGGATTATGTGACTAATAAAACAATTGAAGGAATTTTTGTGCTTATTGCTAATAAAGAAAAGGAAATTAGAAATAACCCCAAAGCCAGAACTTCAGCACTATTAAAGAAAGTATTTAAATAAAAACTATGGAAAAAAACGATCAACTTTTAATGCAGTTAATTTATATGTTCCACACTTCTGCTATGCAGGGATTGGGTAAAATTACTGATCCAACAGGGCAGGTAAGCCGTAATTTAGAATATGTAAGTCAGACTATTGATTTGATGGAAATGTTAAAAGTAAAAACAAAGGGAAATATTACGGATGAAATTGAGAAATTGCTAGACGGAATGCTTTCAGAATTACGTTTAAATTATGTTGATGAAAAAGCAAAGCCTGAAACAAAAGTAGAAGAAGAAACGAAAAAGCAAGATGATAAATAAGTTCAGGGAATTATGGGCAGATGCTGGAAATAGAAAAGTAATTATTCTGTTTCTTGGAATTGTGGTTGTGCTTATTGCGTCTCTGTTTTTTCAGCAAAATAAAATGGAGCAGCAAATGCAACTTAAGGTTCAATTTATTGAACAAAAAAATATGTTGCGTGACGAGTTAGATGATTTGATTGATGAACATGATGATTTGCTAGATGAATATGGCGACTTGAATGAACAGCTGCACGAAAAAGATTCTGTTATTCAACATCAAATTGCTGAAATTAGAAACTTGATAAGAACTAAAAGTGACTTAAGTGAAGCAAGAAGAAAGATTACTGCTTTAAAAGATATCTCAAAAAGATACTTAGCAAATATTGACTCATTATTGGTAGTGAATGAAGTACTTGTTTTGGAAAAAGACAGTGTTGTAAGAGTAAATAAAGACATCAATTGGAAGAACTATAAACTCAATAAACAGAATAAAAAACTAGCCGAAAAGGTAAGTAAAGGTTCAGTTTTGGAAGTGTTTAATTTAGAGATTGAAACGATACGATACAGAAGTACTGGAAGAGAACTGGCTACTAAGTACGCTAAAAAAGTACAAAAGATTAGGACTTGCTTCTCTGTTGTTGCTAATCAGATTTCTAATGCGGAAGTAAAAACCATTTATATGCAAATTATTGATAAGAATGGAGAAGTGGTTTTAGGTGCTGAAGAAGTTACTATTGATGTTTCAGACTCCTTATTTGTTTGTACAAGTTCAGCTGAATTTGAGTATAATAATATTGAAATGACACATTGTTTTGAGTGGGAAAGAGTACAAGTTTTATTGCCAGGAAAATATCAGATTAATTTAATTATTGAAGGAAATATTGCAGCTCAAACGAATTTAAAACTAAGATAAATGCCAACTATAATTACTTATAATGTTAATGGAATAAGAGCGGCTATAAAAAAGGATTTATCCCAATGGCTGAACGCTTCTAAAGCTGATATTATTTGCTTACAAGAAATTAAAGCTAAGCCCGAGCAATTTGATGAAGACCTTTTTAATGAACTAGGGTATTCCTGTTTTATCAACTCGGCTGAAAAACCAGGATATAGTGGGGTAGCTATCCTTTCAAAAATAAAACCAAAGCATATTGAGTACGGTTGCGGAATTGAAAAAATTGATTTTGAAGGGAGGGTAATTCGAGCAGATTTTGAAGATTATTCTGTGATGAGCGTTTATTTTCCTTCAGGAAGTAACCCTTTAAGACAAGCTTTTAAAATGGAATTTTTAGCTTTGTTTTATGACTATATTTTAGGGTTAAAAAAGACCATACCAAACTTAATTATTTCAGGAGATTATAATATTTGCCACACTGAAATTGACATCCATAACCCTAAAGTCAATAAGAATTCATCAGGGTTTTTACCGGAAGAAAGAGAATGGGTAAGTCAGTTTATTGCTAGTGGTTTTGTTGATTCTTTCAGGCAATTGAATGAAGATCCTCACCACTACAGTTGGTGGAGTTACAGGGCAAATTCAAGAGCAAAAAACTTGGGTTGGCGTATTGATTATAATATGATTTCAACTTCCCTATTACCTAAATTAAAACGATCACAGATTTTGCCTGCTGCTAAGCATTCCGACCATTGTCCAGTGCTTGTTGAAATTACAGACTAGATTTTATTATATTTGCCAACTTCAAAATAAAATAAATGGGAATATTACAGACAGCCGAAAGGAGTTCACACCTTGATCCTTCAGAAAATGTTATTTATCAAAGGCACTTAATTGCCTACAAAGAAGCTGCTAAAATTATTAGCGGAACGGTACTTGAAGTAGGAAGTGGTGAGGGTTATGGAATTATGGAGTTAGCCCCAAAAGCTGAACATTATATTGCGGTTGATAAGTACAATACGGATATTAGTGATGAACTAAAATCAGTAAATAATATTACTTTTATTCAAACGGAAGTTCCACCTTTAAAGGGGATTGAAAACAATAGTGTTGATTTTGTAGTTACTTTTCAAGTGATTGAACATATTGAAGATGACGAGATGTTTTTGCAAGAAATACACAGAGTGTTAAAGCCAGGAGGGAAAGTAATATTAACCACTCCAAATGTAATGATGTCTTTAACGAGAAATCCTTGGCACACTAGGGAATATACTCCTGAACAAATGGGAGAGGTGCTTAAAAGTTCATTTGATAATTATGAGTTGAAAGGTGTTTTTGGGAATGATAAAATAATGGACTACTACACTAAGAATAAAGAATCGGTGCGTAAGATTACACGCTTTGATATTTTGAATATGCAGTACTGGTTACCAAGATGGATGTTACAGATCCCTTATGATATTTTAAACAGATTCAATCGACATAATTTGCAAGATAATAATGAGGGAATTGTCAATACTGTTGTGCATACTGACTACTCTATTTCAGCTTCTAATGATGAATGTTTGGACCATTTCTGTATCGCTACCAAGTAGTAGAAAAGTTAAATCCTTTTTCTTTTAGAATTTTAATAGTTTCTTCTAGTATAGGAGCTAGATTTTTGTAACTTTTTTGGTTGTTATGTAGTACAATAATCGATCCTTCCTTTGTGTTTTTTAGGATGTTTTCTTGCACTCTTTTCGGAGTAGTATTTTGCTGAAAATCCCAGCTGAGTACATCCCATAAAATAATTTTATACTTATCCTTTAATAGTGCAATTTGTGCTTTCGTTATCTTTCCGTAAGGTGGGCGAAACAACTTGTTATTTGGCATAAGTTCCTGACACTTTTTTACATCAGCAATGTACTTTTTCTTAGCACATAGCCATCCGTTTTTGTGCGAGTAGGAATGATTTGCAATAGTGTGTCCTTCTTTTACAATTTCACCAACTAGCCCTGGGAATTCTTCTATTTGTTGGCCTACTAAAAAGAAAGTTGCTTTTACTTTTTCTCTTTCCAAAACAGCTAAAATCCAAGGTGTGATTTCAGGGTCAGGCCCATCATCAAAAGTGAGCCAAATCTCTTTATTTTTTGTCTCTTTCCTCCAAATTAATGAAGGAAAGAGTGCATGTATAATTTTTGATGTTGTGGCAAACAAAGTACTTATTGAATGCTTAAATAGTCATCCATAAAAGTATTGATTCGGTAAGTTTCGTAATCAATTTCTGTTTTATTATCGCCTTTGCTTTTGTAATAAGTTCCGTCCTGTTCGCTATAAGTAAAGGATATATCTTCCAATCTATGAGCTTGAATAACTCTACCTAAACTACCGAGTACTTGTCCTGTTATTCCTATGTTTTGTTTCAGTCTACTTCCACTATCAAATTCTTTTAGGTATTTGATTTCAGTCAAGTAATCATCAATCATTACGGCTAACATTGCTGCTCCTTTTTCATCTTCACCTAATTTGTAGTAGATGTCAATAATTGGTAATGCGAAATAGCTAAAGTTCACAACATCTCTTGGAAATTCTGACATACATTTATCTAAGGTTTCAATCGCTTTATCTGTTTCTCCTTTTTGCAATAAAGCTTCTGCTAATCTTGAATAATTGTTTCTGAAATTCATAACCATTCTGGTATTTGTTTCATCAAAATACAGGTCAGAATTATTGAATCCTCCCCATTGGAAGTTACCTACTAAACGGTCATACATTTTATCAGTGTGTACAACTCCTGTTTGTCCGTCAGGCGATTGTGCTAGATAAGGTACAAGTCTGTAAGCTAATCCTTCTAGTTGGAAGTATTTTTCTAATCCCATAAAGTTATCTCTTCCTACTGTAATTGCAAAGTAAATTGGGCGTTCCCAATTGAAGTTTGCTAAGATGTCAAGCACCATTAATTTATTTTTAAAGAGACCATTTCCTTTTAGTTTCCATCTGATTTCATCAACAATTTTATCATGATATTCTACTGGAATAAATGACTTAACAACTTCTTTGTTTACAGAAAGTTTTAATTTTTTAGTAGGGCAGTAGCTTCTTAATCCTGCTGAAGTATTTATTTTTGCTTTAGCACTTTTACTATTGATGAAATTAACGACATCCTTGACATCAACATAGTCCTTGAACCTTTCGTTAATAGGCGTGTAATCTCTCGTTCCTGCTCTATAGTCGTCATGTTCTAATGATGATGGGATAGGAGCTGCATCATAAGAGGCTCTTTTCATCTGGTCGATATACCAAGGGGTATTGAATAAAGATAAATTCACGACTTTAATATCTGTTCGGATACCTTCAACTTCCTGTGCGTACCAAAGCGGGAAAGTGTCATTATCTCCATTGGTAAATAGAATTGCATTTTTGTCACAAGAGTTTAGATAGTTTTTTGCTACTTCCAAAGCTGTAGATCTTCCGCTTCTATCATGGTCATCCCAATTTTCGGCAGCCATTAATGTTGGAATAATTAGTGCGATAATAGTTGCTAAACCTGCGCTTACTGTAGAATTCATCCTCTTACTTAAGAAGTCATAAATTCCCAATACGCCTAGTCCTATCCAGATAGCAAAGGCGTAAAACGAGCCAACATAGGCATAGTCTCTTTCTCTTGGCTGGAAGGGGACTATATTCAGATAAATAATAATCAGCACACCTGTAAACAGAAAGAATAATAGTACCGTTAAAGCATCTTGATTGTTATGTTTGAAGTGGAAAAGCATCCCAATTAATCCTAAAATTAAGGGTAAGAAAAAATAATGATTTTTTCCTTTATTCCTTTCTAAATAATCAGGCATATTTATTTCAGCTGAAGGCGTTCCAAGTCTAGCATTATCAATGAAGCCAATTCCGCTTTCCCAATTTCCATTCAGAGAATTTCCATCCATATTCATAAAGTCATTTTGCCTTCCAACAAAGTTCCACATAAAGTAACGAATATAAGACCATCCGATTTGATATTTGAAAAAGTAGGTTAGGTTTTGCCCAAAGGTTGGAGTAGACTTTTTGTTTTTAAGTCCTGCCCAAGTTACATACCCACCGGCATGTCTTGCTTGGGTGTTACTCCATATTCTAGGGAATAGCATTTTATCTTTTTTACTATAATTAGGAATTGAATTTTTTCGTTTGTCAATAACAACATATTTCCCTTTCTTTTCATCTTTTGCATAAACAGGTTTTCCATCCAAATAAGGTTTTCGGCTATCTAGTTCTGCATTGAAATGTTGTCCGTAAACAATAGGCCAACTTCCATATTGATCTCTATTTAAGTAAGATAAAAGTCCAACAGCATCTTCTGGATTGTTTTCATCAATAGGAGGGTTGGCGTTAGAACGGACTACTAAAATAGCATATGATGAATAACCTATTAGTAACATCATTATTCCAAGAATAGCAGTATTCCAAACTGCTTTTTTGTGTTTTTTAGTGTAAGATAATCCGAAAGAAATTGCGCCAATAATGGTAAGGAAATAAATGATTGTTCCTGAGTTGAAAGGTAATCCTATTGTGTTTACAAAAAATAACTCAAAAGTAGAAATCATACTAATAGCACCAGGAATTATCACTGCTTGTACTACTCCTAGCATTATCATAGAAATGATGAATGCTTTTATTGCTCCTGATTTTGTGTATTCGTATCTTTTATAATAGTAAATCATTCCCATTGCAGGGATTGTAAGTAAGGATAATAAGTGTACTCCAACTGAAAGTCCTATCAAATAAGCAATTAAAACAAGCCATCTGCTTGCGTGAGGTTGGTCAGCTTCTTGTTCCCATTTCATTATACACCAAAAGGTAATGGCTGTGAAAAATGAAGACATAGCGTAGACTTCACCTTCCACTGCTGAAAACCAGAATGAATCGGAAAAAGTATAGGCTAAAGCACCAACAAGTCCACTTCCTAAAACAGCATAAATTCGTCCAA
>Ga0308011_10001332_pt1 | contig 11212 bp, 10 predicted proteins | sample Neamet177_FD_203144 | JGI IMG/M metagenome (GOLD analysis project Ga0308011, IMG submission 203144) | Marine microbial communities from water near the shore, Antarctic Ocean - #177 | ecosystem: Environmental > Aquatic > Marine > Unclassified | place: Southern Ocean | collected 2014-07-25
ATTATGACAAAGTGTTAAGTTTGTTTCTTCTTTCGCTTCACGAATAGCGACTTCAGTAGGGCTTTCATTATCATCAAACATACCGGCAATAAATTCCAATAACCAAGGACTGTCCTCCCCTCTTATAGCTCCCGGTCTAAATTGCTCAATCAGTAATACTTTATCTTGCTTTACATCATAAGGCATAACAACCACGGCATCACCACGTTCAAATATTTCTCGGGTCATTTTATTACTTTGTTCACCCGAAAAAAGTTGATGCTGCAATGTGTATTCATTCATTTTAAAAAAGCCCTGGTATTTAGTTACCACTGAATGCACTAATACCTGTTCATTGTTGTATTTCAGCATAGATAACGGCTTATTTTTATTACTTTTCATCAAACACCCTTTTTAATAATAATTTGTTACACTAGTGAGAGTTTTTTTATTAGGTTAATATAAAAATCCATGTAGGATAACCTACCAAAGAATATCAAAATACAAATAATAAGAGTTATATACCCCAAGGAATGCTTTACTCATGAAAAAAACACTAAGCACACTCATTATAGCCATTACTGCTGCTATTAGCAGCACACAAGTACAAGCCGACGATTTATTATCGGTATATCAACAAGCCTTATTAAACGACCCTGTAGTACTTAAATCACAAGCTCAATTTATGGTTGTTAAAGAAAACATTGTGCAAGCACGTTCAACTTTATTACCACAGATAAACCTGAGTGGTAGTTATAACATGGGCGAGCAAGAATCGGCTTCGGATTCCGCTATTACCAATACCGAATCTTCCAGTTTAGCTTATGCTGCAAACTTAAATATGGAAATTTATCATCATGATAGTTGGTTGCTATTAAGTAATGCTAAAAAATCTGCTCATCAGAGTGATTTAACCTATCAAGTGGCCAAACAAGATTTAATTACTCGCGTGGCTCAAGCTTACTTTAATTTACTTAGTACTAAAGATGATCTCGTTTTTGCTACTGCAGAAAAAGAAGCTATTTCAAGACAACTTGAACAAACCAAGCAGCGTTTTTCGGTAGGTTTAACCGCAATAACTGATGTTTATGAAGCACAAGCTGAGCATGATAATGCTGTTACTGAAGAAATTCGAGCTGAAAATGCCATATTTAAAGCTGAAGAAGAGCTACGTGTCATTACAAATAATTATCCAAGAAATGTTAGCATATTAAATACAAAGCGCTTTAGTACAAGTAAGCCGGTACCAAATAGTGCTGATGAATGGCAAGTTACTGCTGAAGCTAAGAACTTAGATTTAATTACAGCAAAAGTGGGTATAGATATCGCGCAAGACAATATAAAAATTGCACGAGCGGGTCATTACCCAACATTAGATTTTGGTGCCCGCTATACGGGTGACGATAATGAAAACACCATAGGTAACCTACCTACATTTGATGCATCACCAGTGAATGGTTATTCTCTAGGTGTTACATTAAATGTTCCAATCTACTCAGGTGGCGCTATTCAAAGCTCAGTACGTAAAGCACAAAGTAATTTTGTCTCTGCTAGCCAAGACTTATCTCTTACGCACCGTAGCGTTGTTCGTACAACACGTAATGCTTATAATACGGTTATTGCCGCTATTTCTGCCATTAAAGCTTTTGAACAATCTGTTTTAAGTGCGAATAAAGCACTAGAGGCAACTGAAGCGGGTTTTGAAGTAGGTACACGTACCATCGTTGATGTATTAGACAGCACACGTAACTTATACAATGCAAAACGTAATTTATCATCAACACGTTATGCTTATATAACCAATGTTTTATTATTAAAGCGTGCTGCCGGTACTATTACTGACGAAGACATCAATGCCATTAATTCAGGCTTGGTAGCCGTTAATTAGTTAACTTATTTAAGCCCCCTTTAATCAAGGCTTAATTTAAGACATAGGTACAAACATAAAAGCCCCAACAATATTATTGTTAGGGCTTTTTTATGTTTGCATCTCTATTAACTTAATTTAATAAGGGGTACTGATGCATTTACACAAGTGTTTTCAGAAATATTGTTAGCTCAGTTGCTTCTCGCTCAACAGAATAAAGTTCTTCAACACGTTGACGTCCTGAATGGCCCATTTGAGCAAGCTTTGTTTCATCACTCAATAATAGCGTCATTTTATCTTTTACTGCCGCCAAGTCATTTACAGGAACAACATAACCATCTACACCTGGACGAATAATTTCAGGCCAAGCTCCAGCTTCACTTGCAAGTACTGCCGAACCACTACTCATAGCCTCAAGAATAGTTAAGCCAAAGCCTTCATTTTTACTTAAGGCAACAACAAGAGATAAACTGCTAAATATCTTAGGAATATCGGAAAAATTTTGCTCTCCAACAAAAACAATACGATCAGAGAGATCTGCTTCATCAATTTTTTTACGTAGCTCTTTCTCGAACTTCTTATGCTTTGAAGAGGTATTTCCCACAATCACAGCCGTGTAGTCTGGATAGTCACCCAATAGGGCTATACAACTTTTCACAAAAAGGTGTACTCCTTTTTGCTCTCTCACGCGGCCAAGAATAGCAATACCGTGCTTAGTTTTTACTTTAGTTGGCGGGAGTATATCAAGCGATTTCCAAGCTAGTTCTTTATCATCAGTGGCTTTATAAATATCAGTATTAACACCATGATAAATAATTCTGTTTGGCGGGTTTTCCAAGTAATTCGCAGAAGCCTCACACATGGCAATAACGGCATCCATACGCCTAGTTAACCAGCAAGTAAACTTAGCACGTTTACGTTGTGCCGCTGAACTGAAAACCAGTTTTATCTTAGCTCTAAAAAGGTACTTTAACAGTACTCCTTGAATCATTTCATCAACACGTCTCGCGTGGAAAATACGAAATTTACCATTCGATAAAGGTCGCTGGCACATTTTAACAACTTGCAAAAAGCTAATGGCTAAACTTTTATCTGTTAAGTTATTCTTCCCCATTACACGCAGCGGGATCATATCCTTCTGATAAGACACTACCTGCAACATAGTTGAAGTAATACCTGAAAAGTTCCGTTTTGAATTTCCAATAATAAGCTCAATTTCACTATTGCTTATCGCTTTGGTAACCACTACATCCATCAAAAAATCTCTAAATACCAATAATTAATCTATTAGATGCTATTCTACTGCAAATACCCCCTAAAGTGGTAAATAACTTCATTGCTCAAGACAAACTAACTTGGGTATAATTAAGCATAGTTAAAATAAAGATCAAATGAGAAAAGACATTGAGCAAAAATAAAGTATTGCAGCCTAATTTTACGTTATCTTTTTTATTACCTAAGTTCTGGTTAACTTGGGTAGGTGTAATAATCCTCTACAGCATATCGTGGCTACCTTTCAAACTACAGCTGCTTATGGGACGTGTGTTAGGGCGTTTAATCCTTAAGCTTGCTGCTAAAAGAAAGCACGTTGCACTAACAAATTTACGATTGTGTTTCCCAGAAAAAAGCGAAAGTGAATTACTAGGTGTTTTAAAGAAAAACTTCGAAAATACCGGCATAGCCTTATTTGAAACTGGCATGGGTTGGTGGTGGCCAACTTGGCGAGTAGCGAGAAAAGTTAAAGTTATTGGTGCGCAGCATATTACGACTGCACAAAATGAAGGTAATGGTGTACTTGTTTTAGGAATGCATAATTTAAGCTTAGAACTCTGCGCTCGAGGGGCTGGTATCAGTAACCCTTTAGTTGTATTTTATCGACCACATAACAATCAACTGATGGAGTATTTTCAACACAGAGGCCGAGCGCGTTCTAATAAATATATGCTAGGTAAGCGAGACGTTAAAGGTTTATTACGTGCACTTAATGATAAAGATGCATGTGCGTATTTACCCGATCAAGATTACGGTCGTAATAAAAGTTTATTTGTACCTTTTTTTGCAGTAAAAGAAGCAGCAACCACAACAGGCACCCTTATTTTTGCCCGTAAAAAAAATACAAAAACAGTTATGATGATCCCTCGAAGAAATGCCGATGATAGTGGTTATACTGTTGAGGTTTCAGCACCATTCGAAAATTTCCCATCAGACAATGAAGAACAAGATCTTATTAAAATAAACCAAGCATTAGAAAAAGCGATAATGGTTCAACCAGAGCAGTATATGTGGTTGCACCGTCGTTTTAAAACAAGACCTAACGAAGACGATGCCTCATTATATAAATAATAACTATAAACAAGACTCATTAATCATGGCTTAATTTTATTTTAACACCGCTACTAATTAGTCTTGAATATAAGAAATGAGGTGATTTTAAATTAGCTGATTAGTATAAAAAATCATTCTTTGCTTAAAGTAGACTAATATTCACTATAATAAAATAATGATAACAAAGGTATTGATAAACCGATGAACTTTTGGCTACGTAATATTATATTAGGTTTTTTTCTCGCTGTATTAGCTTGGGGTTTTCTTGCCAACCAAGACTTACTTCTGTCCCTAAACGCCTCTTTAGGCGAAGATGAGGAAGTAGATAGCATAACTAAAGAAGAAACAGCGGTAACGGCTTCTAAACAGACAAAGGCTAAAACTAAAAAAGCACAACAAGGTAAAGAATCTAATAACGCTGCGGCACTTGGCTTATCTAAATTTTATGCAAATTTACACGGAGATATGAACGGAAAAGGACCTAAAATTCGCAACAATATTGTGTACCTACCCGATGTTAAAGGCGATTTAGAGAAAATATTACAAGCAAGAGAAATGATTGTTCGCCCCTATAAAAAACATTGGGTAGGTCGTGTCGAATCAAGACCATTTAGACCCGGTGAAACCTTAAATCAAAAACTTGTCGAATACGCTGAAAAAGATGGTATCGAGTTAATTTGGTGGCTAAACAGGGATTACGTTGTAAAAGATGCGTTTAGAATTGAAAAGGATTTATTAAAAACTAGCTTTCAAGTTGCTAAGGCGATTGAAGGTCATTTTCAGTCAGGCCTTTCAATATTCTTCTGTTATCGTCAACGTGCAATTGTGGTTATAGAAAGCGCTCCTCAACCATTTTTAGATGAAGACTGTACTTTACTAAAGGGTAATAACGCATATTAATCGCCTTTTTTAATAAATTAGTAATGTTTCTTCCAAACATGCCTAATTGAAGTTTAACTTGATAAACCTTTGGGTCACTAATTCCCCTGTATTTTATATCGTTGCTTGATATAAAATTCAACACCATTATATTTATCTAAATGATTGTGCATTTTATTATTTCTCTTTTAACTTATGACCTTTATACCTATTTTAGCTTTTTATAAAACAACTTGACGACCCCCATAAAATTTATTCCAGTACTTTATTGGCAATTATCACTTGAATTCAGGTCATTATTACTCTGACTAAAGTTTAATTTTCGCAGGAAAAATGTCTGTATATTGCTCAATAAATTGTCACCAACTCGTTTTTTGCTGTATTAGAAAAATAGGACAAAATTAAAACGTCAGAAGAATGCTTATATAAACAAGCACAGCTATAGACATAATATGGCGTTAATGGTATTAATTGTCGCTGTCTATGGTTAGTTATTACTATCTGTTATTAATAGTCGCTAATGCATAAGATAATATAGAATTTTCTAAGGAGATGATGGCAGAAATGCAGTTACTAAAAACAACCTTTTCATTGTTCTTGATCATGATGACTACCCTGAGTTTATCTGGATGTAGTGACCCTGTAAAAGCACAAATTGAACAGCAATTGCCGATAACTGAAAAACGAGTTACTCAGTTAGGTGAGGCCTTAAATAATGGCCAAATTCGCAATGCGACCTTGATTAACCAATACGCTGATAAAGTAATGGTTAATAAGCGTGACTTAACGCCATTAATTAATGAGTTTCGTAAAGATGCGTCAACTGATGGACCTATGTACAAAGCGTTATTAGATAGAGTTAATACCGTTAAAAAACAGCCTCAAATGTTTGAATCGTCTCAAGCTCGTTATAATGAATTACTTAATATTTATCAGGCAGCTGATCCGGTACTTTATTCAGATGCATTAAGTGATCCACTGAATGTATTGGCTGATATGTCTGATGGTCAATTACCTCGCATTAATTCCTTATCAAAATCTCAAAGTCAGCGAGCGAATAATGCGCAAGACTTTGGTACAGGTGAACAGTTAATCGGTAACCCAAGTTACGGTAACTGGCAAACAGGCAGTAATGGCATGTCATTCTGGGCTTGGTATGGAATGTACTCCATGATGGGCGACGTATTTGGTCGACGTACTTATTATAATGATTGGGGAAGTCGTCGTAATTATAGTTATTACAATGACTATGGTAGAACGCGTTACAGTTCTCCGAATCAATTAAAAAAACAAACAGCACTTGATACCCGTACTAAAAAATCTTTTAGTAACAGTGGTAAAAAATTTACTAGTCCTTATAGCAAGAACAGAGCAGGATCGTCTAGTTTATCGAGCCAAAGTAAAACCGCTCAAACAAGTTCTAATCGATTTCGTACTAATAGTGTGAAAAAGAGCAGCTATGCCAGTAAGTCTAAAAACTCTAGTTTTAGAAATTCAAACACCAATACATCACGCGGTTTTAGACGCGGGAAGTAATGAATAAATAAAGAATAGGAACAGTAAAATTATGAACACATTCATCGAGCTCACTGGTGTTAATCAAGATTTATTTGCTTATCTAGCCATTGATGTATCTATAGCCATATTGTTATTAGGTGCTATGCGCTTTCTTTCAGGGCTTAGTGCTAAGGTAAATAGTACAGAAGAATTAGCCAAAGAAGATAACTTTGCTTTCGGTATTAGTGTTGCAGGCAGCATATTAGCGCTAGGCATCGTACTCACCGGCGCGATTACAGGCGAAACTGCAAGTAGTTACGCTATGGAAGCCATTGGCATGTTAGCTTATGGCGGTTATGGTTTAATACTTATTAAAGTAGGTCGTATTATTCATGACAAAGTGGCATTACAACGCTTAGACAAGAACGCATTAATTAAAGAGAAAAACTTAACTATAGGTATTATTGATGCCGCAGGAGCAATTGCAACAGCGATAATTATTCGTGCCGTTTTACTTTGGGTTGATGGTTTAGATTTAAGTACATTTATCGCTATTACCAGTGGCTTTATTGTTGCCCAAACCATGTTGGTTATAGTAACTAGACTTCGTGAAAAGCAATATTCTAAAAACAACCAAAATGATTGTTTACAAGAAGCTTTAAGTAAAGGACAGCTTGCTTTAGCAATTCGCTACAGTGGTCAAGTGATTAGTACTGCTTTAGCAGTAACCGCAGCAAGCCACTTCCTAACCTATAGCCCTGAAACGTTGGTTGTAAATTTATTAGGATGGTTAGTATTTGGAGTTGTAATGACCTTACTTGTCGCTCTTCTTACCGCAATAGCTAAACGCATTGTGCTTTGGGGTATCAACTTAGTTGAAGAAGTAGATCAGCAACATAATATAGGTGTGGCTAGTATTGAGATGGCAACAAGTATTGCTATAGCGATGATATTAACGGCACTTATGGCTTAATATAGCTCAGCTTTAATATTAAAAAAATCACCGCCTTTTGCTCCCAAGCTTAGGCGGTGTTTCTTTATAAAAATTTTATAAAACCTTTATTATACCAGTTTGATTAAGTTTGTGATCTTGTTGTGCGAAGGAAAAATATATTAAGACAAGCCGCTCGATTGACCAATAGCTGGCTATTGGGATTGAGAGTAACGAAGTCTTGGTTTATTTTAGCCAGCACAAGTGAGCAATAATTTAATCAAATTGGTATTATACCCGTTACTATTCAAGATGCATGTTTCAGAGCACCTTGAAAGGTAACGGGTATATATATTCATCGATACGATATAAAGGCCCTGTAAAATTCATATTTTTTATCTCCTCAACATTGATTAATAACACACATGCCACAAAAAAACGCTCACCTTCTCGACGATATTTTACTTATTATTACCATGGCAGTATTAGCCGGGTGCGGGCTTATTTATGAGTATTTATTATCTCATTATGCTGGACGTGTTTTAGGGGTAATGGAAAGTACTATCTACACCATGATTGGCTTAATGATCGTGTCTATGGGACTAGGTGCTTTTGCTGCGAGAAAAGTACGCTGTGCTTATAATGGCTTTGTATGGCTTGAACTCATTATTGCTTTACTCGGTAGTTCAGCCATTTTAATTATTGGTGGCTTAATTGCTATTACGCAAATATTCCCAGAACTTATAGCGAATATGCTTTCAATACCGCCCGACATGAAACTACATGGAGGCCTATTTAAACAGTTAAGTTGGCTAGCATTTAATAGTCCCTATTTTTTCGGGGTTTTATTAGGGTTTTTTATTGGTATGGAAATCCCTTTAATAGCTCGAATTCGTGAGAGTATTCATAAACAACATCTAGCCAACAACTTGGGGACTATTTATGGTGCTGATTATGTCGGCGCGGGCATTGGCGCTGGAATTTGGGTTGTTTTTTTACTGAGTATTGATATCAGTAAAGCAGCAGCCCTCACTGCTAGCTTGAACCTTATCGCTGGCGCATTTTTTATCTTACGTTATTGGCAACAACTCATTTTGCGTAAAACATTTATAGCCCTTCATATTGCCCTAGCATTGATCATTGTCTTAATGTTTAATTATGGTAATCAATGGCTTAATAAAATGAACAGTTTACTCTACCTTGATAAAGTCGTTCACACCGATAAAACGCGCTATCAACAACTCACTTTTACCGAACGCCATATGGGACTTGAACAAGAAAATATTATTAATTTCTACTTAAATGGTCGATTACAATTTTCATCTATTGACGAACATATATATCATGATTATCTCGTTGCTCCTGTCATGGCGGGGTCAGCACGACATGACAATATATTAATTATTGGTGGTGGTGACGGATTAGCCTTACGGGATGTTTTAAGATATAACCCTAAAAAGGTCACTTTAATCGATTTAGACAGTGAACTTATCGATATATTTCAACAACCAAAAGATTTGGTAAATCCTCGTTTGGCCAATCAAATATTACAATTAAATAAACAGAGTTTACAGGATGAGCGCGTAACAATTCTAAGAGCAGATGCTTTTATTGCCATAAATAAATTATTAAAAAAACGCTCTGTATTTGATGCCATAATTGTTGATTTACCAGACCCAAGTCATCCAGATCTAAATAAACTCTATTCGGTAAATTTTTATGCGCGTCTAAAACTATTACTTTCTGGCGATGGGTTAATTGCGATTCAATCAACGAGCCCTTACCATGCGAAAGATTCATTCATTGCTATTGGTAATACCTTAGCTGCAGCTGATTTTTCACATGTAGAGCAATACCATGATAACGTGCCAAGCTTTGGTGAATGGGGATGGACAATAGCTTCTAAAAGTGGCGCGAGTCCGTTAACAAGATTAAACAAACTAAACGAGTTACCTGTAGCGCATCAGTGGCTAAATTTAGGTATATTAAAGGCGGCTTTTATATTTCCTAATAATTTTTATCAAAACAAAGAAGACATTGGTATTAATATATTAGGTAGCCATACTATTTATCAATTACACCAAAACGCTTGGCAAGATCAACAAGGTTTAAATTAAGTACTAACACTGTAGTAACTATTAAAGCGGTCATAACGATCAACGATTATAGTTAGCGATTACAAATAATCACAATTAGTTTTCAAAAACACCTTGACATAATATGTCAAAGTGGTAAATTTAACTCAGACGACATAATATGTCATCTACATTTTAATTAAAGAAAGGAAGGATAGGAAATACATGAATATTCATACTATAGCCGATCACTTAAATAGCTTGGCAGATAATTCAGACACAGGAATGAGCTTTGATTGCCAACCAATATCTGGCGAAGTTGACGTCCTACAAATTAGTATTTTAGGGCGAGAAGAGTTACCCATTTTTGTATCGGTAACCGAAGACCAAATAATTTGCATCAGTTATTTATGGGGCACTGAAGAAGTTAAACCTGACAGCCTTAATGCAATGCATGAAAGCATGTTAGAAATGAATATCCCTATGCCGTTATCATCATTTTCAAAAATTGGTGATAAATATGTAGTCTTTGGCGCTTTATCAATTAATTCAAGTTTTGACGATGTTGAACATGAATTAGCGGTATTAAGTAACAATGCCTTAGAAGTGATTGATGATATGAGTGATTACTTACTTTAGTTACATAAAGTAAAATTAAGCCAAAAGCTTAATAACTAATTAAGAACCACTTGATTACCCTAGTTAGGAGTTAATAATGAGTATATTTAAAAAAATTATGACCGCAATTCGCGGCGGCGCATCAGAAGCTGGTGAAGCAATAATCGATGCAAACGCAACGCGTATTTTTGAACAAGAAATTCGTGATGCTGAAAATCACCTAACCAAAGCAAAACGCGATTTAACGGGCGTTATGGCTGAACAAATGTCAGCAAAACGTGAAATAGACCGCTTTACTCGTGAAATTACAGAGCATGAAGGTTATGTAGCCCAAGCCCTTGAAAAAGGTGATGAAACATTGGCTCTAGCTGTAGCAGAAAAAATTGCTAACTTAGAAAGCAGTTTAGCTGACCAACAACAAGCGCATGATAGTTTTAGTGGTAGTGCTAATCGTCTTAAAGAGCTAGTTAAGAAAAGTGAACGTCAAGTTGCTGAACATAAACGTCAACTTTCTATGGTTAAAACCACTGAAAGTGTACAAAAAGCAACATCGGCTATTACTGATAATTTTTCATCAAGCAATTCTAAGTTATTAAGCGCTAAAGACTCTTTAGAGCGTATTAAAGCTAAGCAACAAAAATTTGATGATAAAATGAAAGCAGCTGATTTACTTGCTTCTGAAGATTCAGATACATCATTACAAGCACAGTTAAAAGCTGCGGGTATTGGTTCACAAGATAACAGCGCCAATTCAGTTTTAGAGCGATTAAAAGCTAAACAAGCGCAAAAATAAAAGCAGAATATATAAATTTAAGCCAGTTAAATAATTTAACTGGCTTTTTTTCTATAAAATACTAAATAATACGGTATTCAAAACTGATTTAAGCAGCTCTTTTATCTTAATTTAAATCAGTACCCCCTACTTCAGGTAACACTATGAGTTTTTTTAAGAAGATATTTAGTAAATCATCTGACGCACCAAGAAAATTAACAAAAGTTAATCAACTATTGGTGGGGGATATTGTTGTTTTAACAGATAGT
>Ga0308011_10001337_pt1 | contig 11182 bp, 10 predicted proteins | sample Neamet177_FD_203144 | JGI IMG/M metagenome (GOLD analysis project Ga0308011, IMG submission 203144) | Marine microbial communities from water near the shore, Antarctic Ocean - #177 | ecosystem: Environmental > Aquatic > Marine > Unclassified | place: Southern Ocean | collected 2014-07-25
CTACTTTGGATCTGACTATTCTCCAGCCCACTACTTCTTTAAGTTCAGCCGTTTCTTGTGTCGATTATCTATGGAATGGAGTGACTTACACATCTTCAGGTTCGTATAATTTTATGGCCTTGAACTCTGTAGGTTGTGATAGCACCGCTACTTTGGATCTGACTATACTACAGCCGACGGCTTCCTTAAGTTCAGCCGTTTCTTGTGTCGATTATCTATGGAATGGAGTGACTTACACATCTTCAGGTTCGTATGATTTTATGGCCTTGAACTCTGTAGGATGTGATAGCACAGCGACCTTGGACCTTACAATTATCCTTCCTACGAATTCATTAAGTTCAGCTATCTCTTGTATAGAGTATCTGTGGAACGGTGTGATTTACACGTCGTCCGGTTCGTACGATTATTTGGCCGTTAACTCTGTAGGTTGTGATAGCACAGCAACTTTGGACCTTCTAATCACTGTAGATCCGAATGACGCATACATTGATATGCAAGTTTGTAATGAATTTGTTTGGAATGGAGAGACTTATACAGAAAGTGGTGAGTATGAGTACACTTCCGTGAATATGTATGGATGTGAGAGCACTACATATTTAAGCTTGGAAGTGTTTTATGATAATGTGTTTATTCCCAATGCTTTCACTCCCGATAATGATGGGGTTAACGATTCGTTTTTTGTTGAGGGAGCACAACTGGATTGGTTCAGACTTGTGGTATATAATAGGTGGGGTGAGCAATTGTTTTATACTGAGGACCAAACCCAAGTCTGGGACGGCACCTATAATGGAGGTTACCATCTTTGCCAAGATGGAGTGTACGCTTGGCATGTTAGTTATAGATGTCTGAACGAGTATTATGAGAAGTTAGGCCAGGTTACTCTCATAAGGTAAGAGGTCGACTTATGTCATCCTAAATTTGGTTTAGATAGAAAAACGAAACCCAAAGCAACCAACGACCACTTTTTTTTGTTTCTTGTTACAGGTTGCACAACATACTGAATTAATCTAGAATGAAAATTAATATATTAAGCAAGTTATTTGCATTGGTTTCTGTGTTAGCTATTATAAATATGGACCTAGTAGCACAATTTGATCACTTTGAATATGTGAAACAGAAAGATATTTCTCCTACGGTCACAAATGATGGCTCAGTATGGATGGAGTTGCAACCTGGCGCTTTAGACAAAATCAGGAATAATCATGAGCCATTACTTTTCTGGGATGTAAATATTCCTGGAGTAGGCAAGGTTACTATTACTCTATTAGAATCTTGCCCGTTTCAAGAGTCTATTCCATTTGGGAGGAGAGTAGGGGGTGAAAGTGGAGGTGCAACGGTGGTAGAGAGCTATCATAAAACAAAACTTAAATCCTATGATGTCACAGGTCCGAGTATAGGTGGGTCAATGGTTGTTTCAGAGACTATTATACTAGCTTCAATTAGATATAAAGGTAGATTGTTTGAATTACGACCGGTGAATCAGAAGGTTTCGCTTGAGGATTATGTTCTTTTTGATGTCAATGAGAGTAAGGTAAAAAGTAGCTTCACATGTGCAGCAGATGAACTTTCTAGAAATAAACTTTCAGAGAAGTCATTAATTACACAGCCCTTGAATTCACAGTCAGAATCAGTTTTAGATTGTGTGGAGATAGGAATTGATATAGATAAATACACCTTCGATACTTTTAGTAGTTGTGAGAATGCCATTGATTGGGCCCTAACTATTCTAGTGGGAGTGGATGAGATATATAGGACAGAGTTGTCTGATCTAATCACTCTTCAAGCTTCTTACATAAATATTTGGGAGGTAACGGATCCTTATTCTGTATTTATTGAGGATTCCGGTCAGATGTTAGATGAGCTTAGGAATACCTGGATGTCTGACCCTATTCTGTCCGCAGCTAATCATGATCTTATTCACCTAATGACTAAGCGCTCAAATACTGGTACTGGTGGCATAGCGTGGTTAGGTGGGCTTTGCAATAGTTATGGAGTTGGGTTCAGTAGTTATTTAGATAATAACACCACTACCACGTTACCTAACTATACCTGGAGTCTAGACGTGGTTGCTCATGAAATCGGTCATAATTTCGGTGCTAATCACACCCATTGGTGTGGCTGGCCTGAGGGGCCTATTGATAACTGTGGAGATTTTGAAGGACCGTGTGGGGATTATGTAAATAATCCAACTGCTCAGGTAGGAACCATAATGAGTTATTGTCATGCTATATCTGGTGGCTCTAAGACTTTGGTTTTTCATGATATCGTAAAAACCTACGGACTTATACCTTCACTAAATGGTGATGGGTCGTGTCATGGTGATTGTGCTGGTATAGTTACTTCGTGTGGATCTTATGGATGTACCGACCCTTCGTACTGTAATTATGACCCTGATGCAGTAAATGATGATGGTTCTTGTGGTGATTTCGATGTTTGTGGAGTCTGCGTAGGAAATGGTAGTTCTTGCACTGGTTGCACGGATGCTATAGCCTGTAATTTCGATATTGATGCCACTATAGATGATGGAGGGTGCATATATCCACCTCTTGGATTTGAATGTGATTGTGCTAGTTATGTAGATGAGTCGGCATCACTTTCGGGTTCTGATTTTCAAGATTTTGAATTTACAGGTGTTGGCACTTTGACTAGCTTTGATTTGACGGTGGTATTTAGTAATCCTTCTAGTGGAGGTAGTTGGCCAGGAGATATGATGATTGAGATTATTTCTCCAGATGGCAACTGTGCTTCATTTGGAGGTTACGATGTTAATTCTACATGTTTAGATGGTTCATTCTCTTTTCCAGGGGAATGGAATGTCAATGTGAGTGGAACTTATTATTCGTCCTTCATTATTAATGCATCTGCTATAACTGGAGACGGAGTTTGGGTTATGAGAGTTACTAATGCTTGGACGACCTCTTCAGTAGTTGATTATGAGTTGTCTGCAGTTATCGGCGGAGTCTGTAGTGGACTGCCCGCAGAGCCAGGATGCATTGATGAGGTCGCTTGTAACTATAACTCCTCAGCAACAATAGACGATGGCTCATGTGAGTTTACATCATGTAGTGGGTGCACTGATGTGGATGCTTGTAATTACTTATCTGAAGCAATCATTGATGACGGAACTTGTGAATTTGAAAGTTGCTTATGTCTTGAGGATATAAATCAAGATGGTGTAGTGTCTGTAGCAGATTTACTACTAATGTTAGGCGAGTTTAGTTGCCAAAACTCTTGCAATGCTGATATTAATTCTGACGGGGTTGTATCTGTAGAAGATTTACTCTTACTACTTGCAGCCTTCGGTCAAACCTGTTGATTATTTAGCTAAGTACGAATCAACGGTTTTTTCTAAACCTTCTTCAAATGTTACACTAGGGGCCCATCCTAGTTCGGATGTGAGTTTCGTTGCGTCTATTGCGTATCTAAGGTCGTGTCCGGCTCTGTCTTTCACAAATGTAATAAGGCTGTCAGATGTGCCTGGGTTCCGTCCGAGTTTGCTGTCCACGATCTTAATCAACAGTTTGATGAGGTCGATATTTTTCCACTCGTTAAGTCCTCCTATGTTGTATGTGTCGCCCACTTTGCCTGAATGTAAAATCAGATCTATAGCTTTTGCGTGATCTTCAACGAATAGCCAGTCTCTCACGTTAATGCCCTCACCATAAATAGGCAAATCTTTCCCTTCGACAATGTTGTTAAGCATTAGGGGGATTAATTTTTCTGGGTACTGGTGTGATCCGTAATTATTCGAGCAGTTACTGATGATTATAGGTAGGCCGTATGTGTGATGATATGCGCGAACTATGTGATCACTTGATGCTTTAGATGCACTGTATGGGCTTCGGGGGTCGTATGCTGTTTTCTCTGTAAAGAGTCCCTCACTTCCTAGGGATCCATAGACTTCATCTGTAGAAACGTGGTAGAAGAGTTTGTTATCGAAATCTGTGCCCCAATATTCAAGAGCCGCGCCTAATAAAACGGCTGTCCCGAGGATGTTCGTTTCCAAAAACGTGGTGGGATTTGAGATACTTCTATCGACATGACTTTCAGCTGCAAGATGAATAACGGCGTCGAAGTTGTGAGTACTAAACAATTCCCTGACTAGGTTTTTATCGCAGATATCCCCCTTAACGAAAGTGTACCTTGAAGCTAGATTTGAGCGTGAAGTAATATCATCTAGGTTAGATAAGTTTCCGGCATAAGTCAGGGCGTCGAGGTTAACAACCTCCACACTAGAGTGAGTATTAAGTAAGTAACGGATTACATGAGAACCTATAAATCCAGCTCCACCTGTGACTAATATTTTAGAAAATGTTCTCATATTAATGTTTCAATTAATTACTATAGACTCCAGTAGTCAAGGTCCTTTATTTTATTTCTAAATATACCCTTAACATCCACAAACACTCCTTCGCCTCCATGCATCTTTTGAGCGAAGTCCTCTTCTTTCATTGAAGCATATTCACTGTGGTTTACGGCCACTATTACTGCGTTGTACACGTTTTTTTCTGGATGTTCTAAAAGAGTTATGCCGTATTCTGACTTTACTTCCGATGCCTTAGCGTGAGGGTCTACTACATCTACAGAAACATTAAACGATTCGAGTTCACGAATCACATCTATAACTTTCGTGTTGCGAATATCCTCGACATTTTCTTTGAAGGTGATTCCCATAACTAACACTCGTGCACTTAATGCACTTACTCCACGAGCGAGGATTTTCTTAACTGTTTGTTTGCCGACATAGAACCCCATGCTGTCGTTTACATACCGTGCAGAGTTGATGACCTTCGCATGGTACCCAAGTTTATTAGACTTCCAAGTGAGATAGTAAGGGTCTATTCCTATGCAATGTCCTCCTACAAGTCCTGGTTTAAATGGAAGGAAATTCCACTTCGTCCCTGCAGCTTCTAGTACTTCATATGTGTTGATGCCTGCTCTCCCGAAAATTATACTCAACTCGTTCACGAGTGCGATATTCATGTCGCGCTGTATGTTCTCGATAATCTTTGAAGCTTCAGCAACTTTTATGCTGCTAACTTTATGCGTTCCAGCATCGATGACGAGCTCGTAAATTTTGGATATTACTTCAAGTGACTCTTCATCACATGCTCCCACTACTTTTACTATTGTTGAAAGGGTATTTACCTTATCACCTGGATTAATTCGTTCTGGACTGTAACCTACTTTGAAATCCTTACCGTAATCCAAACCACTTTCGCTCACCAACACCGGCACACAATCCTCTTCCGTACATCCAGGATACACTGTGCTTTCATAAACCACAAAATCACCTTTCTTCAAGACAGACCCTAAAATTTTAGATGCACTGAGAAGCGGCCCTAGGTCTGGCTGTTGAGATGGGTTAATGGGTGTAGGGACTGCTACGATATGAAAGTCAGCGCCCCTCAAATCTTCTGGATTACTAGTGAAGCTTATATCACAGCCCTCGAAATCCTCACTACTCAGTTCCCCAGAAGGATCCACACCACTATTCATCTTCTCCACCCTTTCTTGCTTGATGTCGAAACCTATAACTTTTACTTTTTTCGCGAAGGCCAAAGCAATAGGCAGACCCACATACCCTAATCCCAGCACACTTATGCTAGCCTTACCTTCTATGAGTTTTTCATGCATCGTCATCTGTCGTCGAATCAACTTGTTTGAATTATTTTCTCATTAGAATCAATTCCGAAAACCTCACTGGATTCTGTACACGTAGCGATGCCGTCCACGAATATTAATTTACTTCCATGAGGGGACATCCAGCCCGATCTTCGGGCTGGGTTTCCAACCATAATTGAGTAGGGGAGGACTGATGACGTGAGCACGGCTCCTGCACCGATGAAGGCATGAGTTCCTATGGTTATGCCGCACAGTATGGTGGCGTTTGCTCCTATAGTGACACCGTTCTCGACTGTAGTCGGTGCATAGGCGTCACGCCTGTTAACGGAGCTGCGGGGATTGATTACGTTCGTGAAAACGCAACTGGGGCCTAGGAAAACGTTGTCGCCTAGTGTGACGCCTGAGTACAGGCTTACGTTATTCTGGATTTTACAGTTCGAACCGATAGTTACGCCCGAGGCTATGAATGTGTTTTGGCCTAGTGATGAGCCTGTACCGAGCCGTGCTCCGGCCATGACATGACAGAAATGCCAGACTTTTACGCCGGCACCCAGGTGGGCGCCTTGGTCAACTACGGCTGTTTCGTGTATGTATGGTGAGTTGTTCACTGATAATGTTACTTGCTCTATTATAATTTTGGGTTGATGGGACGTCGGCCTACGCTATGGTAGGTGAAGCCGTGGGTTTTCATTTTGTCCAGGTCGTATAGGTTACGTCCGTCAAAAATAGTGGGGGATGACATGATGGTTTTCATCTTGTCGAAGTTAGGGTTGCGGAAGGCTGCCCATTCTGTACAAATAAGTAGGGCGTCGCATCCTTCGAGGGCTTCCATAGATCGTTTCGCGTACTTGACGGAGTCGCCTAGTACGAGTCGGATGTTATTCATCGCTTCGGGATCGTATACTGTTATTTCAGCGTTCTCTTTAATGAGCGCAGCTAAGATGTCGAGTGAAGGTGCTTGACGAATGTCGTCAGTTTCTGGTTTAAAGGATAGTCCCCAAACAGCAATTTTCTTTCCAGTGAGCGACCCCTCGAAATGCTCTCTCATGATGGGGAGCATAAGGAGTTTTTGGCGTGCGTTAACATCCATAACACTTTTAAGAATACTGAACTCACACCCGACGTCTTTACCAGATTTATGCAGGGCCTGAACGTCTTTAGGAAAGCAACTTCCTCCATATCCCATTCCAGGAAATAGAAATCTAGGTCCTATTCTGCTGTCAGTTCCTATTCCACGACGTACCATATCCACATCCGCTCCGACTTCTTTACAGTAATTAGCCACCTCATTCATGAACGTGATCTTCGTTGCTAGGAAAGCGTTTGAAGCATATTTCGTTAGCTCGGCACTTTTCTCATCCATAAATATCATTCTGTTTCCCTGCCTCATGAACGGCTTGTACAGCTCCTCCATAACCTTCCTCGCTTTCTCGCTAGAAGTTCCGATAACGACTCTGTCTGGCTTCATGAAATCATCTACGGCATATCCCTCTCTTAGAAATTCCGGGTTGGAAACGACATCAAATTCAACATCGGTTTTTGCCCTTATCACTTCTGAAATACGGTCAGCCGTTCCCACGGGAACAGTGCTTTTATCTACAATAACGGTGTAATCTTCTATTAAATCTCCTAGGTCTTCGGCTACTTTCAATACGTATTGAAGATCAGCCGCGCCATCTTCGCCAGGAGGGGTGGGTAGAGCTAAGAAAATTATGGGTGACGACTTTACAGCCGCTGCTAAGTCTGTTGTAAACGAGATGCGATCTGCTTCGATATTCCTTACGAGAAGGCTTTCAAGGTGAGGCTCGTAGATGGGGACTTTCCCTTTTTCCATCATAGCAATCTTCTCCTTATCGATATCGACACAGATAACCCTATTGCCCGATTCCGCAAGACAAGTACCTGTTACAATACCTACATACCCTGTTCCAACTACAACTATGTCCATTGATTACATTTTTCTATCGCGGCTATTAAACGCTTAATTATGTGTTCTTGTTGCTCAGCACAAAGTTCAGTATGCATAGGTAGAGAAAGAACCATTTGTGATAATTTCTCACTTACTGGAAAATCTCCCTCCAAGTACCCATAACAAAGATATGCTGGTTGCAAATGTATAGGTGTGGGGTAGTATATACCAGAAGGAATCCCATCAACCTTGAGAAGCATTTGTATCTCTTTATTTATACAGCTGCTCCTTGAATTCAACTTGATAGTGTATTGATTGAAAACATGTGTAGATCTAGTGTCCCTGACGGGGATATCCACCCATTCAACATCCTTCAACAAGTCATCATACCTGTTTGCGGCTTCAACTCTAGCTCTATTGTAGTTCTTAAGATGCTCTAGTTTAACTCTCAAAATAGCAGCTTGCATAGCGTCTAGTCTAGAATTCACCCCTATCTCATTGTGTTCATATTTCACTTGAGAGCCGTGAGTTGCTATCGTTTTAAGTAGCGATGCGAAATCTTTTGAGCTAGTAAAAATAGCACCTCCATCACCCATGCATCCCAAGTTTTTACTCGGGAAGAAACTCGTAGTCCCGCAAACCCCGAATGTTCCAGCCTTGCCACTTACCCCGTTCTCATCGCAATAGATGCTGGAGAGGGATTGGGCTGTGTCTTCTACTAACGGAATGTCGTGCTTTTTCGAAATCTCCATTAACCTTCCCATATCTGCACATTGACCGAACAGGTGAACGGGAATAATTGCCTTAGTTAAGTCTGTAATGGCTGCCTCAGCTGCCTCACAATCGATATTGAAAGTGTCAGGGTTGATATCTACGAGTACGGGTTTGGCCCCTAAAAGAGAAATCACTTCAACTGTAGAAATAAAGGTAAAAGTAGGAGTGATAACCTCGTCTCCGGCCCCCACACCTAGCGCCATCAGTGCAATCTGCAACGCGTCAGTCCCGTTAGCACATGGCACTACGAATACATCGGCTTGATCTTCCCCTAACACTTCTCCTAACTCCTCACTGAATTTCTCCACTTCCTCTCCTCCGATGAAAATACCAGAATCCACAACTCGAGAAATAGCTTCGTCAAGTTCCGGTCTGATCCGAGCGGTTAAGCCTTTCAAGTCCACCATTTGTATCCTTTCCATCGAAAGCGAAGATACACTCCCTACCTTCGCTAACATGAATTCTAAACAGTTTGCATCCGCCTCCGTTTTCATCTTTGCGAGCTGTATGCTTTTATCGTCTTTTTCTATAGCCCAAACCACCCGTGACATCGCCGGAGAATCAATTAGTTCACCGCATATTTCAGTGGTTACCGGAGGCTTCCTTCCCATAGCTGATCTTAACGATAGGTATGGCACTTTCGGAACTATCGGCGCAGGGTTCGGCATCAAAACCGAAGAGAATAAATATCTCGGTTTTCGCTTCACCTACCTCACGGGAGCAGAGGCCCAGGAGCCCGACCTGCTTTCTAACCTCCTCACTGAGTCTGGTGAAATCGTAGACAATGAAGGTGATGTAGCACGCATTACTGTAACGGGACGCGGCGTCATCCTAGGTCTCCAAGCAGGTATTATCATACCCTCAGCTATCCCATTAAAATCGTCAAACCTCAACTCCGGGCTCTTCCTCCGTGGCGGCATTGGTTCCATCCACCATAAGATAGGTTTCGACTTTACGGAAAACAGTATAACACAACTGGAAGAACCCTACGTCTCCGGCTACGACCGCTTAACATGGGGCGGTTACGTCTCTGGCTTCATCGGGTATTGGCACATGGACACGTACAGACGTTTCAATGCCTACGGCGGCATCTTTGGTTTTGCCTCGCGCACCATGCCGCTCCGCACAGCAAACTTCGACACTGGTATCCCCGACACCGAACCCCGCTTCGACGCCGGAATAGGCATAGAGCTCGGCTGGGTTCTCCATATTTACAAACGTGCCCCTAAAGAATACTGGTATTAATACCCAATCACTTCCTTGCATTTTATTTATAACATAGCAATTATGGTTTGGGGCTTCTCTATAAGATTAGCTTCCATGTTAGGTCACTCTCGTGCTCGCGCCTTCCATGCTATGCGTTCTCCCCAGCACCTCCAAGCCCTCAAAGAAAAAACATTATCTAACGACCAACCTTGGGCATGGTTTCACTGTGCATCACTAGGAGAATACGAGCAGACAGCCCCAGTGATCGACGCCTACCTCTCACTCCACCCCAACACCCCCATCCTTTTAACCCTTTTCTCCCCCTCAGCTCCCACCCCTCTCACCACTTCTTCACCCCCCAGTTGGCTCCGCCCTACAGATCACATCTGCGCCCTCCCTCTCGACACCCCACTATCCGTCCACCGCTTCCTAACTTCAGCATCCCGCAAATTTAAATTCTTCGCATCAGCTAAATACGAGGTATGGCCAGAACTCCTTCTTCAGCTCTCTAACCCTACCTCCAACCCCTCAACCACCTCAACCACCTCCATCCCCTCATACGTTTTCGCAGCTCACATCCTCCCCGGCGCATCTCAACTTCGTTCCACCCCATCTGGCCGCTTCCTGTTCACAGCATGGTCGAGACTCACAGGCATCCTCACCCAATCCCAATCCTCCACCTCTCTTCTAGCCTCTCGCGGCCTTTCCTCAACCCCTACAGGCGACCCACGTGCTGACCGCGTCCTCCAATTGTCAAAATGCACCACCACCCCCCCGTCTCTCATTTCCTGGAAGGGCACCTCACGAGTTGTCGTAGCTGGCAGCACGTGGCCCCCTGAAGATCTTGCCCTAGCTAACCTTACCTGGTCACCCGAACTCAAACTCATCATAGCACCCCACGAAGTCAATCCCTCAAACATCTCTCGTCTCCTCGCCCTTTTCGGAGAACGCGCATCTCTATACTCCTCCGGCGACTTTAACTCCTCCATCTTAATCATAGACTCCATCGGCCTTCTCACTTCGATTTACAGCCTAGCCGACCTAGCTCTCGTGGGAGGAGGATTCGGAGCGGGCATCCACAACGTCCTCGAGCCAGCAGCTCACTCCGTCCCGGTAATCACCGGCCCCAACACAGGACGGTTCCGGGAAGCCGTCGCCCTCGCTGATATCGGTGCCCTCATAATCGCATCCACCCCCACTGAATTACAATCCCTCCTCACCGACCTCCTTTCCCCGGATAACTACACAAAGCTCAGCTATTCAGGCAAAGCAGCAGGATACTGGGTCGAAGAACAATCAGGAGCGGCTGAAAAAATCGCAAAATATTTACCTTAATCTCTTGAAGAACTACGTAACTTCGCGCCCTCCAATGCCCGGATGGTGGAATTGGTAGACACGTCAGACTTAAAATCTGATGACCGTAAGGTCGTGCGGGTTCAATTCCCGCTCCGGGTACATAACGGGAGATAGTCGAAAGATTGTCTCTCGTTTTTGTTTTTAACGACCTCTAAAGCGTTGATGCTGCGAGTAATAAGCTCAAGCCCTCTGTTCAAGATTGGGGTTCGATACTTCTCTCCATCAAATACTAGTTTTTTATTGAATATCGAACTTAGTAGTTTTTGCTTCGTGTTTACGGTTGCCTTCTCAAAGAACTTGTGTTCAGTTATC
>Ga0308011_10001340_pt1 | contig 11153 bp, 7 predicted proteins | sample Neamet177_FD_203144 | JGI IMG/M metagenome (GOLD analysis project Ga0308011, IMG submission 203144) | Marine microbial communities from water near the shore, Antarctic Ocean - #177 | ecosystem: Environmental > Aquatic > Marine > Unclassified | place: Southern Ocean | collected 2014-07-25
GTATTGCTGTACGTTCAGGCCATCATTGTGCAATGCCATTAATGACATATTTAAAAATTGATGGTTGTTTAAGGGTTTCATTGGCGGCTTATAATACGATTGCAGAAATTGATTATTTCATTACCTGTTTACAAAATATTTTACTTGAAGAGTCCGTAGATAAAAAAAATGAACATAAAAAAAGTGAAGTAGAGTTAAGTTCATCAAAAAATGGAATGGCCGATATAATTTCCCTGTTTGAAAAGGCTAAAGGCTGGGATAGCCGTCATAGAGAAATTATGTTGTTAGGTAAAACATTACCAAGGCTAGATAAAAATTTAAGAAATGAGACTACATTAATTAGTGGTTGTGAAAGTCTTGCTTGGTTACATGCACACAAAAATGCCGAGGGGATATATCACTTTACAGCAGATAGTGATGCCAAAATAATTCGAGGTTTATTAGTTATAGTCATAGCAGCCTTTAATAATAAAACCTCGAAAGAAATTCAGGAAGTTAATATTAATGAATATTTTACTACGTTAGGCTTAATTCAGCACTTAAGTCCATCTCGTGGCAATGGTTTATTGGCCATTGTGGATAAAATTAAAATTTTGGTAAGTAACTAGCAGTTAACTAGCTGCTGATTAGCGCTAGTTTAGTTATTAGTATCATTAAAGGCTAATAGGTTAATAGGTTAATAGGAAAAATTATTTTTTATGCTTTTTTAATAATTTATCAATTGCCCTACCAACAGCAAAAAATGCAAAAGTTGCTGTCACATGTGTAGTCGCACCAAAACCAGTGTGACAATCTAATCGAGTCCCTCCTTTTTCACCAGACGTAACATCAGGTTTAGCTAAACAAACCTCTCCTTGGTTAGCATCAGACGGGTATCTTAATTGTTCCGTTGAATAAACAGCATCGATAGAAAATTTTCGTTTGTTTGCTGTTTTGGCATCTGCACGAGGAAAATTAAACTCACGACGTAATTGATTCTTCACTTTAGCAAGTAATGGATCTTGATAGGTTTTACTTAAATCTGTAATAGCTATCTTACTCGGATCTATTTGTCCTCCAGCACCACCAATGGTAATCACGGGGAGTTTATTTCGCTTACAAAAGGCGATTATGCGTATCTTAATATCGACAGAATCAATAGCATCTATTACATAGTCAAATGGATGGCTATGATTTGATGGGCTAAGTAATGTCGCTAAATTATCATTAGTAACAAAATCCTCAATGACATCAACTTGGCAATCAGGATTAATTTGCTTGATTCGTTCACACATAACTTCGACTTTACTCATGCCAATCGTATCCGTTAAGGCATGGATTTGACGATTAATATTTGTGGTACAAATATCATCTAAATCGATTAAAGTAATTTTACCAACCCCATTACGTGCAAGTGCTTCTGCTACCCAAGAACCAACTCCACCGATACCAATAACACAAAAATTAGAATGTTGTAAAATGTTTGCGCCATGCACGCCATATAAACGGCTAATGCCACCAAAACGTAGAGAGTAGTCTGACATAATGTATTTTAAGAGTCTTATTAAGTGGGTGAGAATAGAAATTCTAGTTATTATAACGGCTAGTTATCGAGAATAGAATCTAATTTTCAATGAAGTCTTGGGAAAAAACGGCTGTTTTTAGGTCAAAAAGATGGAATTAATATTTCTTTTGTGAATAGTAACTATCAACGTAGTTGATGAAAATTATTCGATTACTGGGGAATTAAATATAAAAAAAGCAGCCTAAGCTGCTTTTTTATCATTATTCTAAACTTAAATCAGTCGATTAAACAAACTAATTTATTATCTTTTATTCAATGGCACGAATTCACGGTTAATTTCACCCGTGTATTTTTGGCGAGGACGACCAATTTTTTGACCTGGCTGAGATAACATTTCATCCCAGTGAGCAGTCCAACCAACTGTTCTAGACATCGCAAAAATAACTGTAAACATACTTGAAGGAATACCAATGGCTTTAAGAATAATACCAGAGTAAAAATCAACGTTAGGGTACAGCTTTCTTTCGATAAAGTAAGCGTCTTCTAAAGCTACTTTTTCAAGTGCCATAGCAACGTCTAATAACGGATCGTTAATGCCTAATTCGGCTAAAACTTCATGACAAGTTTCACGCATTACTGTTGCACGAGGGTCAAAGTTTTTATAAACGCGATGACCAAAGCCCATTAAACGGAAAGAATCACTCTTATCTTTCGCTTTTAATACGTATTCATCAACACGAGAAATATCACCAATTTCTTCAAGCATAGTTAAACATGCTTCGTTAGCGCCGCCGTGAGCAGGTCCCCATAAAGAAGCTACGCCTGCAGCGATACATGCGTAAGGGTTAGCACCAGAAGAACCGGCTAAACGTACTGTAGACGTTGAAGCATTTTGTTCGTGGTCAGCATGAAGCGTAAAGATACGGTCCATTGCACGAGCGGTAATTGGGTTAACTTTATACTCTTCCGAAGGAACAGAAAACATCATATGTAAGAAGTTTTCAGCGTAATTTAAGTCGTTACGTGGGAAAACGAAAGGTTGGCCCATATTGTATTTGTATGCCATGGCTGCAATGGTCGGCATTTTTGCAATTAAACGGTGCGCACAACGTTTACGTTGAGCAGGGTCTTCAATATCTAAGTCACTATGATAGAAAGAAGATAAAGCACCTACAACACCGCAAAGCATTGCCATTGGGTGAGCATCTGGCAAGAAACCATGGAAGAAATGAACTAACTTCTCATGTACCATTGTATGGTTAGTAATAACGGATTTAAATTTTTCATATTCTGCTGTAGTTGGCGCAGTACCATTCAATAGAATATAACAAACTTCTAGATAATCAGCTTGCTTAGCAAGGCTATCAATAGCATAGCCACGATGTTGTAGAATACCTTTATCACCATCAATGAAGGTAATAGCTGATTCACAAGAAGACGTAGCTAGAAAGCCTGGATCGTGGGTGAAATAACCGTGACTACCTAGAGTTCTAATATCAATTACTGGAGTACCTGCGGTACCTGTTGAAACTGGAAATTCTCCAATTTCTTTTCCGTCGATACTCAATGAGGCTTTTGAATCAGCCATAATATTTTTTTCCCCTATCAATTTAATTTATTACATGGCTGAAATGCAGCTATCCTTAATTCCCAGATTAAGAGTAGCTCATAAAAAATCAGTCATTGTGATTTTCTTGGGTTTATTAACGCCCTACATTCTACCCTGAAATGAATTTAAAATGTAAGAGCAATTATACTAAAGTTTAATCCATGTTAAGTAATTGTTTAAAAAATGAACGGCGATAAGTTAACGTTTAACGTTTGAGAAATTGTAATTCTATGATAACGATTATATAATCGAATTGTTCTGTAGCTTTCTAACTGTTTATAAATGTGATAATTTTTAATTGTCTTTCTTAATTAAATAATATTACTAGCTCTAACTAGAATCACTTTGTGAACTTGGTTAGACTTTTGTACGAATGAGTACACATAATAAAACTTAGGAAAGCTTACCGTTCACTTTCGGGAATTACTCTTCTTATATAGTCGATAAATGTAAATGAAGTTTAAAGACAAAATAAGTAAAGGTAGTTCATGAGTAACAATAATAAATAGTTGAAGGCTTTCGAGCTCTTTAGGCCATAATTGTGAAAAAACAACGTCCTGTAAACCTAGATTTAACTACAATAAAAATGCATCCTGCTGCGAATGCTTCCATTTTACACCGTGTCTCTGGTGTTATTATGGTTTTTGCCATTGGTATTTTATTGTGCATCCTTTCAACCTCTCTTTCTTCTGCTGAAGGATTTGCTGAAATTCAAGGTTACCTTGATAGCATGTTCTTTAAATTTATTATCTTTGGCTGTCTCTCTGCCCTAACGTTCCATTTATTAGCAGGTGTTCGCCACTTGTTGATGGATTTAGGTCACTTTGAAGAATTAGCGTCAGGTAATATAACTGCCAAATTAATCATTGTAATTTGGTTAGCAGTATCAGCTGTAATAGGAGTTTGGTTATGGTAAACGTCGTCACATCAGCAGGCCGAAATGGCGTGCATGATTTTATTCTATTAAGAGCTAGTGCAATTATCCTTGTGCTGTACACTTTACTCATCGCTGGTTTTTTCGTAACAACACCCAGTGTTACTTTCAATATATGGCAAAACTTTTTTGCATGTAATGTTGTAAAAGTGTCTACAGTAATAGCGTTATTCGCATTACTTGTTCACGCTAAAATTGGTGTCTGGCAAGTATTGTCAGACTATATAAAACCAGCCTTTTTACGCGGAACATTGCAATTTATCTTTTCTGTTATTTTATTTGCCTACCTAGTGTTTGGCTCTTTAATCGTGTGGGGTGTATAAGTGAGCGTTCCAATTCGTGAATTTGACGCCATAGTTATTGGCGCAGGCGGCGCAGGTATGCGCGCTGCATTAGCAATTTCAGAATCAGGCAAATCTTGTGCCTTGATTTCTAAAGTTTTCCCAACCCGTTCTCATACAGTATCTGCTCAAGGTGGTATTACCGTTGCTTTAGGTAATGCCCATGAAGATCACTGGGAACAACATATGTACGATACTGTTAAGGGCTCTGATTATATCGGCGACCAAGACGCAATCGAATACATGTGTAAAACAGGTCCAGAATCTGTAATCGAATTAGAGAAAATGGGTTTACCGTTTTCTCGTACGGAAGAAGGTAAAATTTACCAACGTCCATTTGGTGGTCAATCTAAAAACTTTGGTGGAGAGCAAGCAGCGCGTACAGCAGCTGCAGCTGACCGTACTGGTCATGCCTTACTACATTGTTTATACCAACAAAATGTTAAAAACAAAACTAACGTATATTCTGAATGGTATGCATTAGACCTTGTTAAAAATTCAGACGGTGCTGTTGTTGGTACAACCGCTATTTGTATTGAAACAGGTGAAATTGTTTACTTTAAAGCGCGTGCTACAGTATTAGCAACGGGTGGTGCAGGGCGTATCTTTGCATCAACAACGAATGCTCACATTAATACGGGTGACGGTGTTGGTATGTCGCTTCGTGCTGGCATTCAAATGCAAGACATGGAAATGTGGCAATTCCACCCAACCGGTATTGCTGGTGCTGGTACATTAGTAACAGAAGGTTGTCGTGGCGAAGGTGGTTACCTGCTTAATAAAGACGGTGAACGCTTCATGGAACGTTACGCACCTAATGCTAAAGATTTAGCCGGTCGTGATGTTGTTGCGCGTTCAATGATGACTGAAATTCGTGAAGGTCGTGGTTGTGACCATCCTCAATACGGTCCACATATTAAGCTTAAACTTGATCATTTAGGTCGCGAAACGCTTTATAAACGTTTACCTGGTGTTTGTGAATTATCTAAAACGTTCGCGCACGTTGATCCTGCTGAAGAACCTATTCCTGTAATTCCTACCTGTCACTACCAAATGGGTGGTGTACCTTGTAATGTTAACGGTCAGGCAATTAGTGTTGCATCAGATGGGACTGAAACTATCGTTGAAGGTTTGTTCGCTGTAGGTGAAATCGCCTGTGTATCAGTACATGGCGCTAACCGCTTAGGCGGTAATTCCTTACTCGATTTAGTTGTTTTTGGTCGTGCTGCAGGTAACTTCTTAGGTCAATACTTAAATGATACTGAGTTTGGTAAAGAGGCAACAGAGTCTGATATAGAAGCGGCTCTTGCGCGTACTAAGCGCTGGGAAAACTCTACAGGTGGTGAAGATCCTGTTCAAATTCGTAAAGATTTACAAAAATGTATGCAATTTAACTTCTCTGTATTTCGTGATGGTGATGCCATGGCTGAAGGTATGCAAGAGCTTGAAGAGATTCGTGAACGTTTAAATAATGCCTATTTAGATGATAAATCATCAGATTTTAATACTCAGCGAATTGAATGTTTAGAGCTTGATAACTTGATGGAAACCGCTTTTTGTACTGCAAAAGCAGCTAACTTCCGTACTGAATCTCGTGGTGCTCATGCTCGTAACGATTTTCAAGACCGTGATGATGAAAATTGGTTATGTCACTCTATTTACACACCAGAGTCTCAAGAGATGTCTAAGCGTGATGTAAATATGAAGCCCGTTCACCGTGAAGCTTTCCCACCGAAAGCTCGTGTTTACTAAGGAGCATTATTATGTCGAATAAAATGACCAAACAGTTATTTTCGATTTATCGTTATAACCCTGAAATTGATAATGCGCCATACATGAAAGACTATGAGTTAGAGATCCCTGCGGGATCTGACTTAATGGTTCTTGATGCGCTTATTCTATTAAAAGAAACAGACTCAACTTTATCTTTCCGTCGTTCATGTCGTGAAGGTGTTTGTGGTTCAGACGGCTTAAACATGAATGGTAAAAATGGCTTAGCGTGTATTACGCCATTATCAGAATTGAAAGCTAAAAAAATAATTTTACGTCCACTACCAGGATTACCAGTAGTGCGTGACTTAATAATTGATATGACTCAATTTTATCAGCAATATGAAAAAATTAAGCCATACCTAATTAATGATTCACAACCAGCAGCACGTGAAAATATACAAACAATTGAAGAACGTGACAAATTAGACGGTCTTTATGAATGTATTTTATGTGCATGTTGTTCAACATCATGTCCATCATTTTGGTGGAATCCTGATAAATTCATCGGTCCAGCAGGTTTATTACACGCTTATCGCTTCTTAATTGATAGCCGTGATACTGCTACTGAAGAACGTTTAGATGATTTACAAGACGCTTATAGTGTATTCCGTTGTCACGGAATCATGAACTGTGTTGACGTTTGTCCAAAAGGATTAAACCCAACCAAAGCAATTGGTCACATTAAGTCAATGTTATTGACTAGGGCTGTTTAATTTAATTGGCAGGGCATTTTAGTTAATTTATTTTTTAGTTATATAATTTAAGTAAATGTTCTGCTATTTTCAGTTAAGCAATTTATGATTGCTCTTATCCCAACAAGGAACAGGCAATGCCAGAAGGTGCAATGAAGGCTTGGTTAGAGTCTTCTCATTTTAGTGGTGGAAACACTGCTTATATTGAAGAATTATACGAATCATACTTGGATAATGCTCACTCAGTTACTGATGAGTGGCGTGAAATATTCCAACAACTTCCTAAAGTTGAAGGTTCAGACCTTGAGTATCGACATTCTGAAATTCGCAGTGAATTTAAACAGCTTGCTAAGCAAACTGTTAAAAACATTGTTGTTTCAGGTGGTGGTGATGCGAAACAGGTAAAAGTACTTCAACTTATTAACGCATACCGTTTTCGTGGTCACCAAAACGCTAATTTAGATCCATTAGGTCTATGGAAGCGTGACAAAGTACGCGATTTACAACTTGCTCATCATGACTTATCAGAAAATGATTTTGATAAAGAATACAACGTTGGTTCATTTGCTGTAGGGCAAGAATCAATGAAGTTAGGTGATATTTACAAAGCATTAAGAAAAACATATTGTTCTTCTATTGGTGCAGAGTACATGCATATTACCGACACTGATGAAAAACGTTGGCTACAAAACCGTTTAGAATCTGTTCAATCTAAAGGATCTTTCTCAATTTCAGAAAAAGAAGAGATCTTGAAAGGCTTAATTGCTGCAGATGGTTTAGAACGATATTTAGGGGCTAAATTCCCAGGCGCTAAACGTTTCTCACTTGAAGGTGGTGATGCCTTAGTTCCGATGATGAAAGAACTTATCAATCGCGCTGGTACAAATGGCGCGAAAGAAGTTGTTATCGGCATGGCTCATCGCGGTCGTTTAAACCTTTTAGTTAACGTTATGGGTAAGAATTCATCAAAATTATTTGATGAATTTGGTGGTAAGCACGATGAAATTAAATCTTCAGGTGATGTTAAATATCACCAAGGGTATTCATCTGACTTCGTAACCCCTGGCGGTAATGTTCATTTAGCGTTAGCGTTTAACCCATCGCATCTTGAAATTGTTAATCCAGTTGTTATTGGCAGCGTACGCGCTCGATTAGATCGTCGTGATTGTGACCAAGGTGATTTAGTATTACCTATCACTATCCATGGTGACTCTGCTATTGCCGGACAAGGTGTTGTACAAGAAACGTTTAACATGTCCCAAGCAAAGGCATTTAAAGTGGGCGGTACAATTCGCATTGTTGTTAACAACCAAGTTGGTTTTACTACTTCAAAACAGGAAGATACTCGCTCTGGCGAATATTGTACTGATATAGCGAAAATGGTTCAGGCACCTATTCTTCATGTAAATGGTGATGATCCAGAAGCAGTTATCTTAGCAACGCAAATTGCACTTGATTACCGCAACGAATTCAAACGCGATGTCGTTATTGATTTAGTTTGTTACCGTCGTCACGGACACAACGAAGCTGATGAGCCAAGCGCTACTCAGCCACTAATGTACAAAAAAGTTAAACAGCATCCAACACCTCGTCAATTATACGCAGACCAACTAACCGCTGAAGGGTCAGTAACTAAAGCGAAAGCTGAAGAGTTAACTAACTACTACCGTCAGTTATTAGATGAAGGTCAGTGTACAGTTGAACAATGGCGCCCAATGACTGAACACTCAGTAGATTGGACCCCATACATTGGCCATAATTGGGATGATGATTACGACAAAGCCATTTCACTTGAAAAACTGAATGAACTTGCTGATAAATTAGTGACTATCCCTGAAAACCATAAAATACATGGCCGCGTAAATAAAATTTACGATGACCGTAAAAAAATGGCTTCAGGTGAAAAACTACTTGATTGGGGTATGGCAGAAAACTTAGCTTATGCATCAATCGTTGATCTTGGTGAACGTGTTCGTATTACCGGTCAAGATTCAGGTCGTGGAACTTTCTTCCATCGTCATGCGGTATTACATAACCAAGATGATGGTAGCCAATATTTACCACTTCAAAATATACGTGAAGGTCAAGGTCCATTTGATGTACATGACTCGGTATTATCTGAAGTTTCAGTACTGGCATTTGAATACGGTTATACAACGGCAGAGCCTGCAGGTTTAACTATTTGGGAAGCACAATTTGGCGATTTCGCTAACTGTGCACAAGTAGTGTTCGATCAATTCATTAGCTCTGGCGAGCAAAAATGGGGTCGTCTATGTGGTTTAACTATGTTGTTACCACACGGCTATGAAGGTCAAGGACCTGAGCATTCATCTGCTCGTCTTGAACGTTTCTTGCAACTTTGTGCTGATCACAATATGCAAGTATGTGTTCCTTCTACTCCAGCGCAAGTATTTAACATGCTTCGTCGTCAAGTTGTTCGTCCTATGCGTCGTCCACTTGTTGTTATGTCGCCTAAGTCATTATTGCGTCATCCATTAGCTGTTTCTTCAATGGAAGAGTTATCTACGGGTGTTTTCCATAATGTTATTGGTGAGATTGATGATATCAAGCCAGAAAACGTGGAACGTGTTGTTTTTTGTAGTGGTAAAGTTTATTACGAATTACTAGAACAACGTCGTAAAGATGAACAAAATAACGTTGCAATTATTCGAATCGAGCAATTGTATCCGTTCCCAGAAGAAGAGCTTAAAGCTGAGTTAGAGCAATACTCACACGTTAAGCAATTTGTATGGTGTCAGGAAGAACCGCAAAACCAAGGTGCGTGGTATTGTTCACAGCATCATTTTAGAGCGGTAATTCCAAAAGGTACTTACTTGACATATGCTGGCCGCAAGCCATCTGCAGCTCCTGCTGTAGGATATATGTCTGTCCATGTTAAAGAGCAACATGCGCTAGTCGATGACGCGCTTAATGTTGAAAAAGACTAGTTTTTGTGAAAGGAATAAAAAAAATGACAACCGAAATTAAGGTTCCAGTTTTACCTGAATCAGTAGCTGATGCTACTGTTGCCACTTGGCATGTACAAGTAGGCGATAAAGTAACTCGTGATCAAAATCTAGTAGATTTTGAAACCGATAAAGTAGTTCTTGAAGTTGTAGCTACAGCTGATGGCGTTATTACAGAAATTTTAGAGCAAGAAGGCGCTACAGTTTTAGGCGACCAAGTTATTGGTATTTTAGCAGAAGGTGAAGCAGAAGCATCTGCTCCTACTGAAGCTCCTGCTGTAGCAACAGAGTCAGCTGCTAAAGTAATTGATATCGTTGTACCTGTGTTACCTGAGTCAGTTGCTGATGCAACTGTTGCCACTTGGCATGTTGCTGAAGGTGATACAGTAACGATGGATCAAAACTTAGTTGATATTGAAACGGATAAAGTGGTACTTGAAGTTGTAGCTCAAGACAACGGTATTATTGGTAAAATTATCCACGCTGAAGGTGACACTGTTCTAGGCGCTCAAAAAATTGGTGAACTAAATGCGGGTGCTACAGTATCTGTATCTAAAGCAGCACCAATTGAAGACGCTATTAGCTCTGACGATTTAGCAAGCCCATCAGTACGTCGTTTAATGACTGAAAAAGGTCTAACAGCAGCGAATGTTGTAGGGACTGGTAAAGGCGGTCGTATTTCTAAGGAAGACGTTGAAGCTGCGGCTAACAAGCCAAAAGCAGCTCCAGCAGCTGTAGCAGCTGTAGCTGTAGCTGTTGCTCCAGTCGAAGCGCAAGGTGAACGTAGTCAAAAACGTGTACCAATGACGCGTCTTCGTAAGACTATTGCAACGCGTTTACTTGAAGCTAAAAATTCTACGGCAATGCTAACAACGTTTAACGAAGTTAACATGAAGCCAATAATGGAGCTTCGTAAGCAATATAAAGACTTGTTTGAAAAAACGCATGATACTCGCCTTGGTTTTATGTCTTTCTATGTTAAAGCGGTAACTGAAGCACTTAAACGCTATCCAGCAGTTAATGCATCTATCGACGGTGATGACATTGTTTACCACAACTTCTTTGATATCTCGATTGCTGTTTCTACGCCACGTGGTTTAGTTACTCCAGTTTTACGTGATTCAGATCAGCTAAGTATGGCAGGCATCGAAAACGGTATCCGTGACCTAGCACTTAAAGGTCGTGATGGTAAATTATCTATGGCTGACATGACTGGTGGTAACTTTACTATCACTAACGGTGGTGTATTTGGTTCTTTACTTTCAACGCCAATCTTAAACTTACCGCAAGCGGCAATTTTAGGTATGCACAAAATACAAGATAGACCTATGGCT
>Ga0308011_10001341_pt1 | contig 11153 bp, 14 predicted proteins | sample Neamet177_FD_203144 | JGI IMG/M metagenome (GOLD analysis project Ga0308011, IMG submission 203144) | Marine microbial communities from water near the shore, Antarctic Ocean - #177 | ecosystem: Environmental > Aquatic > Marine > Unclassified | place: Southern Ocean | collected 2014-07-25
TGTGGATGAATGGGCATTTTTGCCCAACCCTGAAGAAGCGTGGGCCTCGATTGAGCCAGTAGCCGATGTAGGCGGACGTATCATAGGTTTAAGTACTGCGAACGGCTCTGGAAACTTTTTCCACAAACTGTGGACAGGATCAACTACAGGTAACAATAAGTTTGATGCTATGTTTTTTCCTTGGTCTGCTTCGCAAGATAGAGATGAGGCTTGGTATGAAGGCAAAATTGCCTCTATGCTCCCTTGGCAATTGGCCCAAGAATATCCGACTACGCCCGAAGAGGCATTTGTCCGTTCGGGCAATCCCGTCTTTGATTTGGACGTTTTGGGAGAACTCGGGAAATTGGTCAAACCAGGTAAACAAGGTTATCTCTACGAGTTGCAAGGGGCCTTGGAATTCAGATGCTAACAATATGGGAAGAACCTCAGAGATGGAGCGGGTACGTCCTTGGCGTGGATACGGCTGAAGGTCTTGGACACGGCGATTACTCTTGTATCCAAGTTATTGATTGCAAAGATGGCAAACAAGTAGCTATCTGGCATGGACGTATACCTCCTGACGAATTAAGTCAGGAAGTATACAATCTTGGGGTTTGGTATGGAAACGCTTTGTGTTGTGTAGAAGCTAACAATCACGGTTTAACTACTATTGTTGGTTTAAGGCAATTGGGTTACCCTAATCTGTATCGTCGTAGAACTTTGAATTCAGCTAATCAACGTACTTCAAGCGAATTTGGTTGGCTTACTACTCGTACTTCTAAGCCTCTTATGATTGATGAGCTTGCTCAGGCTTTAAAAAATTATGAATTAAACATATTTGATGAGTACACGTTAGCTGAACTACGTACTTTCACTCGTAATGAAAGAGGTGGAATGTCTGGTTCTCCTCACGATGACCGTGTTATGGCTTTAGCTATGGCTAATCAAATGAGAAAGTACGCTTACATTCCAGAATATGTACAAAATGTTGATGATACATTTACGTTAGATTGGTGGGCAAGGCAACTTCCCGACAAAAAAGCCTTGAATAAATCTACAATTGGTCTAAACTCCATGCGTGGGACAGTATAGGTATATATTTAGGAACAAATTTACGCTAGGAGCGTTTAATGTCCAATAGAAAATTCAATGCTTCAGGAATGGGCGCACAGCCTGTACTAAATGATGCACAACTATTTAATGGTCCAGTAAAAAGAGGAGGAGCGCAAACAGACGTTCCTGTCTTTGGCGGTACCGACGAAGTGCACCCTGGAGATCTGGCTGCTTCTATGGTTATCCGTGAAACACCTACTAATCATCAAGGCCCTGATGGCAAAGTAGAACGTGTAGCTGTACAACCTGATGGTTCGGTTACTAGCACTTGATTCCCAGAAATGTGACTAAAGAGGAATATTGTTTGTACATCGTTGGGAAGCGAGGACCGCTTCCCGACGATGAGTTAGACGATCTTTGGGAATGGCATTGCAAAGTCATGGGAGTAACTATGAATCTTGGGTCTACTGGCCCTTTGCATCGCGCAAGATTGCCTGTCGAAGAACAAAGTATGACTCTTAAAGAACGAGAAAATAAGGTTATTTCTGATGCTCTGGCAGCAGGCCATGAGCCTCAATACGTAGGCAGACGTTGGGTGTAAAAAATGGCAAGTGAATCACGGTCAAAACGTTATGAACATGTACATGACCGTCTTCGGTTGGCTGCCAGATGGAGAACTGACGAAGGTTACGACAGTAAATGGCAACGTTTAATTGACGTTTATCGTGGAAAAACATATTGGAATGCTAACAACGCCAATTTTAGTGGCAATGTTACTGATGATCGCATTAGCGTCAATATGGCTTTTTCGACAATAAATGTCATTAGTCCTGCTGTCTCTATTAACCATCCTAAAATTACTATTAACGCAAATAAAGAATCAGACTCTGACAGAGCAGTTTTTGTTGAAGCTGTAATTAACTATTTGTGGAGACATTACGATTACCGTAAACCCTTTAGACGTGCAGTTAAAGATTTCCTTATTGTTGGTCATGGATGGCTTAAAGTAGGTTGGAAATTTGTTGAAGAAGAACGTGCTCTTAACGATTACGAAATGGACGATGAATATCAACGTTCAGTTGAAGAAGTTGATATGTTCGCTCAGGAAAGCCCTGAGTTTGCTAATGAGTTACCTACAGATGAACAAATAAGATCAAGTTTGCCTCATACAGAAATGATGATCGTTGAAGATCAACCATTTGTTGAACGTATTTCTCCTTTCGATATGTACGTTGATCCTGAAGCTACTTGCTTAGATGACGCAAAATGGATTGCTCAAAGAATCGTTCGTCCTTTAGCTGAAGTTAAAAAAGATAAACGATTTAAATCTTCTGTTCGTAGAACTCTGCAAGCAGATTCTGGTGTTTTGTTTCGTTGGCAAAACGATACAGAACGTGAAGAATATTCAGATGATCTTGATCGTATAACTCTTTACGAATATTACGATTTAGAAGCAGGAACTATCTCGGTTTGCGCTCATGAAGCTGACGATTACTTACTTGATCCTCAAGCAATGCCTTATGACTCTGGTCATCCTTTTGTGATGATGCGTAACTATGATATACCTGACGTTTTTTACCCTATGGGTGATTTAGAGCAGATTGAATCATTACAGGAAGAGTTAAATAAGACTCGTTCCCAAATGGTTAACCATAGGAAACGTTATGCACGTAAGTATCTTTACCATGAGCGTTCTTTTGGACCTGAAGGTCGTGAAGCTTTAGAATCTGATGAAGATGGCCGCTTTGTTCCTGTTATAGATGAGAATAGGCCATTGTCAGAAGTTGTTACGCCTTTGGCTCAAACTCCTTTAGCTCCTGAAATGTACAATCATTCAAGTATTATTGAAGCTGATATAAACATTGTAAGCGGGGTATCTGAATACTCTCGTGGTCAAATGCCTGAAGTTAGGCGTACTGCTACTGAAGCAAGTATTATTGCTGATGCTGGTAACGCTAGGTCTTCAGACAAATTAGCTATTATTGAGTTAGTTATTGGTGATGTGGCTCGAATGGTATTGCAGCTTATGCAGCAATACATGACACGGCCACAAATGGTTCGTATAACAGGAAAAGATCAAGAAAATCTTTTTGTTGCTTATACACGTAGTGACATTTTAGGTGAATACGATTTTGAAGTAGAAGGCGGCTCTACGCAGCCTTTGAATGAAACCGCTAGACGCCAACAAGCTATCTCTTTAATGAATGCAGTTGCTCCTCTTGTCGGCACTGTTATTGATCCTGTAGAATTAGCTAAATACGTGTTGCAGTTTGGATTTGGAGTTAAAAATCCTGAAAAGTTTTTAGTCCAGCAAGAGCCTATGGCAGACGAAATGGCTCCTGAACAACAAGCTGGACCCGAGGGGGACGGGGGCGGTATGCCCCCTCCCCCAATGTCTGGTGGTATGGGTCCTGGCCCTATACCAGATCAAGTTTTTGAGGCGACGGGTGGCGTTCCTCCAGAATTATTAGCACAACTACAAAACCAAATGGGTTTGGAGTTACCTAATATGTAATGGGACAACCCTCCCTTAATTATAAGGAATAACCGAAAGTAGGATTCCAAATGAACGAAGCTACGGAACTGGCTCCCAGTAATCCTGATGTTTCATCTGAAGCGTATACCATCAAGGTAGATGGTGTTGAACGGCAAGTTAGCTTGCAGGAGCTTCAAAGTGGGTACCAACGACAAGCGGATTACACCCGTAAAACGCAAGAGTTGGCCCGAGAGCGTGAAAGACTGTCTCAAGCGGAAACAATAGTGCAAGCATTAGAAACTGATCCACAAGGAGCTATCTCTGCTTTAGGAGATGCTTTTGGGGTTGGTGTGGGTAACCAAATGTCATCAATTGAACAAAATGAAGATTTTGAAGATATGGACCCAGACGAAAGTCGCTTGCGCCGAATTGAATCTGCCATTGAAGAACAAAATTCTCGTGTAAGACAAGATAATTTGCAGAAAGAAATGGGTTCCATCAGAGAAAAGTATTCTACTGATATTTCAGATTCTGAACTTTATGCTCATGCTTTAAAACATAATATTGGAAATCTTGACGCAGCTTATGCTCATATGAACTATGAGAGTGCTTTAACTTCTGCAACAGCAGAAAGTCAAGAGTCTAAAATTATGGAAGATAAGCGTGCAGCAAATGTAGTGGATGCAAATCCAGGTTCTTCTTCTGATTCTATTGGTAAAGCTGTCACTGCTGTTAGCTCAATTCGTGAAGCATATGAACAGGCTAAGCAATCAAATTTCAATTAATTAGGAGATAAAATGGCGGGTAATACCGACTTCGACGCAATTCTGAGCACAACGCTCAAAAATTACGTACCCAAATTAGCTGATAACGTTTTCTCTGCTCGTCCTTTGTTTTATGCGCTTACCAATGGTCAGACCATTAGGCGTGTAACAGGCGGAGCAAAAATCGTTGTCCCTATCATCTACGGAAAAAACAGTACTGCTGCTTCATATAGCGGTGCTGATTTAATTCCTGTTACTGCCCAAGAAGGCATTACTGCTGCTGAGTATAACTGGAAACAGTATGCAGCTACAGTAACTATTACAGGTATTGAAGAAGCAAAAAACAATGGTGAAGCACAAATCATTGACCTCCTTGAGGGCAAGATTATGCAAACCGAACAAACCATTATTGACAACATGAATACCATGTTGTGGGGAGATGGCACTGGCAACGGTGGCAAAGACTTTAGTGGTATTCAGCAAGTAGTATCTGGTGGTGCCCTTGGTGGTATTAACCAAGGTGCTGCTGGTAATGCTTGGTGGGCTCCAACACAAACTAATCATGGTAACGCTGCGTTAACGCTTCTTTCTATGAGCAGTATGTACAATACGATTTCGGAAGGCAACGACCAGCCGACAATCATATTTGGTGATCAACTACGTTACGAAAAGTATGAAGCATTGCTTCAGCCACAACTGCGTTACACAAGTGCAGCAGTTGCTGACGCTGGTTTCCAAAACTTGCTTTTCAAGGGTGCTCCAGTAACCTTTGATGACGAGTGCGAAGCTAAAGCTTTCTACTTCCTTAACACAAAATACCTGCGACTTGTAGCTCACACTGACACTTGGTTCCAACCAACTCCGTTTGTGCGTCCTACAAATCAGGATGCTCGTTATGCCCAGATTCTCTGTTACGGAGAATTGACTTGCTCAAACCGAGCACGTCAAGGACGTTTGCATAACATTGCTAACTAACAATTAAACAGATTGGTGGGGGATGTTCGCATCCCCCACCTTTACTTGGAGAAAAACCATGCAAAGACAGCACGCCATTGGTTATAGCAGAGATGCAGAAGTTGCAAATTCTAGAGGCGTGCGTCCATCGCATTATTCTCCAGGTCAAATATCTGGAGCACGTATGGTTGCTGGCGTTTCCGAATGGGAAGAAGAAACAGAGGAAACAGAAGAACCTGTTGAAAAAATCAAATGGGGAAGTATTTGTTTAGCTACTACGGCTAAAGGTACTCCTTGCAAATCAGGACCTGTAAGCGGGACTGACTTATGTGGTGTACATCATCTTAGTGTTGCAAGACAGGAGCAGTCGTGACATTTACGGCTTTGACTTTAGCTCAAATCAGAACTCAAGTAAGAAGTGTTGTCGATATTGATACAAGCGATATTGACGACACAACAATAGATATAATCATTGGTCAAGGTTTTGACACTATTGTTTATAGTGAAAAACGGTGGCCGTTTTATGAAGTTTCAACAACTTTCAATACTATTATTGGTCAAAAAGATTACTCGCTTACAGCAATCGCAGCGTCACCCGACACTATTGCTCAAGGTATAAGAGAAATAGTTGCTCTTAGAAGCGACGATCACGTTTTAAGATACATTGGTCGCGATGATGGTGACTGGAATAATCCTTTAGATGTAGACAATAATGGCACTTCTTGGGAGTGGAGTTATTGGGATGACAAAATACGTTTGTATTCAACTCCTGGTTCAATTCAAACCATGTATGTTCGTGCTGTAAGGAATCCAACTGCTTTTGGTTTAGGTAGTGGTTCTTCTGCAACTCCTGATTTGCCTACTGCGTTTCATCCTATTTTAACAACTTACACAACTGCTAGAGCTTATATGCAACAGGAAGATCCTGTGATGGCTAATCAGTATCAAGCACAATTTCAACTTGAGCTTGATAATGTTGCTCGTCGATTTGCTGATGCTCCTGCACCGCAACCAATGGTTGCAAATAGTAGAGTTTCTAATCGTTTTGCTGCTGGTCTTGGTGGTTTAAGGTTTGCTAATACTGGCGGAATCAGTTGGTGATAGTTAATGGCATCTAATCGACAGTTTTCTCTTGAAGTTTTAGAATCATTTTCTGGTGGATTGAATTTAAGAAGTGATCAGTTCAATTTGCAAGATAATGAATCTCCTGATTTGTTGAATGTAACTGTTGACCCTCGTGGTGGTATTCGAATGAGGGATGGTGTTGATAGAAGAAATGTTGCACCTTTAGCAAATGATGTTGAAGGAATATGGGGGTTTCATACAGATACTGGTTCTAATCAACTGATGGTTAATCATGGCGCAAAAGTTGCGTATTCTCTTGTTGATGACTTTGTTGATGTGACTGGTATTACTGATAGGAGCATTGGTTCTCGTGTTTATGGTATAACTATGAACAACATTGCTTACGGGGTTAGTTATGATAAGCCTTCTTTTAGATGGAATGGTTCTACTGGCGCTGATCTTGGTGGAAACTTTGGTGCTGCTGGTAATATGCCGCAAGCACAATACATAGCTTTTTGGAACAACTTTGCATGGGTAGCAAATACATTCGAGACCGCAACAGGTTACAAATATCGTCTTCGATGGTCGAATATAAACGATCCAGAAACTTGGTCAGCGGAAGATTATGTAGATATAGACAAAGGAGAACACGGAGATTACATCACCGCTTTAGTTCCCGCAGGTGATCATCTTCTTGTTTTTAAAACTAATAGTGTTTACGCTGTTTACGGTTTTGATTCTGATTCTTTTCAAGTTGTTACTTTAAGTAACGATATTGGTTCAGTTCCTTTATCAAGTCCTGTGAATACGCCTTATGGCACTTTTTTTTGGTATGGCTCAGAAGGCATCTATGTTTATAATGGAAATACTTTTACTTGGTTGTTTAGCAAAATAAGACCTGCTATTGATAACGAAAACATTAAATTTGATAAAAATCCTCAGTTGGCTTTTGGAAATAATAAGTTATATGTTTCTGTTGATTATCAAGACGCTGGTTCTTCTGGTAGAAGAACTTTAATTTATGATCCAACTTTAGGTTCTGAAGGTGCTTGGACCATGACTGATATTAACGCTGGTCCTTTATTTTCTTTTAGACCTCCTAATAAAAGTTTTACAGTTTTTGCAGGATGTGTTAAGAAAAGTGGTGTAATTCCTGAAGGTTGCGTTGTTGATGTTGAAGATGAACAAAAACGTGATGCAGATAGGTACACCTCTAACATATTGACTCATATTACTTCTTATTTTGTGTCACGATGGGTTACAGGTAATGACCCTATTGTTAAGAAACGTTGGGGTCGTCCTCGTGCTGTTGTTTCTGCTGAAGAAGATTTAACTTTGAATGTAGACATTTTTAAAGATTACGATAAATCGACTGCTTCTCTTGAGTTTCCTATTTTGGTTAACGGTAAGACTTCTGCGTCTCGTTGGAACACAGCAGAGTGGAATGAAGCATCAGGAGCCAAAATAGCTAAATGGGACGCAATTGGGCGCGATATTACTGCTGAAGTAAAAAACCTTCCCACTCTTGGGACAGGCAGGAGTGTTAGTATGAGGATTGATGGACCTACAAGTGCTAACCTGCATTGGGAAATTAATGCTTTAGCATTCACATACACACCGAGAAGGCTGCGATAAATGACTTTAAGCATACCTAACGATTTTGTTTCTGGTCAAACTATTGTTGCTGGAGATATGAATGCCAACTTTACAAGTATTGAAACGTTTGTAAATACTAGCCCTGGCATGGTTGAAAGAAACCTTGTTGATGCTAAAGGCGATATTCTTGTTGCTTCTGCTGACAATGTTGTTACTCGTAAAGCTGTTGGCACAAACGGTCAAGTTTTAAGCGCAGACAGTTCTAACGTTACTGGTTTAAACTGGATTGCGGCTCCTACTGATGCTAGCAAAATGCCTTTGGCTGGTGGCACTTTTACTGGCTCAGTAACCTTTGATGCAACAAACACTTTTGAGGCTGCTAACACTTATCAAGGTGCTAGCCCAATACTTCTTACTGGAGCCACTACTGCTAACGGATACGAAGTTACGTTAACGGTTACAGATCCTACCGCAGACAGGGTTATCACTATCCCTAATGCAACTGGGACAATGGCGCTTGTAGGCGATATACCAGCTACTGTTAATGGTACGGCAGATAACATTATTTCTAACCAAGTCTTCAGCTAAGGAACGAAAATGGCGACATATTCAAAACTCAAATTATCAGGGAGTACTGATGGTAAAGCTATTGCGGTAGCTGCAACATCTTCTCCTGGTACAACAATTCACACTGGTAGTGCTACTGCTACTACCATTGACGAAATTTGGTTGTATGCAATGAATCAGTCTGGTGCTGATGTGAAGTTGACTGTTGAGTGGGGTGGTACTACAACTGCTGATCTTATTGAGCAGACAATAACTACTGAGGCTGGTCTTACGTTAGTTGCTCCTGGAATTATCCTTAAAGGCAATTCTACTGCTGCTCTTATTGTTAAAGCGTTTGCTCCTGCTGGGATCAATCTTTTTGGTTATGTAAATCAAATCACAGCCTAATTAGAGGTTTATATGTCGTTTAATCAGTACAGGACTAATCCTGGTGCAAATGTTAGTAATTTCAAGGGCAGGACGGATACGCCTAAGGCGTGGCCGTCTACTGCTGTTTCTACTTGGATGAATAGCGCATTGTTTAGCGGTGGTAGTCGTGTTGGCTGGTTTGCTATTATCCAAAGCGCTGACCAAGTTGTAAATAGATGCGGCGGTGGAGGACTAGATAGCAATGAAGACATTTACGTTGTTGCAAGAATGAATAGCGGCAACACTACTATGTGGAAAATAAGTGGTTCAGATGAACCTTCTCTTTTAGCAAGAGCAAAAATAAATACTGGTGGTAGTTGGGGTGATGTTTGGGGTTCTGGTTTAACAGAAAGTACTGATTATGTTATTGGGGCTGGTGGAGTAGCTTCTAGTGGACAAACTGGTTATGTTATAAGTTGGCCTCCTGTTACATCTACAGGCAATAATATAGCCGATGCACAGGGCGCTGTTCAGTGGCGGCCACAACAAGCGTCAAATAATTCAAATGCTATTGCATACTATGGTGCTCAAGCAATAAACCCATACAAATCAGCAGCAGGAAATACTGGCAGAGTATCAGTAGCTTTTAATGCTAAGGACCAAAACTATTCAATACAATGGGGTACTGGTTATTTACAAGGAGCAGTGCCGTACGAGACTATAGGCGGAACCTATTATGGTAGTACTAATACTGCATATATAAGCCGTACTACTTTTTACCATCCACTTAATCGTGATTACATGAGTGGCGTACAGAACAATTTTGAATACATGCATTTGTATGGATTTGTATATGGTGGTTCTAACAGCACACAGAGTTTATGGAAATACAAAAAAGCTAGTGGCAATACTGCATATTTTAATCGCTGTTTTTGGACTCCATCATTAAAAGTTGGTAGTCAAGAATATGCTTATCTTGTTGCTCCAAATATGTCACAAAATAGCACAATTGATAGAGGTGTAGAAATAGTTAAAATAGATGCGGCGGTTAGTGCAAACGAAGGTGCTGTTCAATGGTCTAAAGTATTGCATTCTTCAGGTGGAACGATGGCTGATACTAATTTTTGGGAAAGATCTATGCGTGCTCAGCCTGTTACTGACACTGACGGCAATGTTTATTTTTCATTAACTTATTATAGTACGGGAGATAGTAAGTGGCATCACTCAATAAGTAAAGTATCTCCTGCTGGTGTGTTGATGTGGTGTAACGATTTGCTGATGGTAAAAAGCAATGGGGCAGATGACAGTAATGACACTTTCATAAGTCAAATGGAAATAAATTCGTTTAACGATATTATTCTAGGTGGATTCTGTAACTTAGGAGATGGGGGCGGCGGTAGTGCTGGACCTACAGCCGTTGCATTTTCTGCAAGATTATCTAGCGATGGTGGCGGTACAGGTGCTGCTAAACCCATTAGTAATGATGGTGCTACAATCCAATACACACCAAATACTGAGTTAAGTCTTAAAACAAGTACTATAGCTAGATACACTAATAGCACTAATGTTAGCCAAGGTGGAAATTTTGGTTATGGCACCCAAGGTGTTACCAATACAAATCAGAATCCCGATGCGTTTGCGAGTACAGTATTATGATTATATTTTGTTACCGTAATCCTGAAGGTGAATTTCCTAGATATTTTCAAGACATAATTGATGAACATCCTGATTGGGTAAAAGGTGATGCTCTTCCTGTAGGATGGAATGAAGTTATTGAAGAAGACAATTTTGTTATTCCAGAATCAATAATTGTTACTTCAAAAGAAGGCACTTCTTTTCCAGAAGAAGAAGGATTACCTGAAAATATTCGTTTTGCTGTTACTTGCAAATATTATACAACAGAAATTATTTATGATGAAGATAAAGGTTACTGGAAAATACAAGCTGTACTAGATCCAACCGAGCATGCAGTTGACAGTATAATTCCTGTTGAGTGGTTTATTAATGGTGAGTGGGCTAATGAACCAGAGCTTGAAGTTTAATGAGTGTTCTTTATCGCCCAACTCACCAATTCTCAGGACAGAACTCTGTTTCTATAGAGTATGAGTTAAGGAAACTGTCTCAAAAGTTTGAGGCTATTTCTGGTATAGATAGCGATATTCGTGCTGTTGCTTCAGGTGCAATGTCTATTGCTTCTGAAGCGTTATTAAAAAGCGGTGCTGTTAATCCAGCGGTTGCGGCTAATACGGCAGCTATTGCCGTAAACACGGCAGCGCTTGCTGCTCTTACTAATGAAGTTGAAGGCATAAGATTAGGACTTTGGAGTTAACATGAGCATGACATCGGTAGCA
>Ga0308011_10001346_pt1 | contig 11130 bp, 13 predicted proteins | sample Neamet177_FD_203144 | JGI IMG/M metagenome (GOLD analysis project Ga0308011, IMG submission 203144) | Marine microbial communities from water near the shore, Antarctic Ocean - #177 | ecosystem: Environmental > Aquatic > Marine > Unclassified | place: Southern Ocean | collected 2014-07-25
CTACATTTTAAACTGACTAAATCACTAAATCACTAAATCACTAAATCACTAAATTTTAGGCAATAAAAAAGGATGCCGAAGCATCCTTTAGTTTAAAACAGTTAAGTTTTAATTATTTTTTAGCAGCACGTTTAGCGGCATCAGCAGCTTTAACTTCTGCAATAACAGTTTCAGCTACGTTGTTAGGACAAGGCATGTAGTGAGAGAATTCCATTGAGAATTGACCACGACCTGATGTCATTGTACGTAATGATCCGATGTAACCGAACATTTCTGAAAGAGGTACGTCAGCTTTAATACGAACACCAGAAACGCCAGCGTCTTGACCACCGATCATGCCACGACGACGGTTTAAATCACCAATAACATCACCAACGTGATCGTCAGGCGTAAACACATCAACTTTCATGATAGGTTCGATTAACTGAGCACCAGCTTTTGGAATTGACTGACGGAAAGCACCACGAGCAGCAAGTTCAAATGCAACAGCAGATGAATCGACCGCATGGAAACCACCATCGTACAATTCAATTTCAACGTCAAGTACAGGGAAACCAGCAAGAACACCAGTAGCCATCATGCCTTTGAAGCCTTTCTCGATTGCAGGGAAGAATTCTTTAGGAACATTACCACCAACAACAACAGAGCTAAATACGAAACCAGAACCAGGTTCGCCGGGCTTGATACGGTAATCAATTTTACCGAACTGACCAGAACCACCAGATTGTTTCTTATGTGTGTAAGAATCTTCAATCGCAGTTGTGATTGTTTCACGGTATGCAACTTGTGGCTTACCAACTTCTAATTCAACACCGTAGGTACGTTTAAGAATATCTACTTTGATGTCTAAGTGAAGCTCACCCATACCAGATAAAATTGTTTCGCCTGAATCAATATCAGTTTCAACTTTAAACGTTGGATCTTCTGCAACCATTTTACCGATAGCAAGACCCATTTTCTCAGTTGAACCTTTATCTTTTGGTGTAACAGAGATTGAGATTACCGGCTTAGGGAATACCATCGCTTCTAGAACGATTGGGTTTTTAGGATCACATAATGTGTGACCTGTTTGAACGTTACTCTTCATACCAACAATCGCGATGATATCACCAGCTTGTGCTGAACTAAGTTCGTTACGGTCATCCGCTTGCATTTCACACATACGGCCAACACGCTCAGTTTTACCTGTAGCAGCATTAAGAATCGTATCGCCTTTCTTCAATGTACCTGAATAGATACGTACGAAAGTTAATGTACCAAAACGGTCATCAGTGATTTTGAATGCTAACGCTTTGAATGTTTCATCTGCAGAAACGATTGCGTATTCGCCGTTAGGAGCACCTTCTTCATCAGTAAGAGGTTGTGGATCAACATCTGTAGGTGAAGGTAAGTAATCAACAACAGCGTCAAGAATGTTTTGAACACCTTTGTTTTTGAAAGCAGAACCACAGTACGTAGGGAAGAAGTCCATAGTACGTGTACCAGCACGGATACAACGTTTAATATCTTCCATAGAAGGCTCTGTACCTTCTTCTAAATATGCTTCGAAAAGATCATCGTCTTGCTCAAGAGCAGTTTCAAGAAGCATTTCGCGGTATTCTTCAACTTTCTCAACCATGTCTGCCGGAACATCTGTGATTTCAAAGTTTTCAGGAAGACCTGTGTCATCCCAGACCCATGCTTTACGGGTAAGAAGATCAACAACACCAACGAACTCATCTTCTTCACCAATTGGTAAAACCATGATAAGTGGGTTAGCACCTAATACGTCTTTAGTTTGTTTAACAACACGGTAAAAATCAGCACCTAAACGGTCTAATTTATTTACGAAGATAATACGTGCAACTTCTGAGTCATTCGCATAACGCCAGTTAGTTTCTGATTGTGGTTCAACACCACCAGAACCACAGAATACACCAATACCACCGTCAAGTACTTTAAGTGAACGGTAAACTTCTACTGTGAAATCAACGTGACCAGGAGTATCGATAACGTTGAAACGGTGATCGTTCCAAAAACAACTTACCGCAGCAGACTGTATAGTAATACCGCGCTCAGCTTCTTGTTCCATGAAATCGGTAGTTGACTCACCGTCATGTACTTCACCAGTTTTGTGGATCTGACCGGTAAGTTTAAGGATACGTTCAGTTGTTGTTGTTTTACCAGCATCAACGTGAGCGAAGATACCAATATTTCTGTATTTGGATAAATCTGACATTAGGCCACTCTATTTAGTTTAAGTTCTAGCCTGCTTTTTCGTCTTATACTTATGCTTCTGCTTATATATAAGCAAAGCAAAGCGAGTAAGTTAAAAGCAGAACTGTTGAGAATTTGCGCGCGAGTATATCATTATCAAATCAAGAACCCTAGAAAATTGATAACTATTTTCCAAAATAGCTATATTTACGAAATGGAATTTATGGTGATAGGCGCTTACTGTTATTGTTGTACTTATATTTATGTATATATTAAGTAGAAATCTAATCGTAAATTAATATAGATGGGTGATTTACGTACAAATTAATTTATTCGATAACCAGACAAATTACTATATATCTTGTAGTATCTGATACTTGATATACATCCTAAATTATCGAACAAATTGATAACTAAACTATAGATAGAAGGAATTACACACCAATGATTATCTTTTTTATATGTATAACGCTGCTTATATTAGGTTATAAATTTTATAGCCCCTTTGTCGAAAAACAGGCTGGCATAGACCCGTCACTAAAAACACCGCAAGTTCGTTTTGATGATGGCGTAGACTTTGTTCCTATTCACCCTGTTAAAGCTTTTCTCATTCAATTTTTAAATATTGCCGGTGTCGGTCCCATTTTTGGTCCAATACTGGGAGCTATATATGGACCTATCGCATTAGTTTGGATTGTAATAGGTAATATTTTGGGTGGCGCAGTCCATGATTACTTTTCTGGTGTGATGAGTATAAAAGAAGACGGTAAGAGTCTTCCTGAAATAGCAGGTCATTACTTTAATGTGGTCTATAAAGGCATCATGCTTATATTTACCGCGATGCTACTATTTTTTGTTGGTGTCGTATTTATTATGAGCCCTGCTGGTTTATTAGGGAGTTTAAGTTACTTTGAAGGAACTATGCTTGCAGGCAATACCTTTTGGGTATTTGTCATATTAGGGTATTACTTACTCGCTACATTATTACCAATAGATAAAATTATTACTAAACTTTACCCAGCGTTTGGTTTATTAATGATTGTAATGACCACCTCTATCGCTATTGCCTTATTAATTAATGCACCTCACCTACCTGAAATGGGTGATTTTTTAGGTTATTTCAATCACGACCATTTTAATCACGACTTTTTAGAGCCAAATCCCGATGGCGCACCTGTATGGCCCTTACTATTTGTAACCATTACGTGTGGTGCAATTAGTGGTTTTCATTCTACTCAAGCACCTATCATGGCGCGTTGTTTAACAAATGAAAAATATGTTCGACCTGTTTATTATGGCGCTATGATATCTGAAGGTATAGTCGGTTGTGTTTGGGCTCTTGCAGGTATAGCTGCATTTCCTGAAGGATACGTAGGACTTAAAGCCATGCTAGCTGAAGGTGGCCCAGGTTTGGTAGTTAATCATATTGCGACCAGTTACCTTGGTGCCATTGGTGGTATTATGGCAATTATTGCTGTGGCGATATTCCCAATAACCTCTGGTGATACAGCGTTTAGATCATTACGTTTAACAATAGTCGATGCGTTTAATATTCCGCAAAGTATGCGTAATCGTCTTTTATTAGCCATACCTATTTTAGTCATTGCTTATTTTATGACTAAAATTGATTTTACCTTAATTTGGCGTTATTTCGCTTTTTCAAACATGTTACTGTCAACCAGCGTACTTTGGCTAGCCACTAAGTACTTGTTTGATCGAGGTACATTTCATTGGATCGTGAGTATTCCTGCTATTATAGGTACTAGTGTAACGGTGTCTTATATAATGACAACGGGCATTGGCTTTAATCTACCCCAACAATACAGTCTATATATAGGTGTGATTACAGGGGTTGTGCTATTAATAGCATTAATAGTGTTTCACCTTAGACGTAAAGTGCCTGTTGAGACTTAACTCGCAGAATTAAGCATCGATTAAAAATTTATTAAACATTGATTAAACTCCGGTAGTTAATATAAAAGCTATAACAATTTAAGTTGTTATAGCTTTCTTGCTTTATATGCCTACTAAAATTCCCATACAGTATTAAATACGCGCCTATAACTTACCTTCAATATTATCCCCAACTGTACAGAACATGTATCATCTAAATATTACTTGCACATAATTGCATTTCTTGTATAATACGCGCTCACATTCAGCCAAAACGAGTGTGATGCTAAAGTTACTTACTAAGTTTTATACTAATGTAATGACTTATAGCCTAAATAAAGAAAAACAAAGTTCTTCTTTATTTCACAGCAACTCTAATTTTGAGTTGAATGTTTATTAGTTAATACACCCCCTTCCGGCACATAAGGAAGCAGAGGGCTGTATTTTTTTGTTCTTTAAAAAAGGGGATTTGTCTTCATGTCAAATCAAAGAATTCGCATTCGTTTGAAAGCGTTCGATCATCGTTTGATTGATCAATCTACAGCAGAAATCGTTGATACTGCAAAACGTACTGGTGCTCAGGTTCGTGGTCCAATTCCACTTCCTACACGCAAAGAACGTTTCACTATCTTGACTTCTCCACACGTTAACAAAGATGCACGTGATCAGTACGAAATTCGTACTCACAAACGCATGATTGATATCGTTGAGCCAACTGAAAAGACTGTAGACGCATTAATGCGTTTAGATCTTGCAGCTGGTGTTGATGTTCAAATCAGCTTAGGCTAAGGGGAGTTTTAACAATGACTATAGGTCTAGTAGGACGTAAAGTAGGTATGACTCGTGTCTTCACAGAAGATGGTGTTTCTACCCCTGTTACTGTTATTGAAGTTGAAGCAAACCGTGTTGCTCAAGTAAAAACAGTAGACAACGATGGCTATTCAGCATTACAAGTTACAACTGGCAAGCGTAAAGCAAGTCGTGTAACTAAACCAGCTGCCGGACATTTCGCAAAAGCAGGAATCGAAGCAGGCCGTGGCTTGTGGGAATTTCGTTTAAACGAAAATGAAGGTAGTGACATCGAAGCTGGCAGTGAAATCACTGTTTCAGTATTCAATGACACTAAATTAGTAGACGTTACTGGTACATCTAAAGGTAAAGGTTTCCAAGGCGGTATTAAACGCTGGAACTTTACTATGCAACATGCAACACATGGTGTTTCGTTATCACATAGATCTAACGGTTCGTTAGGTCAGTGTCAAACGCCAGGTCGTGTATTTAAAGGCAAAAAGATGTCTGGTCACATGGGTTCTGTGCGCTGTACTACACAAAACCTTGAATTGGTTCGCGTTGACGCAGAACGTAACTTGTTGCTTGTTAAAGGCGCAGTTCCGGGTGCTATCAATGGCAACGTAATCATCAAACCAGCTGTTAAAGCTTAGTCCAGGAGACTTTCTAATGGAATTATCATTAAAAGACGCAACAGGTGCTCTTGAAGTATCTGAAGCAACTTTTGGACGTGAGTTTAACGAAGCGTTAGTACATCAAGTAGTAGTTGCATACGCAGCTGGTGCTCGTCAAGGTACTCGTGCTCAGAAAACTCGCTCAGAAGTTAGTGGCGGTGGTGCAAAACCATGGCGCCAAAAAGGTACTGGCCGTGCACGTGCTGGTACTACTCGTGGTCCAATCTGGCGTACAGGTGGCGTAACATTTGCTGCTAAGCCACAAGATCACAGCCAAAAAGTTAACCGTAAAATGTATCGTGGTGCTATTGCTAGCATCCTATCTGAATTAGTTCGTCAAGAACGTTTGATAGTAGTTAACGATTTTTCGGTAGAAACACCAAAAACTAAAGAATTAGTTGCTAAGTTGAAAGGCTTAGAGCTTAAAGACGTATTGATTGTAACGAAAGAAGTTGACGAGAACTTGTTCTTATCAGCACGCAACTTGTATAAAGTTGACGTTCGTGACGTTGCAGCAATCGACCCTGTAAGTTTAGTTGGTTTCGAAAAAGTTTTAATCACTGCTGATGCAGTAAAAGAAATTGAGGGGATTTTAGCATGATAAACGAAGAACGTTTGTTGAAAGTGCTTTTAGCACCAAATATTTCTGAAAAAGCAACTACAGCTGCTGAAGCAAACAACACTGTTGTTTTCAAAGTAGCTACAGATGCAACTAAAGCTGAAATTAAAGCGGCAGTTGAAAAACTTTTTGAAGTTACCGTAGAAGGTGTTAATACACTTAATGTTAAGGGTAAAGTTAAACGTACAGGAGCTCGCACTGGTCGTCGTAACGATTGGAAAAAAGCTTACGTTACTCTTGCAGAAGGTAGTGACATCGACTTCGTTGGCGCGGAATCATAAGGAGCAGATAAAATGGCTATAGTAAAATGTAAACCTACTTCTCCGGGTCGTCGTCACCTAGTTAAAGTGGTAAACAAAGAGCTTCATACAGGTAAGCCTTATGCACCACTATTAGACACTAAGTCTAAGTCTGGTGGTCGTAACAATAATGGTCGCATTACGGTTCGTCACATTGGTGGTGGTCATAAGCAACATTATCGTATCGTTGATTTTAAACGTCTTAAAGATGGCATTCCAGCCAAAGTTGAGCGTTTGGAATATGATCCAAACCGTAGTGCTAACATTGCGTTAGTATTATATGCCGATGGTGAACGTCGTTACATATTAGCCCCTAAAGGCTTATCAGCTGGTGATACTGTCCAGTCTGGTGTAGACGCTCCGATCAAAGCAGGTAACACAATGCCTCTACGTAACACGCCTTTAGGTAGTGTTGTGCATGCAATCGAATTGAAACCAGGTAAAGGTGCACAGATCGCTCGTGCTGCCGGTACTTATGCTCAATTAGTTGCTAAAGATGGTGCTTACGTTACTTTACGTCTTCGCTCTGGCGAAATGCGTAAAATTGAGTCTGATTGTCGTGCTACATTAGGCGAAATCGGTAACTCAGAACATATGCTTCGTTCTCTTGGTAAAGCTGGTGCTTCGCGCTGGCGCGGTGTTCGCCCAACTGTTCGTGGTGTTGCCATGAACCCAGTTGACCATCCACATGGTGGTGGTGAAGGTAAAACATCAGGCGGTCGTCATCCGGTATCACCTTGGGGTGTACCAACTAAGGGTTACAAGACTCGTTCGAACAAGCGTACTGATAAATTTATCGTACGTCGTCGTACTAAGTAATTTAGTACATTTAATTAATATTCTGATTGCTGAACTTGGTTCGTTTTTTAATAAACTAAGTTCACATGATGAATTATATATATAAGGATTCACCATGCCACGTTCCCTCAAGAAAGGTCCATTTATTGACCTACACTTGTTGACGAAGGTAGAGACTGCGGTGGAAAGCGGGAATAAAAAGCCAATTAAAACTTGGTCCCGTCGTTCAATGATCATTCCAACAATGATCGGATTGACCATAGCTGTCCATAATGGCCGTCAACACGTCCCTGTATTTGTAACCGAAGAAATGATCGGTCACAAATTAGGAGAATTTGCACCAACTCGTACTTATCGCGGTCATGTCGCTGATAAGAAAGCGAAGAAATAAGGGGAAATTAAATGCAAGCAATAGCTATACATAAATTTGCCCGTGGTTCTGCTCAAAAAGCGCGTTTAGTTGCGGATCAAATCCGTGGCGTAAATGTAGAGAAAGCACTTGAAATTTTAACTTTCAGCAACAAAAAAGCTGCTGAATTAGTTAAAAAAGTACTTAACTCTGCAATCGCAAATGCTGAGCACAACGAAGGTGCAGATATTGATGAATTATTCGTTAAAACAATTTTAATTGACGATGGTCCAACAATGAAACGTATTATGCCACGTGCGAAAGGCCGAGCCGATCGCATCATCAAGCGCACAAGTCACATCACTGTGATTGTGTCTGATTCTTAGGAGTATATTAGTATGGGTCAAAAAGTTCATCCTAACGGTATTCGCTTAGGTATCACGAAACCTTTCGCGTCTACTTGGTTTGCAAGCAATAAAGATTTTGCTAGCAACTTAGACGGCGACCACAAGGTTCGCGAATTTTTAAAAGAAAAGCTTAAACGTGCATCACTTTCAAAAGTGATAATCGAACGTCCAGCTAAATCTATCCGCGTAACTATTCACACGGCTCGTCCGGGTGTTGTTATCGGTAAGAAAGGCGAAGATGTTGAGAAATTACGTTTAGCAATTTCTAAAATTGCTGGTGTTCCTGCTCAAATCAACATCGCTGAAGTACGTAAGCCAGAAATGGATGCGCAGCTTGTTGCAGACAGCATTGCTAGTCAATTAGAACGTCGTGTGATGTTCCGTCGCGCTATGAAACGTGCTGTACAAAATGCTATGCGTTTAGGCGCTAAAGGCATTAAAGTACAAGTAAGTGGTCGTTTAGGCGGAGCAGATATTGCTCGTGCTGAATGGTATCGTGAAGGTCGTGTTCCATTACACACTTTACGTGCTGACATCGACTACGCTATTGCACGTGGTGACACTACTTATGGTGTTATCGGTATCAAAGTGTGGATCTTTAAAGGTGAAATCATTGGTAACATGCCTCTTGTGGCAGAAGTACCAGCGGCTAAACCTAAAAGAAAAACCAACCGCAAGCCTAAGTAGGAGCTAAGTAATGTTACAACCAAAACGTACTAAATTCCGTAAGCAATTTAAAATGCGCAACCGTGGTCTTGCACAAGTCGGTAGTTCAGTTAGCTTCGGTACTTTCGGTTTAAAATCAATGGAACGTGGTCGCATGACTGCGCGTCAGATTGAAGCCGCTCGTCGTGCCATGACTCGTCATGTTAAACGTCAAGGTAAAATCTGGATACGCGTATTCCCTGATAAGCCAATTACTAAAAAACCTCTTGAGGTTCGTATGGGTAAAGGTAAGGGTTCAGTAGAATATTGGGTTTGCCAAATTCTACCTGGTCGTGTTCTTTATGAAATGGAAGGTGTTTCTGAAGAAATCGCGCGTGAAGCTTTTGCTTTAGCCGCTTCTAAACTACCATTCAAAACATCCTTCGTAACTAGGACGGCATTGTAATGAAAGTTAGTGAACTTAAAGCAAAAAGCATTGAAGAGCTAAATGCTGAATTACTAGAACTTCTTCGCGAGCAGTTTAACTACCGCATGCAAGCAAGTACTGGTCAATTAGCACAAACTCATTTGCTAAGAATCGTACGTCGCAATATCGCGCGCGTTAAGACTATCATAACTGAAAAGGCAGGTAAGTAATGAGCGAAACTAAAGTCCGCACACTACAAGGCGTTGTTGTCAGTAACAAAATGGATAAGTCTATCGTTGTTTTGATTGAGCGTCGTGTTAAGCACCCTATGTACGGTAAATACATGACTCGTTCAACTAAGTTGAAAGCGCATGATGAAACTAACGTATGTAACGAAGGTGACTTAGTAACTATTACTGAAGTTGCGCCAATTTCTAAGTCTAAAAACTGGAAATTAGTTGACGTAATTACAAAAGCTTAATTTAGTATTTATACTTAATTAACTTTATAGTTATTCAAAAGACCTTAGCATTTATTTGCTAAGGTCTTTTTTTATGTCTGTAATTTCTGCAAATGAAATTGGCGAATAATTTTAAGTCTGCTCTTAAGAGGCATTTGGAAATTAGTTGACGTAATGACTAAATTTAATAACTTTGGAGCGCGAATAAATTCCCGCCTACGTTGTATTTATAAATGTAGGCGGGATTTTAATCTGAGGGATCCCCACAAGTTTACTCCGTTAATATTCATACCAAGCACTCATCAACTAACTTGTTGAGTGCTTGGTTCAACATGTGCTCTGTTATTTCGTATTCGTTGCCCGAATGTTGAAGGATGCGTAAAGCGAGAAAGCCATAAGATAATACTCGCCTTTTTGAGGTGTTCGCTTGGAACTGCTTATGATAACCGGCGACTTCACCTGCCTTGCCAATAATATACAGGAGTATTTGAGCAATCATCGCAATGAGTAATATGCACTCTAACCGCTTAACAGAGAGACTTCTGCTGCGAGTCAAGCCTAATCCATAATATTCGTTTTTATTATCTCTAAACGTTTCTTCAATACTCATTCGTCGCGTATATAGTACCACCAGCTTACGTTTGGAGTAATCAATAACGGGTAAGTTGCTTACTAAAAACCACGGCTCTTTGGCAGATTTACTCTGCTTAAAATTATTATTATCTTTCGTAACCACACCAAGTCGGTTCTTATTTTTTCTTCCTTTGGCCGATTTTTTAAATAAAACACCACGACATTTGTAAGCATGCGATTTTGATAATATACATTGGGAGAATTCAGTGGCTTTAGGTTTCGCTTTTGTATGTTGCTTACTGACGAGTTCCCATTCATTGCGAGCGTTTACTTTGCAATAAGTTACCCCTCTTACACGTCCAAGCCAGTACCATTGATGTGCTTCAACAGCTTTGAACCAAGGCACTTTGAAACCAGCGTCTGTGCATATAATAGGGTGGCAATTTACAGGTAATACTTGAGCCAGATTAGCTAGAAATCGAACATGAGCCTTATGGTTACCATGTTTTTCATTAGGATATACTTCTTCATATAAGGTAATTGCTCGACCACTAATCGATATCGCTGCACGTAGCATCACGAAGTTGTAATTATAAACAGAAGACCAATCAACAATGAGAAGTGGGCTAGTTTCGTTAATAAATTGTGTTGCTATTGTTTGGTAATATTTAATTCGATTTGAATGCAGAGTGCTATTGCCAATGAGCCTATCAGCACGTTTGATACTATGTTTTTCAGATTTATTATGATTACTCCCATTATGTCGACCGATACTGGTTAATGATAATGAAGCACCATGAATAACACTATCAACAGAGGTAGATAAAGAAAGGTTGATTCTAGGGTCGATTTGAGTTGTTTCTTGATTAAAAAAGTTAGAAAATAGATTCATAGTGCTTCAGGTTTAGTTTTTTATTCTTTGTGGTGAAAAATATTTTAACTAAATTTGAAGCACTTAACTTCTATTTCCTATAAATACTTGTGGGGAGCCTTCAGATTAA
>Ga0308011_10001350_pt1 | contig 11127 bp, 9 predicted proteins | sample Neamet177_FD_203144 | JGI IMG/M metagenome (GOLD analysis project Ga0308011, IMG submission 203144) | Marine microbial communities from water near the shore, Antarctic Ocean - #177 | ecosystem: Environmental > Aquatic > Marine > Unclassified | place: Southern Ocean | collected 2014-07-25
TCTTATCTATGCCCGAGTCGTTCCATAAGCCAGTCATTCTACGTTGAATACCAAACCAACAACATGGTAGTACATAACCTGTTGCAGTGACATATACATTTGCCATTGTCTGATGAAATACTCCAGCACCATTTCCAATCATTGCTTTGCACTTTGGCTCTATGGTGATATTATTTAGTTCTATATTATCCATTGGCTATACTCGTGTATCCTTCTGGCAATACAATCTCGTCTATTTCGTTATCAGCATCTTTGTTTCTAAAAGATTCAATGACACCGAATCTTACAAAATTCTCACTTTCAGATAACTTTTTAATATCATTTATCTGGTGTTGATTCCACTTGAAGACTATAAACTGCCATGCGGCTCTACCGCCCGCTGAGATGTATGCTCTCCAGTTGCGTTGTAAAGTCTCCCAGACTACACCTTTTCTGTACAGATGGTTAGTATCTTCATCTCCATCTATGCCCCAAATAACTGTCAACTTGCCGTCCATCTCTTTAGACAATTCGCCTAACTCTCGCCAGAAACTTTCATTTCTAGAACCACCATTAACGTGGACATACACATTCTTCTCTGTATTGTCAAGATGATATAGATATTTTATAATCTCTATAACGTCTGGATTAATAACAGGCTCGTCTACGTTACCACATAAAACTATTTCGTCTAAGTGAGTCCACTTCCCTGGAAGAAATGTTCTCTTTATATCTGCTATCGATAGATAAGTATTATTAAGTCTAATATCATAATCTTTCGTATGCTCTCTTCTATCTTCAGGTGCTTCGTTCTGAAGTTCGAGCATATATGTTCTTTCGCATTGCGAACAGAAAGCATTACAGTAATTAGTTAATTCTAACTGTAACCTTCCTATATTGCTTTCGTTCGCCCATGCCATGTATTAATCAATGTCCAATTCTGTCCAGGTTGAAACTGCCTTAATAGCATCGTAGTTAAATATTGCTGATGTTGCCCATTCTTTCTCAACACACCACCAACATCCTCTGCATTCTGTTGTGAAATGGTTAGTATCTTCAATCCAACCTTCACATGATCTAGTCAGTCCACCTAGCGAAACGAATACTCCATATTTCTTATAAAATGCCAATACTATTCTCTTGTCTGTATGAATAAAAGGTAAGTATTCCGTGTGATTAGTACACACGTCTACACTTCTATTGTCTATCCACCACTGACGATTTTCGAAATCTCTTTTTGTTGCTCTACGTTTCCATCTCTCTTTCCACACAGGCTCGCCAATTTCATCAGATGGATTAGTGGTAACACCATTAAATAATGCTGTGATTTTGTGCGTGTTTACTAAGTCCCATGATAGTCTTGTTCCATTATCAATATAATCTTTTGCATTTGTCATTCTAACCATGTGTTCACCAAACTTAACATTCGGAAACTCTTGTTTAACGAAAGCAATCGCTTTTTTGGCATATATATGTTGCCAAGGTTTCTCTTCATGGATGCATGTCCACTGATGTATAGTAATATCTAGGTCATTCTCATCGATATGATGTGCTAACAGCCACAACAACATTGACGAGTCCAATCCACCAGACATACCAATGCCTATATTTGTGTGGTCTAAATTCAATTCTATTTTGTAATCTTCTGGATGTGTCTCGGCACAATCATTTCCTCGTTTATGTACTGTTACTGTATCTGTTACTATCATTAGTATATTCCTCGTTTTGTTAATTTTACGTTTAAATTTGAACACCTAGATGTACAAACTTTTAGTTTTGGATTGTTGTCGTCATCATACGTGTTACTAAAACTTTCTTCTAAATCTTTAGTAAAGAAGTCATGGTTTATTATATCATTAAATGAATGTAAATGCAAGTTATTCCACCCCTCATTATACTTTGAAGTGAATCTAGTCCAACTTTCTCGATCACCTGCATTGTATTGAGTTTTATATTGGTAGTTTGAGTTTGTCCAACAACATCTCCACACAGAACCATCATGTGATATTTGATATCTATCGTTAGTCGCCCATAAACATGTAATTCCTGCTACCTCTTTTGCATTCTCCAAGTTTAACCATGGTTCAAGATTCTTATCTATTTTGATATCTTTGATAACATCTTTTGCCTTTTCTACTTGTTTGTCAACTTCTTTATCACTGATGAATTCTAAATCTTCATCTTCATCTTTCATCTTATCAAGTTTACCTTGTGCTTTACTCAATGCAATCAATGTTGCTTTTTGTTCTACTCTCTGTATTCTATTACGTTGAAACTTCTGAAAGCCATATAGAGATGCAAGTCTCTTTGCTTCTTCCTCTAACGATTCGTTGAAGTCAAATGGAATCATTTTCCATACAGCACAGCCACCGCCACTAATAAAGGCTCTTGCATTTTCTATAACCTTATCAAAGTTTGTGTCAACTCTGTACATATTCTGTGTTTCATTGTCTATGCCATCAAGGTCAAACATTACATGATGCCTTCCTGGTAGATGTTCATGTAGTATTTCGCCTAGATTCTTCCAAAACTTAGGTGTCTTATATGAACCATTAGTAGAGATAGTCAAGTCGTGTAATCCTTTAAACTCCTTACTAAGCATACCTAAGTTCTCATCACCAAATGGCTCAACGTCACCTTTTAATGTCCTTGACGAGTACTCTATCAGTTCGTTGAACTGAGGATGAAAAGGACTATCGCCAAAACTTCCATCATAGGTCAAGAATTGTACCTTACCTACTAACTCATCAATGAATCTATTATGGACATCAACGGGTATGTTTAGATTCTTGGGTGGTGCTGTCATCAAATCTGTATCAGGATTAAACACCTTGTGTCTAATACATCCAGGACATTTTGCTTGGCAGTTTGATGTTACTTCAATTGTTATTTCCATATGTAGTTCCATATTTTAGGTACAAGATGTTCGCATGATACTTCATACAACTCGTCCTGTAGACGTACTAATTCTTTAAACTTACCAACATCAGTTGTTCGTTTTCCTTTCAATCTCTTTGCAAACTCCGCAGTGAAATCATTCACAACTAAATTGTTTAGTATTTCATCTTTCGTATCTTCATCTAAATTGACAATATCTAATGCCTGTGGCCAATGTACAAATGTAGTTCTTATATTTATTTTATTATTTGGTATCGACTTTTTGATGTCTTGAAAGTCGTTGTATATTTCGTTCATATAGAATGCATGATAGGCAGAAGTAGTACATACAAACAAGAAACTATTTACAAGTGGTGCAACTTCAACAATGTTCTTCAATACAGTTGCATAATCACCATCAGTTCTAAAGTAATTGAATAAGTCACCTGTACCATCCAATGATACAGTAACGTGTATCTTTTTGAAATGAGGCCAAAGGTCTTTAACATTGTAACCCTTATATTCTAAGATGCTCATGTTAGTATTGTACGCAAGAGAAATCTTACTTGTGTCAACTGTTGGGTCATCAATCATTCGTTGCAATGTCTTGTACATATCTCTTGTATAGAAAGGTTCACCGCCAGAGAATTCAATGTTCTCTACTGTAGGTAATACATTCTTGAATAGGTCATCCATTACTTCGTCATCAGGTATATTAATTTTACTTGTCGGAGAAGAAATGTGACTAAAGTTAAATTCTTTCTTCAACTTCAATTCTATCTCAGGATTGTCTTTACCCATTTGTTCAAATCTAGAATTCGATGACGTATCACAGTGTCTACATCTGTAGTTACACGCTCGTGTCATCTTCAGTTGCAAGTCTTTTACATGAATCGTATCTGAATCATAATCTGGGTCAGAGCAAGCCGTGTTCTCTAGTGACCTTGTTCTGTATGATGACAGACCACTCTCTTCTTGTATCTTACAATCAACACAACCATTGGGCCATTCATCATTCTTTAACTGCTGTCGGACTTTAACGAAGTCTGTATTGTTAATAACTTGTGATGGTAGTTTGTCCATGTCAGACTCTACTAGATCATTTCGTTTGAACCTGAAGCAAGGTGCGTATCCGCCTGACTTGAAATCTAAATGGGTCCATGCGTATTTACACTTCACTTGGCTTCTCCTGCTTCATATTTCTCTCGTATATATTTAAGTGAGAAATCTTTACCTTTCATCATCTTGTCTACTTCATCGTATCCTTCTAACTCAGTACATAATTTATAGAGAATATCTTTCTCTTTCATTGCTTTCACTAAGTCAGGATTATAATCTTCCACATTAGAATCATAATATTCTGTATCTAATAGATGATTCTTTCTCAAAAATAAATACCATGCGTAATCTTTTTCATGTTGAGGTACTCTATTCTTTTTTAGTATTTCAATCGCCCTATCTATTTTTACTTGTGCGGCTGGTAAATGTTCTTTACTATTCCACTCATCTAATATCCATTGTTCATACCAATCTGGTCCAAAGTGCGGGCAATACTCGCCGCCTTCTACCATCTTAAAAGATACAGACCAAGTTGGATGATTCTTCGCATAGTAATCCATGTCATCAGCAAGACCATTCAGATTTAATGTACTGTATGTAGAATGTATATGTCCTTTTTCTATGTTCTTTAATTGCGATAGATATTCTTCATAGATTTCTATTGATTCTTCCCAACCTGGTGAACCCCAACGTTGATATTGATTATAATCATTGCACCCATCTATTGAACCAGTCAATATGATTTTTCTGAAACGATTTAGTTTCTCAATCATTACGTCATCTAATCTTTGTGTAGTGTTTGTAATTATTTCTAGTAACACATCTTCTACTTTACATTTTTCAATCAACCAATCTATCAACTTTGGAAAGTTTGGTGAGAAGAATGGTTCTCCACCTAAAACTTTAATCTTTGTAAGATGCTGCCAATCTACATTCAATGACTTTAGATACTCAATTCTTTGCTTTGGTATCTTCGTAGGTTGTCTACCTCGCATTCCTTTTTTGTTTAACAGAAAGTCATCTCGATAATATAACTTACTTGAAAACAAAGAGTCACACATCTTGCATTGCAGGTTACATAGGTTGTCTAAACTTAATTCTATTGAACGCAACTTGTCGAAGTCTTCAGTTAGTTCTACTTGTTCTAATCTAAAATGTACATTATTGGCTGCCCAACGCATTGACTCGTTACCCTCAGAATAACATAGAGAACATTCTTTAGATTTCTTTCCCTCTAGCATGTTCTTTCTTAGCCATCTATACTTATCATCAAACGGCTTCATTGCATCTTCTACAATTTCTTCGTCATCGTTGCCTACTGTAAACCTACAACAAGGTCTGGCAACGTTCTTCATAGAAACTGCCATATGATTCCATGCTAACATGCATACTACGCCGTTATCTTTCATATCATCATTACCTTAAAACGTTCATCTAATTTTGTAATATCTTCATTTCTAAGTCTATCATAACTATTCTGTAATTGAATAAATTTTCTACTGACACCTTTATTGTATTTACTATTACTTAGAATTTCTATTGCTGACTTTGCCGCATCGATTTTATGTCCTACTATTGAGTCTTTTGATTGTGATTCATCAAATTGTTTCATCCAATCTTGTAGAAAATTTATTGACTGTTCTCTGTATTCATCAGGAATTGCTTCTATAGACATTCCTTGTGGCCACCATACTTGATTTAGATGTGTTTGAATTTCTAAACTTAACAACTCGTCCCACCATTTGTCAAGTGTTGACATATTTATGGCAGTGGCTGTTAATTGTATAGAAATTAAATGGCTAAGATTAGAGTAGAGACTTGGTGGTGACATAGAGGCTTCCAGATTTTTATACTTGACTAAGTTCTTTTTAATTTTATTCCAATCACCGCCCGATCGTTGGAAGTCTTGTACTTCTCCAGCGGCATCTACTGACAATATAATCTGCAATCCTGCGTTATCACAAAATCTTCTCAAAGTTTTAAACCATTTATCTGATGCATTAGTTCCGTTAGTTGTTACCATAATTTTGATATTTGGATAATTATCAGCAACATGGTTCATAAATTTTCTTACTTCTAAATCAATCGATGGCTCACCACCAAGAATAGATATTTCTGTACAGTGGGTTAAATCTAAATCGTACACATCTGCTGTATCTATTCTTTTTATAAAGCCTTTTGATCTGAACCCACCAATTTCCATTTCTTCTTCAAGTAGTGATGATGATTCTGGTCCACACATTCTACACATCATGTTACATTTATTACCTGCTCTGAAGTCCATTCTTGCTATGTAATTTAGACCAGATGATTCATAATCTACCTCTTTAAACTTATCATAATACTTTCTTCTGGAGTGTCCGCCAATTTTCTCATTGTGGGTACATTCTATACAGTTCACATCTTCAGGTCCATCTCTGTACATTTTCTGTTTAAAATCTTTTAAATAATCAGATTCAACGTATTCTGTATATGTTCCCCAAAATGTTTTGCCTTTCCACTCACAACATGGCTTACATCCTTTTGTGCCTTCATATGCTAATCCTAACCATGGTGCATTACAGTAAGGCATATCACGCATCTAATATCTCCTTAAATCTATAATCTAATTCGATTATGCTTTCATTTCTCCATGAATCTAATGAGGTGACTTCAGATTTGAATAATTGTTGTTTTTCTTTGCTATATGGATTACTTCGGAGTATGTTGATTGCTTCTTTTACTTCTCTTTTCTGTCTCCAATGTCTGGGTTTTTCTAACAGCCAATTGTCTAACCATATTACTTGTGCTTCTTTAAACTTATCTGGGATTGCTCCTAAATTGTACTCTACTGGATGGATAACAGGAGAAGAATGTATAGGTATATTTAACTCCATAAGTTCGTCCCACCACACATCTAACGTAGTAAAATTTATTGCGGATGCTGTAAGTTGAATAGACAACTTAGAACTCCCCTCATAGAATTCATCTCTATACTTTATTATATTATCTTTAACTGAACTCCACACACTTCCTTTTCTTTGAAAGTCATTGACTTCTCCAGCGGCATCAATTGATAACCAAATCTCGGGTTCATTCTTTAACTTCTTTAATGTCTGAAACCATTTATTAGAGGTGTTCGTTGCATTAGTTGTTACACATACATCTATGTCATAGTCTTTAACATGGTCAATCCACTTTCGTACTTCTAAGTCAATTGACGGTTCGCCACCTAATATAGATAGTTCTTTGCATTTAGTCAAGTCGATATCATATGCATCACTCATGTCTTCTACTCTGAATATTGACTGTATATTTCCACGTGCAATTTCTTCCTCTTCACGCATAGATGATGCTTCTGGATGACACATTCTACATGATAGATTGCATTTGTTTCCTGCTCTAAAATCAAAACGTGCTATGTAATTCTCGCCATGTTCGTTGAATTTAAAGCGTGACATATCTTGTCTTCTTGACTGGCTATTCGGTGCCTCTTCTGCATTAATACATACTTGACATCCTGTACTCATTTCATCTTCATACATTAACTTTTTAAAATCTTTTAACCAGTCAGATTTTATATAGTCTGTATATCGACCTTGGAAAGCACTGCCTTTTGAGGTGAGTATATCTTTATCTGGTTCTTGCCATTCACAACACGGCTTACATCCAACTGAACTTTCATATGTCAGTCCGACCCATGGCGCATTGCAATACGGCGTATCACGCATCAAATAAGTCCTTGTACTCGGGTACAATGTCTAGTATATTCTGGTCTCTCGCTTCATCAAGTGCTTTTGTTATCTTAACAAATTCACCTAACCATTCTTCAGAGTAATCTTCACTCATCATAAATCTAACAGTTGAATCTAAAACAGTACAGAAGTGCTTCTTGGTTTTCTCTGCGTGGTCTGAACCATTTACCCAGTCTTTGTATGTTTGATACAATGCGACTACTTCGTCTTTGTTCTTCTGTGGTAATACTTTAATGTTATAGTATTTCGGTGAGTGACATAGATGCTGTGTTATAGTTGGGCGAGGACAATCAAGTGAGTTAAACTTATCTAGTCCAGATTCTTCTAACTTCCATTTCATAAACACTGGCATATGATACACGTTCATCGGAGTGATAGTATACGCAAACCATGCCTTTAAGTTTATCTTCTTGTTATCTTGTAGAGTCTTCATATGTTTATACACTGCTGGAAACTTCGCAGGAGTACGCTGGTAGTTGAATACATCATCAATGCCATCAATGCTAACACCAATACGTATTTGCTTAAACTGTTCCCATAGATATACTAATCTATCTGGAACCATAGTAAGGTTCGTATTGTACTCTAGTTGTATCTCACTCGCATTACCACTTGCAACTAGTCTCTCAAGACTTTCTTGATGTTCAGCAATGATTAGAGGTTCACCACCTACAATGTATAATTTCTTAGCAGTCGTGGCATACTTCTCAAAGTTGTGCCAGTATCCATCATTCCCTTGGAACCAATCATACTGGTCAGTGTGCCACTTGCCTTTCTTATTCTTGACTAACTGTATTGTTTCGTGTGTATCTTTGTATGATGTTTTGCCATGTACTTTCACGAAGTCATCGTACCACATATGAGAGTCGGTAGGTCCACACATTCTACACTTCAAGTTACAGAAGTTACCATAACGAATGTCAAAGAAATCAATGTTTTGTTTCTCTACGTCAAGTGTTCCGTCTTCTTCAGTGACAGCCACTATGTCTGTTTTCTTTAGTCCCCAATCTTCTGACTCATACTCACGTCTTGATCTGATGCCGTTGATTTCTTCTTGTCTGCAACGTTCACATTCTGGATGCCATTCGCCCTTCATCATCGTTGCTCTAACATCTTTCAATATCGTTGCGTTACGTGCCACGTTGAAATCATCTCGCCCAGCATTGTAAGGTGTGCCATCTTCTTTCTTCATTATGCCACGTTGTGGAGAATAAGAATTGGTATTACAACATATTCTCAAGTCTCCGTTGTTTCGTAGATTGATTGAGTTCCACGGTAATGGGCAAAATGTATTCCCGTCTGATGTTTTCTTTTTATCTTCGCTCATACTTGTATCCTTATTTAAATCCCCATTCACGTTCTTTACACCACCAACATTCGCCACAGTGTCCTAATCCAGGGTCATCTGTCTCATCAAAGTAATCACAAGTTGGATCGTATTCACAACTTCTTGTCACTGGTAACAGATTATTTATTAGGTTCTCATCTCTATACATCTCTGCGATGCCTTTCTTATTTGTATTCGCCCATGGCATATAGAAATCACCACCACTATGAGTCATCTCATTATCACCAGAATCTTGTCTTATTGTATCAAATTTAAACTCTGGTACAAATTTACTAGCGATATCATTTGGTGGATTCATTGTTGTTCCATCATATACAACGTCCACTAGTCTTCTTTTTATTGCTGACTTTGGCATTTCTATCATTGAACTATCAGTTGCCGATTCATTATACGATATGTGATGAACTACATTTATGTTACCCGTTAATTCTATACACTGCTCTACTACTCGTGGCGCAATTATGGCATTTCTTCTATACTTCAAGTTACTTCCTTGAGTAAAGATATCGATATGATTAGTACAATTCTTCATTAGATAGTACAACAATATGGCACTATCTGCTCCGCCACTAACCATGATGCCTATATTTCCATCATGTAGGTCTAAATTAGTCCCTGCACAATCAATAGACTTACTAATTGCCATCATCTAGTTCCTCTTGATTGACATGGAATCCATCGTCTTCTAATTCTTTCAATAGTCTGTCATCGAACTCGCCGTCCCAGTCATCGCCGTCATCTGCTTTCCAATCTAATAGTGATGCCATTTCAGGAAATACATCTCTAAAGTTTGTATCTCTAATCTTGTCCATCTTTTCAATGTACTCAATGAATTCTGGCATACGTTCTCTAGACCAGTCGCCACTCTCTGAGAATGATAACATACCTTGTAAACGTTTCACCCCGTATGATGCTTCACGCCATTGTGCGTAACTTACATCGGAGCCTCTTGTACTTAATTTCCAGTTTGCTTCTAACCATTCAATAAACTTATCGAACTTAGCATGTGTCATCTCTTTAAACCAATTTGGTAATACTTTTACATTCAAATGTGGTGGGTGATAAACAAAGTGATAGTTAATCATACCTGCACCGAACGGCCACATGTTAATCTTCTTAAACTTCATCTCTAACTTCCACTTAATAAAGTCTGGTAGATAATAGATGTTCAAGGCTTGCACAGCACACGCAACAGTAACTTCTACATTTGGTCCAGTGTTGTCAAGTAAGTGAAACATCTTTACTGTATGGTCCCACTCTGATGGGAAACGAATGTAGTCATTCATTGCACCAATTGAATCTACTGAATAATGGAATCGTACTCTCTTAAATTTGTCCCATATATTGAACAGTCTTTCTGGCATCTCTACTCCGTTAGAGTTGTATCTCAATTCGATACCCGGAGCATAGCCTTGTTTGATTACTTCTTCTAAGAATGTATAATGTTCTTCAATGATAGTCGCTTCACCACCAGCAAAATACAATTGCTTCATATGTGGAATCTGTTCGTACAACTGTTCCCAGAACTTATCATTCTTCTTGTGCCAGTTGTATGATGCACCATCACTCTTGCCTTTGTTACCCCATTGCATTGTTTCTTTTAGACTGTCGTTCTCAATAGTGGGATGTAACTTCAACCAATCAGGTACCCATAATGAACTGTCATGTGGCGAACACATAATACATTTTAGATTACATTTAGATCCTAAACGCAAGTCAATGTATCTAATCTTTGGTGGAATCTCACCCTCTACAGATGTCTCATCTATGATTTCTTGTAAGTCAACTCGTCTTGCCCAGTATTCTGTTTCCCAGAAACGCTTACTCATGTGTCCAGCATCTTCTTCAACATAACACTTAGTACAACTTGCTGGCTTTTCACCTGCTAACATCTGCTTTCTAATATTCTTCATGTAGTCGTTATTCCAACTACTCATCAGGTCAGTCACATTTAGATTGGCTGGTTTGCCATCTGCTTGTTTCAGTACTCCGACTTCGCCGCCATGTTCTTTATCGTTAGTTGCTCCGACTGAACTAGCATTAGCAGTACAACACACTCGCATGTGCCCGTTTGGTCTAGTACTTAGATGTACCCAAGGCAATAAGCAGAACGTATCCGATGGTGCTTTA
>Ga0308011_10001352_pt1 | contig 11125 bp, 12 predicted proteins | sample Neamet177_FD_203144 | JGI IMG/M metagenome (GOLD analysis project Ga0308011, IMG submission 203144) | Marine microbial communities from water near the shore, Antarctic Ocean - #177 | ecosystem: Environmental > Aquatic > Marine > Unclassified | place: Southern Ocean | collected 2014-07-25
AGACTCTTATAATCATTACTAGATATTTTTATATTTACATATATAAATGAAGAAATCAAGCAAAAAAGGAGCAGCTTCAAAAACAAGACCAGGCGATAAAGATTATACTACTAAACGTGGAGATAAAGTTTTTCATGAGGGTGGTAAAGATGTTAAAAAATCTACAAAACCATTTACAAAGAGAAAAGCAAAACCTAAATCAAAAAAAATTAAGTTAGAAAAGGTAACAACCAAATTAGGAGGAGAAAAAATTACTTTTATGAAGGGAGGACTACATAAAAGCTTGAAAGTTCCAATGGAATATACCTTTACAATACCTACAATGAGAAGATTAAATAAGCATGAGAATGGTAAAACATTTAGATTTCAAGGTAATCCAATAAAGATGACAGAAAAAATACATAAACAACTTATTTTAGGAATGAATTTAATGAAAAGAAAATAAATAAATTAATAGCCTCTATTGGTGCTATTAATTAATTTTATAGATGATTGAGTCCAGGGAGCTTTGAACGTAAAACACGCTTTTTAAGGGGATTACACAGCCATTTCCGGTGAGGTAACATCTATTAATGAAATATTTTGATAATATTTATCAGAACAATTGGTTAATAACAGTGGTTTAAGAATACCTAAAACATACTGTTTAAATGAAGCATAGGTATTTAATTTATACTTTTTTAATTCTTTAATAAATGTTTTCCAGCCTGGTTTATCACCTAATTTGCCATTCTTAACTTTGTCAAAATCATAAAGTTCATTCATAAATGGTTCAAATATATTAGTAAGTAAAGTTGACCAATTATATCTATTTATTTTGATACGTTTATTAACCTGATATCTAATCATAATTATATTTTTATCTTGAGAACTTATTAAAATTATATCTTTAAATGTGTTAGTAAATAATTCACATAACCATTGATATCTCTTACCATTATATAAACTTGATTCCAAATTTGCCATAATATAAGTATAGTTTTGGTTTATAGAACAATTATAAACTAATGGATTAAAGTTTGAAGCTAATTTAAATTTATCTTCCTCCGTTAACTTTTTAGGTACTACTTTAATCACTGGTGGTGCTGGCCACTTACGAGAATGAGTTTTTTTGAGATAATTGTTACGTTCTTCGCCTGTTTTTTTAGGTTTACATTTATTACTTATTAAATGTTTTTGTAGTGACTCTTTTTTAGCAAATGGTCTATGATTGCATATACATTTATATTTTTTGTGGGAATTAATATTATCTTGTAGGTTCATTATATTCTATATATATGAACCTTAAATAAACTTTAAATGAAGGTTTTTAGGGAATATAGCTAAAATATATAGAGATATATATTTACCTTTAAAGGATACCATATTTAATATAGATATTAGATATATATCATTAAATCTAGTTATATTAGTATATATATAGTTATATTGTTAAAACATATATATAGAATATATTTAAGGTTATAATTAAGCTTAGTTATTATTATTATTATTATTATTATTATTATTTTTAGGAGGGGAAAAGAAAAAAGGAAGAAAAGGAAAAGGAAAAGTCCCTAAATTGCAAAACTAAAATACATATAAAGGAATTTTAAAATCCCTGAAAGTCTTGAAACGTAAATTTGAGTATTTTTAGTTTTCTTCCCTTAAAATTTTACCTTGAGACCATAACTAATAATTAAATACTTATAAGCTATAAATAGAAGCATTATAGATTACCTAATATATTCTACATATTCAATTTCCGTTTTTTATTACATTGACACCTAAAATATATATTAGGAATATCAAATATAGTAATCAAATCAAATTAACTGGTAAAATATTCTATATATCCCTTTTTCCCCAATTATTTATTATACAATACACAAATCCAAACAAAGATTAGATAGGTAAAAACGAAGAGAGGAAGAGGAAGAAATTGAAAATAACAACGTATAACACAATTTTTTATACATAGTAATATAAAAATATTAATATCTAGGTAGGTATTTTGTTATATATTAATTTGTAATACTATATTATAAAAATGAGTTGGGAAATAATGAAAAAACAAGCTAGCATGATGCATGGATGGTTAGGATATGGTAATAAGGAAGAATTATTAAGAATGATGAATACACCTAATATTAAAACAATCTGTGAGCTGGGATCATGGTATGGAAAATCAGCTGAATTTATGATGAATTATATGCCACAATTGAATCTTATATGCGTAGATTTATGGGATAATGATGATATAAAAGAAGGGAACCAAGTAATACCATATAGTGAAAATCATGGTAAAATTAAACAATTAATAGATGATTATCCACTATATAATACCTTTCTAAACAATTTATATGAACATAGAGCAAATTTAATGCCTTTAAAGATGGATACTTTAGATGGATTAAAAGAAATGCATGCTAGGAATATAATACCAGATGCTATATATATCGATGCGAATCATACGTATAAAAATGTAAAAGGTGAGATTGAATTATCATTGGAACTATTTCCAAATGTAATATTATTTGGGGATGATATGAATTGGAAAGGTGTTGCTAGAGCTGTAGTTGAATGTGCCAAGAAGTATAATTTTAGATTAATAAAAAATAGAAATTGTTGGAGATATTTTAAAGAATTACCATCAAATCTATTAGAAAATACGAAAATTCTAATTATTGTATAATACTATATATAGAATGAAAATATCTGATATACACACACTATATATAAATTTAGATAAAGACGTAGAAAGATTAAAAACGATAGAGGCAGACCTTAAAAAGCACAATATTAAGTTTGACAAGGTGAACGCAGTATATGGGAAAAGATTAAAGGAGGAGGAATACTGCCTTAAAACGGCAAAATATTTTAACGTTAAAAAAGAGAAGATGAATATTGATTATTGGTTGAATAGGAGAAACTTTAAAACTATGTGTAAGTATGAGAATTCTGTTTTGGCAAAAGTGGGTTGTTATCTATCTCATTTAAAGGCTCTAAAAATAGCGTTAGATATGGGATTAGATAAGGTTTTAATATTGGAAGATGATGCATTAATAACGCATGATTATGAATTTGAAATTCCAGATAATACTGATATATTCTATCTAGGAGGATATTGGTTTAAGCAAAAAGGTTATATACCTACATGTGATAATCCCTGTTTGATTAACACGAAGAATTTAAAAGTCTGTGGAACCTACGGATATATATTACCTACTAGACAAAAGATAAAAGATGCTTATAACTTATATAAATCTGTATTTTTAGATGGAAAAGGAAAGGATAAGGATGTAAATTGGAGAGAAGGAGAGATTAGAATAAGAGCGGAAACATCTGATTTTCATTTAATAAATTTTTTTCAAAAATTAGGGAAATGCTATATAGCGAATCCACCAGCAATATATTTAAGACCATATGAATCTAATATTAATGATAATCGATCTAGATATGTTTTAAATACCCAACAATAATTTTTTATACATAGATACAAGTTTTTAAACAATTTTTCACACTAAGAATCAACTTAGTATAAATAATTTACACAGGATTGGTTTGAGTTGCGACATTTTTAGCGACTTGACCTTCGATTGATTCTAACATACATTTTGAACCTTGAATTAAGCACAATATGGTATGAGAAATGCCGTTAGATTTACTTTTAATCATAGGTAGGATTTCGCTAATAAATAGTAAGGTACCCAATATATAGGTGCTGTAGTCGTAACCATGAAGATTGTTGTAGTTATCTTGCAAATTACTAGGACTTTCGAAAATGGTATCATTCATTATGATAGATGATTATTTTTTATTTTTAGATTTATTTTTAGAATTTTTAAGCTGAGACCCAAATATTTCTTCTGGTGTTGCATTTTTAATTGGTGGCATAGTTTCAGCATCAAAGGGTTTTCTTTTAGTTCGAACAAATTTTTGAACTGTATTAGCTCTTCTAAATACTTTTGAAAAATGAGGCATATATAAATATAAGTAATATTTAAAATTTAATTTATTTTTATAATATATAAAATGAGTCTAATAGTACTGAATTCAAAGGGAAGTGACCCCGAATCATTTTCAAACTACGTAACATCAGGAATAGAATTTCCAGCAAATGCTGAGGTTTGTCTAGTTGGTTCACATATAAACAGAAAAATGATGATTGAAAAAGAAGTCGAATTTTCTTCATCAGGTAATACATTACACTTTCAATATGGACATGGAGGAACAGCTGGAGCAGGAAGAGTATATACACCACATCGAGCTTATAGTTATGAATTTCATAATCCAGCAGGAGTATCACCTGTTAGAGCCACAGGTGTTGCTCAAATAACAGGAACAGCTAATGCTTATTTAAATAATAAAAACCATACACCAATTTCACCTTTAGTGGGTGGATGGGCAACAGCTGTAGATGCTCTAACAGAAAACTTTGCATTAAAAAATACCATGAAAGTTCCCGATAGAACCGAATCAGAAGGTAGTACAACAATGGCTGATGTTAATTTTGTTCCAGGTGCTACAAATAAAACAAGTGGAGGAAATAATTCAACAGTAACGCCATCAGGTTCAGATGGAACAAAATCAATTGCCTATGCGGGACAACCTTGGATAGCAGTAAGTAGCACAAGTGACCGTTTAAGCAATTTTATTGATACTAGACCATTATTTAATACAGATGTTGGTGAAAGAATAGGAACGTTTGCACCTTTACCGTCAAATACAAATATTAAAGGAGGAGGTTATCATTGGCAATTTCCGGTTGTAGGTATAGCTACTAATGATGCGTTGTTTAATTTAAGAGGCGGAATAATACCATCTGGTGGTTCGATAATTGACCCTTCTAATAATGATTCAATGAATGGAACAAATTCAGTTTTAAATAAATTATCCAATAATACCGAATATTGTTGTTGGTGGCAAATGGAAAGAGCTGATGCGGCTACTGGGGCATTAACAGTAGGATTTTATAGGAAACCAATTTCAACAAACAAAGGCAAGCAAATGGATGGAGCAGTTAAATGGGGACAAATTGATTTTCCAGCCTCAGCAGGAACAGTAAGAATTGGAATGAGACCAGTTAAAAATCCTGGTTTGAAATACGTAATAGAAGCATATGGTCAAACTGTTACAACTGCGACTAATATTATTGTAGGAGCAACTCTTCTAGGAACTGGTGGGGGATTTGCTGGAAGAGTCGATATTACAGACCCCGAGAATCCCACTACTGGTGGTGACTTTGATTTATATAACCATTTGCCAATATATCAAGGAGTTACTGTGGCTGAAGGTGATGGAGGATTAAGAGTTGCTATAAATGCTATTCATCATGGAGATAGTTCAGAAAATATGTCAGCTGTCAAACAAACAGACAGTTTATCTTATACATTTGGATTTAGACCACTAACTTATCAAGACCAACTTGTTGAGAAGTTTGATAAAAATAATTATCATGGAATAAGTAAAGCTAATATAGGTTATGCTTTAGGATATTCATCATCTTGGTTAAGACAAACGGCATTGTTAATGTTACCAGCAAGCGAGGGAGCTGAAGCTGAAGTGCCAATTAGTTTAACGATACCTTTAGCTCATTCATTGGTTGTTCAATTACCTGATTTACCAATAAGTGGGTTTTTTGGGAATAGTCCTGGTTCATTTTCAGCAGGAACATTAGGTATTAATTCAGGTGGAACAAGTGCCACAATTATAGGAGTAATACCTTTTGGTGAAGCTCCATTAAGAGAAGCCATCGGCGGAGCTGCTCCTTTGGCACCGACTGGCATAGAATCAAGAGGACAATGGTATGCCTCTCCAATGGAAAACTGGATTAAATTAAAGAATCCATCAGCATTTAAAGTAAATTCTTTGAGAGTAAAATTGACAGATGAACTAGGTCAAAAACCAAATATATGCGCAGGTAATACCACGGTAACAATAAAAATTAAAGCACCAGCAATGGGAGATGTTGATAGAGGCTTAACAATACAAGGATAATTTTTTATACAAAAAAAATATAATTATATAATATATCATGAGTAAAAATAGATTACCAAAAATAAGCGACCCATTAAAACATATCAAAGACCTATCAATAAAACCAGAAATAAAACCAGTTGAAAATATAGAAATGAAAGTAGAGAATATTGTGAACGTTGTAGAAGAGACACCAGTAACAGGAGAACAAGTATTCGGTAAATCATTTAAGAAAGAACCAGGAATTAAAGAAGACGTGATAGTGAATGAAAGTGTCGATATACCACAGCCATTAACATTGGTAGGCAAACGTGGTCCAGATAAGAAAAAGAGAAAGAAAAAGATAATGTCGGAGAAACAACTAGCAGCATTAGCTTTAGGACGAGAAAGGTCACTAGTAAGTAGAAGGAAAAATGCTGTAGCAAGAAAAGAGAAGAAAGCGGCAAAACCAATTCCAGTTATAGCACCGCCTGCTTTAAATCAAGCACTAGATTACAGCACTTTTAGTAATTATATGGATTTATATGAAGAAAAAAAGAAAAAGAAATATTCAACATCAACTCAACCACATCCAAATAAAGTAATAAATGAAAGATTACGTCCAACTCCCCCTAGAAGTGCTCCTAGAATAGTAGCAAGAGCGCCAGTAGCGAAAGCAAAAACAGTATTAAATTGGACTGGAAATATAGCTGCCTTTTCACAACATAAGACAGCCAAAAGCTCAAGATGGAATTATGGGATTTAAAATCACTTAAAAATAAAATCTTACTTATATATGTAGAAACCCCGTTATTGTCCTAGTCAAACAATATCAAGGAGCTACCCCTAATCCCGTATGTGTTGTACTGGTTGGCATTTTATTTTCTGTTTTCATTATAAAAAATATTATTTAAATTATAAAAATACAATTTAAATACTAAAGAAATCTAACAATAACTTTACCATCTTTATTAATTTCAGGTTCGGGTAGATCGAATTCGATATTTTTTAATCTTTGAGTTTTTCTATTAGTTCTTTTAACAACAATTTTAGGTAAAGAAGGTTTTAATTTAAAATAATAATCAAAGAAAACATCACTATCGGACATGGTAACCATTTTATAAAATACATTTTTGTTATATGCGAGAGTAGAACTAACTTCATAATCGTAATCAATATTTTCTGGTGGAACAGCAATTTTCTTTTTATTTTTATAATAGTAAAATCTAGTCCAGTTTTGAGCATCTTGGTGTTTATGGTTGTATTTTAATATTATATTTTTTGGACAATGAACTCCGAATTCATTTAATATAGTTTCTTCATAATCATTCATAATACAATATAAATATATTTAAAATATTTTAATATATAAATGAATAATGATTTAACTATATTACCAGTAGTTCCGGAAGAAAATGAAATGGAACCGAATACAGAATTACATCCTAATTTACCAGATATTTATAAAGCTCAATTAATTTGTTGTGTAGGTCCAGTAAGAAGTGGTAAGGGAGTATTATGGAATACACTTATTCACAATCCGAATTTCTATGAAAATTTATTTTCAAACGTAACGGTTATTAGTCCAACAATTTTTAATGATTCCACGTCTAGGTTCACTTTAGCGAAATATAAAGACACCTGTTTTGATGCATATGATAATAAAATTATAGATGATTTAATTCAAAACCAAAAAAATAAAAAGAAAATAGATGGAACAGATAGTTCTTATTGTTTAATAATTGACGACTGTTATGGAGAATTTGATTCTAGGTCTAGTAAAAATGGAAGTGTTATTAGGCTTGCGTCACGTTTTAGACATTATGTAAATAAAGGCGATGCATGTTTATACTTGTATAACTCCCAGAAATACCTAGATTGCGCAACTATATTACGAGCAAATATGACAGGTTTTTTTGTTAGTGGAATGATACGTAATAAGAAAGAACTAGAAGCAATTAAATATGATATAGATGATTTATATACGGGTCATTTTGATGAAATCATGGCTAGAGCACAGGGGGCACCCTATCAATGGATATATTTTAGACTTGCGAGCACTCCTCCACAAGCTTTTCTTAATTTTACTGAACAAATTTATTAAAAACACATCTATATAAATAAAATATTCCAATAAAATATATAGATGTCTATTACTGGATTTCAAGATGCAATTGCCGACCAAGTTGGTCATTATGATGATACTATTAAAACATTAAGAGAGAATACATTATTTAACAGGAGTACAGCTCTTGCTGGAATACAATCTGAAGTAGAAAAATACGGAGAAATAGCAAAACTTGGATTAGAGTTTCCATTGGCGATCGAGGGTTTAAAAGCAGTAGGCAAAACGACTCGAGCAGGTTTTAATGCGTTGACCAAGGGAAAAGACGTTTTATCAGCTGGAAAAGATGCAATGGATACTATTAAAGACCAATTATCCGGTGGAGCCAAAGGATTAGCAGCTAGAGCAAAAGGTAAATTAGGAGGAATTACAAATAGACCAAATATTCCAACTGCTGAGGAAATGGAATCAAGATTTGATTCTCTCAAACTTAAGAGTGGTTTTACTCCTAATAATTCAATTATAGATATAAAACCAAGTGAGATAAGTACCGGTGGTATAAGTACTGGTGAATCTAAAGAAGGTATGGAGAGTTTTGTTAAAACAAAAGTAGAGGGAATGAAATCAAAAACAACTTTTGGTATGGATGGAGAAGATGGTAAAACAAGCACTGAACTTCCAGCAACTGATGATTTTGAGAATAGTAATTCATTGTTAGATCCCAATCCTTACGGACAACTGAATGCGGAGGATAATACTTCTATAAAAGTTCCATTAGATGCTACAGGAGGAACTGAATCAACTAGTGCTCCAGTATCAGCACCTGAGATTCAGGAAGATGCTCCAGTTCAAAGATTTTTAGGAAGAAAAGATGTTGCTAGACCAAATCCAAAACCTCAAGCAGAACCAGAAGCACCAGAAGCGCCTGAAAGTGTAATGCCAACAGAAATGGAATTATCGGATACAAATTATAGTGGTCCCACAATGATTAGACAAGATTCTCGTGGTTATAATGACCCTGAATCATCATTAGCAGGTCTAGAATCAGAAGCTGAAGCTGGACCAAGTATTTCGAAAACAATTGGTTCAAATATTGGTAAAGATATTGGTAGTACAGCTGAAAAGATAAGTGGAGAAGGTTCATCATTTTTAAGTAAATTAGGATTAGGAGGAGATGCAAGTAGTATTGAAGAAGGATTGGGAGGATTGTTTGATGCAACGGGTATTTTTGCTCCATTAGGTGTTTTACTTGAAGGTCTAGGAGCTGTAACAGAAGTAGCTTCAGTCGGAGCTGGTGCCTACGGAGCAGTACAATCAATGATAGATACAGGAAAAGAAGAAGCATTGAGAGCACAAAATTTACCGCCAGTTAATCCAGGTAATTTAGATGTAGGAGGTTCCATAGCTGCTCCAGAATTAGCTTAAATATAGTAATTTAAAAATTAAAAAATTTAAATTAATTTATTTAGAATATGTATAAATGAGCACTCCGACAATTTCGAAATCTATATTAACTGATAGAAACACTGTTTATACAGAACAGGACGTTATCGAATTAGTTATTAGTCCAGAAGAAGTTCCAATGTTAAACACAAGTCAAGGTACTTATCTTAAATTTTTATTAGAAATGGACAAAGACGCCGCAGCAACAAACTGCCTTGCCCAGCCCGACCCAATGGCAGGTGGAACAGCAATAGTTCAGACTATTTCAATTTATTCAAATTCTGGACAATTATTAGAACAACTTGAAGATGTAAATACATGGACATCTATGTATTATCATTATTCAAAAACACAAGGTTTAGAAAATATGAGAACTTTAATGGAAGGTGTATCTCCTGTAGTAGGAACTGGACTTAAAAGTCAATATTTTACATTTGACCCAATTGAAGGAACAACTTACAAACCTGTAGAATGTGTGCTCCCAATGTACATGTCAGGACTATTAGGTCAAGGACAGAAGCTTCTCCCAATTGTTGCCTTAGGTGGTCTCAGAATTCGTATTCAACTTGCCAAGAAAGAGAAAGCACTTAGAGCTCTTACTCAATTAGGTTACAGATACAATGGAGGTTCTTCAGCTGTAGCAGCTGACTGGGTAGGAATTAGACAAGTTCGTGGACTTCAAGTAGCTGGACAACAAATTCCAGAAACTTTTATTACTGCGACTACAATTGCTGCAGCAGCCGCGGTTCCATTTATAGATGTTAATACTGCTGGAACAGATGCCGCTTCAGGTGTGAATGGTGAAGTTCAAGCAATTGCCTCATTTTCAAATATTGCGTGGTCAGTAGGACAACGTTTATGGGTAGAAGAAGATGGTGGTGCTGCTTTAGATTTAGGTATTATTACTTCTGTGTCAAGTGTAGGTGGTAGATGTAGATATCTTTTTGCTGGTTCGGTAATAGCACCTGTTGCGCAAATTACTGCTGGTAATAAAATCTGGTCAGATGCTAGTGAGCTTAAATGTAATTTTAAAATGAGTAATGTAGAATTAGTTTGTTCTGTTGTCCAAGCAGATGGAAAAACGATTTCAGGATTAATGAATCAAATTGCTAATGGTGGTGGTATTAGAATTGATTATCCAAGTTACAATTTATATCGTCAAAATCTTCAAGCTGGAATACCTAGATCAGAATTACTAATTCCTTGTAATGAACAAAGAGCAATGAGTATTGTTTCTGAACCAATGAGAAGTATAGATAATCTTTATGAAGATACCTTGATGCCTGTAGGGGATTCGATGAATTCATACGTTTGGAACATCGCGAATCGATTAACTCCAAATAGAAGAGTAGCTGTAGATAGAGTAGCAGCAGCAGATGCTAATCAAGAATTAAAATGGAATAGTATTCATCTTCATGAAACTGAAAAAGCAATTGGAAGATGTGATATTGTTCCTCGTAATCTATGTGAAAATGGACGTCTATTTTGCGTTGGTAGAGAGCTTGCGAAATCAGGTCATTCTTTCGATGCTAATACAAATGAAATTAGACTTAACGTAGAATACCGTTCTGCTGCTGGTGAAAATATTGTTAATAAACTAGTTGATACTTGGTTGTATCATATTAGAACTTTAACAATTACTCCTAACAGTGTGGCTGTTGATTTTTAAATTATAAAAAA
>Ga0308011_10001353_pt1 | contig 11124 bp, 16 predicted proteins | sample Neamet177_FD_203144 | JGI IMG/M metagenome (GOLD analysis project Ga0308011, IMG submission 203144) | Marine microbial communities from water near the shore, Antarctic Ocean - #177 | ecosystem: Environmental > Aquatic > Marine > Unclassified | place: Southern Ocean | collected 2014-07-25
GCTCGCCATTGATCTTACGTATACGATTGACTAGGTAAGGTATATCAAAGAACTCACAGTTCCAGCCTGTAACAACATCAGGTGATGTGGCACTCCAGTGATAAACAAATTTGTGTAAGAGTTCTCTTTCGTCTGCACACTTGACATAAACTACTTGATGGGTTTGCAACAATGCTTTGTCTACATCATACTCACCACAACCGAATGTGTAATAGGTATCATCAATATTATTCTTCATGGTGATTGCTGTTACTTCCTGATCAGCCAGAGCAGGCTCAGGGAAACCATCACCGAACTTTGTTTCAATATCGATTGAGGTAACATTAATTACATTACGATCCCACTTGATTTCACCAGGGAACTCTTCATTAAGATACTGTACAACATAATTATTATTGCCATACACTTTAAAGTTTGGCACATCGGAATACGACTTGATAAAGTCAGTAGCTTCATTCATTGAACCGAATTGAATAGGCTCAACTGAATTACCGTCTAAGGCATTCCAGTCATGTTTGTTATTACCTTTGTTGGTAACGAATAAGGTTGGACGGAAGGGAACGGTGAATGAGACTTTCTTCCCATCTTCGTAACCCATGTATTTTATTACCTTGCCGTGGCGGAAGGCGCTTGTATAGAAAGAATTTGTCATGATACTATTATAACACGAAAAACGTTATTGTACATACCTTTAATCAAATATTACCATACCCAACTTACAAAAGAATATCTTAATCCGCTAGTAACTTCGGTCACTCTATGTGGAAATAAGAAGTTGCTAGGGAAGTATAAGACTTCACCTTTGCCTACATAATAATCAACCTCGTCAAAGAATCTTAAATAGCCACCTTCGTGCTTACCATCCAGACTACCTACTATTGAAACTGTAGGGATGCCTTTTCTTTTACCATCAAACACATATCTTACATGATCACAATGTTCCATCATGTCATGAGTCTGACTGTACTTCATAAATTTAGGATCAGTAAAGTCCCTATAGTAATCATACCAAGGTAAGTCTTTTAAATGTTCATGAACATAATGATCTAATCCAGTCTTTACACAAGCACGAACTTTGTCTAACGTTGGCCTATCATTCATATGAGTTAGGCCATAGTTTCTGTCTTGCTCTGGAATATTAGGATCACCCATGAACTGTTCCCAATCAATACTCAATGTTGATCCAGCTATACCGTCTTGTTTCCTTGGTTGATCTGGATAAGCATTGATTACATCTTTTGGGAATGGTAGCCAAGTGTTCTGGAGGTTAAGCCGATCTATAGCTTCATCACACAGTTCATCATCTATCCACTTTGCTTTGTGAATATAGTGTCCAATATCTAAATTCATTAGACTACAATTTGTGGCTTTTCTGCACCTACTATATCTGAACTATGCATGCGTACATGCTCTAGAGCTAATTCTTGTGTTGGAGTAAGATCAAACATGATATGATCTTTCTTAATAACTAACTGGTCTATTTCACAGTATGGCATATACGGCATAAATCCTAATCTTTCTTTTGTAGGAACTAAAGCAATAACCTTCTCTACTGTGATTGTTAAACCTGATTCGTTTGTTTTGTTACATAATATTTCTTCGCCCGACGTAAGTCGAATTAATCTAATTGTCTTCATCTATGTTCCCTTGGTTGTTTGCTAATATAATCTTTGACTGCTGATTTGATTGCATCTTCTGCTAGTACACTACAGTGTATCTTAACTGGTGGCAGATTAAGTTCTTCAACAATTTCAGTATTTTTAATTTCTTGAATTGCTTTCACTGTCTTACCCTTTACCCATTCAGTTAATAATGAACTAGAAGCGATTGCTGATCCACAGCCATATGTTTTAAAAACGGCATTCGTACATACACCTTCTTCGATCTTTATTTGAAGACGCATTACGTCACCGCAAGCAGGAGCGCCTACCATACCAGTTCCCACCATTGGATCCTTGGGATCCATCTTACCCACATTGCGTGGATTATTGTAGTGATCTAAAACTTTCTCTGAATATGCCATAACGCTCCTTAGTTTTTAACCCAACAGCAATTGTGCTGCTTTATTGAGTTTACCTAACTTAATGATTTGAGGCTTATCTTCTTCTGGAATATTATTTTCCAGGGCAATGACAAGCATACCATCTACGATATCTGCACCAATAACTTGTACGGTGTCAGCTATAGTAAATTTTCTTTCAAATCCCCTTGTTGAGATTCCGCGATGTGCGTAGTCTCTATCTGCACTACTACTAGGCCTGTTGCCTGTGATAGTTAAAACTCCTTTCTCAAGAGTTAGGTCAACGTCATCTTTACCAAATCCTGCAACAGCGATCTCGATTAAAAAATGACCATCTTCTTTTCGAATAACATTATACGGTGGGTACCCAGTACTACGTGCTTCGGTAGTTCCGTTGAATGGTACGGTTGATAGTGTTTCGAATAGTTGATCGAATCCAAGGAACGTATCCCTTGGGAAGTTAAATGCTAAGTTTGACATAATTGTCCTCCTATATTATAGCAAGGTTATAAAAATGAATACCCTTTCGGCATACTCAGTTTTATTTATACAGGTTATTTAATACCTATATTATATTTTGGACATAATTCCCATTCGGATTTGTCCTTGTGACTAATGATTTTAATTTGGTTTAATGCTGCAACTTCACCTACTGGTGTAACTACTTCTAATAATCCCCAATCATCCATAAGTTTAACAATAGTGTTCCTACGTTTAAGATCATTCTCTGTGAGATTAGAAGGCTTACCGTCTAATAAGAATAATTCTTTAAAATGAGTTATAAAATATCTTCCTTGTTTATGAAGGATGTGACATGATTGATATAGTTTATTATCTTTTTTAGAAGCCACACCTATTCTTGTAAGAGTTTCACGTATCTTTAAAAAGTCGTCGGGCTCCGCTAGTGTTACTTCTAACATCATTTCTGGTTTCCAATTTACCAGTTCATCGTTGAATTCCGCCATGCTGTATTTTCCTTCTAATTATTTTAAGGTGTTCATTACTTAAAAGCGGAAGTACATCACGAGCTTTCTCATTACTATAACCATAATATTCCTTTATAGTATTGATACTTTCAGATTCAACAGATTTGTTCCACTTAGAAAACCTATTACGCTTTCTAACTATATTTATAAGAAAATCAAACTGCAGACGGCCGTCAAGGTGGTGATACTTATTCATCTCATTTGCATATATGACAGTATCAGGGAAATACGATAGACCACGATTCACCATAAAGGCATTGTAATCTTTCTCATTCTCAAGTATATCCTTCTTATCGTTGGATATAGATTTAATTAATTCAAATGGATTCACAGATCAGTCTTTATATATTTGATATTAGCCAATAGGAATGATCTCCATGACTGTGCTTCAGTATCAAAGACTCTCATAACCTCTTCATTAATAATCTTTGGAGGTTTAGTGTCATCATATGATTCATACGATTGATCAAGTAAATGTGATTGAAGGGTACACAACATCTTACGTTCTGTGCCATCTTTCTTTGTGAACATTACTTCAATGATTTCATTGTGTAAGAATTCGGTTAGATCTCTTCTAAGGTTTTTGCCAAAGAAATTACGTGTCTCACTACGTGGTGTTATATTTAAATACTTACTCATTGTCTTCTACTGCCTCCACTAGAAATTTATTTATAAGCTTGAGCATAGCTCCAGCCTTTTCTAATTGCCACACAATCATAACTATACCTAAGGCAATAATTATTTGTGAATACATTGCTAATTGTTCCATAAATCTCCTATTTAAATTTAATTCCAGACATGATCTCAGTCATGCATGCGACTACGTTTAGTTCATGATCAGCAACAAAGCTATCCTTATAAGAATAGTCTGCTAGTATAAGAACTAATTGAGGAATACTCTGCGGTTCTACATAGCTGGTCATGTTATCATATATCATTCTAAACAACTTTGCAGATTCTACATCAATATTATCTGTTACCCACTTACGCATCTTCTTAAAGTTTTTAGATTTGAGATCATCCATCAATCCTTTTATACTTGTCTCAGATAGAGTAACAAGAATACCGGTATCGATATGACCACTCATGCCATACCTTTGACATTCATTTATGACACGTCTCCAGTCTGGTATGTATTTCATAATGAGTTCTGCAATCACTGCATTGTCATATATGATATGTTCGGAATCAAGAATGAATTGAAGCCTATGCATAAATGCTTCTGCCATTACAGCCTTGTTACCTAAGTTGAATTCGTATATAGAACATCTTGAATGAAGAGGATCAATAATACGATTCTTAAAATTACATGTTAATATAAATCTACAATTAGAAGAGAACTCTTCTATGAACCCACGTAATGCAGGTTGAGTAGATTGTGGATTAAGATAGTCAGCCTCATCTAAGATAATAACTTTCTGTCCACCGGTTAATGATACAGTACTTGCAAACTGTTTGATCTTACCACGAAGGGTATCAATGTTACCATCTTCTGATCCATTGATTAACATATAGTCAAGATCTAATTCATTACACAATGCTCTGGCTACGGTAGTCTTACCTACACCAGCAGAACCTGTAAACATCATATTGACTAACTCACCCTTCTCAACTAACTTTCTAAATGTATCTTTTAAGTCTTTGGGAAGGATGCAATCCTCAATGGTTTGTGGTCTATACTTTTCTACGAATAAAAATTCTTTCACATACACCTCATAATATAATAAGCATGGTACTATTATACCATGCTTTTGTTAAAAGTACATACTTACTCAGCTGCAGTTTCTTCCAATTCAGCATCGACTTTAGCCGTAGCTGCGTCAGCTGCTTTTAGAAATGCATCTAAACGATTACGTACTAAACCAACTTCAGCCATTTCGCTACCTTCAAATGCTCCGCGTTTAGTTACTATATCAATAATTGTAACACATGCTCGAACATCACTTAGTGCAAGGCCTTGAGGTTTTTCAGCAGCTTCTACTTCAGTTGCAGTTGCGTCCATTACTTCCTCTGGAGTTTGTTTCATTCCTTCTTTCTTTGCCATTATGATTCCTTAAATGTTGTAGTTTTGTCAAGAGCAACCCAGTAGTCTGTGTCACCCGCTTTAATTAATGCTACCTGCTTCTTATCGATACCGAACTCATATGAGTCAGCAGGTTTAAATTTGAAATTGTTTATGTCAAACACAAAGTCAAATTCAGCACTGGTATTTATATCGCAATTAGGAACGTTCATCGTAAATTGATTCGATGTAGGGTTCTGCTTATCAACAATAACACATTCAATAAACATTGCGGCTGGATTCTTGCGTATGCTTAGGTTACTTGTTTTAAGAGTAGCTGAAGCTTTGCGTAAAGTAGTTAATTCATCATGCGTAAGAGTAAATTTTAGATCTTCGCATGGTAGATTAATATCGTTTGTAGGGACTGTCAGGATGTCGATATCTGAGAAGTAATACTTGAATGAAGTAATACCATCAGTGATATTTACAAACTTCTTATCCTCATCAAATGATAATGTAGGATCATCAAACATATTAAGACAAGCTAGGAATTCACCTAAGTCATATATGCCAAATGGATATGGAGAATTAAAAGCTACATGAGCTTTTGACATCAGTGTTTTAGAAGTAGACATCGTTCTGATGAATCCACCTTCCTCACCCAATGCAATATTACTATTAATAGATTGGAAGTTATTCAATACATCTTTTATTTCATTACTAAGCTTCATCGCTGGACTCCTTTAAGTCATGTTCATTAATTGCTAATAGAGTATAATGCATGATCTTCATTAGATCAGTTCTATTCGCTCCGTCTTTCTTACCATATCTTGATGCATACTTTAATACATTACCAAGACAAAAACCAACACCATGCCCGGAGGCAGATATTAGATCCATACTTTGTATACCATTTTCTGACGCATAATGCTTAGAGTATGTACCCTCAACATAATGTGTTAACTCATGGATGTTTTGCTGTTCATTAAATTTCATATAGTTCCTTTCTCATTAATAGTTATATTATATCACGTATTTGCTTAATGTACATACTTTTCATAAACAATTTCTTCCCAATCGTAATCTTTATATTTCGAATTGACCACTACAATCTTTTTATTGTCTACATCAATTAGAATATTTTGACCTGCAAATCCATCCATTCCAATAATAATTTGATTTAGACCATAAACATCAAAATGAAATTGACCACCATAACTTTGTGTGTAGCTATGAACTCCACCTTTATTTTTATAGTTTAAATTTTTTGTGATTCTTAGATCATATATGGTTCTTAAATAATCGCCAATACAAGTATCACTATTCCAATCATCCATTATTGTTTTAGCTATTCGTAAGTAATCATACCTATCTGCATAAAAGCTATACCGTGCACTTTGACCTTGTCCTTTGTTTGTCTTAGTGAAGTATACATTATTTTTTACTTTGACATGTTTATTAAAAACTTTATCTAGTATGTCTTCACCACTTTTATGTAATACGTAATTGAATATAACATGTGTGGTAAGAGCACTATAGTTATACACTTGTCTATCCTTTTTAGTATTAGCCAGATCTGATTTCATAATATGTTCAAGACTATAATTGTTTCCATTCACATTAGAATATATTAATCGATTGTCTTCTCCGCCGTAATAATCTCCAATATGTCTTTGATCTCCAGCTGTCATATTTAAAAGATTAATCAATGGTTGATTATGATATAAAGTATTTTTAAGTGCATCCCAATTTAATTTTTCACTAGTACTACTAATATCACCATTACAAATTGCGTGGCCTGTCACATATGATACTAAACTTTTACCCATTGAATTAGATGGCAATAAACCATTAACAAGTAAATGATAATCTTTATTCTCATCTACTACAATTTTATTATCTTCAAATAATAGATAGCTAAGTATTCCAGAAGTTTTAAATTCATCTAAGACATCTTGATCTTTTCTTAGACTCGATTGAAATTCATAATAGTCTTGAGACTTTTTAATCTCGTATCTGTCAAAAGAAAATAACGGATAATCCCAAGTGTTCTGTGCTAATACAGAAGTAGAAGCAAATAATAATAATAATAATTTATTCATAATATTCCTTTAAAATAATTTCGTCTCCCATCCGAGCACGGTTCCCCAATTGTCTTTCTCATAAGCTGGAGTGATATACCAGTTTCCATATGTAACTCTAATCATTGGTAACAAAGAGTAAGAAGAGTAACCAGTAACAACTCCTACTTCCACCCTTCCGAACCTCTGCCCAACATAAGTACTTACCTTTGATTCACTATTATAATATGCACCAACAATAGTACTATTCAAAATTGAATGCTCAACCTCACAACGTACATGAGGGTGAACATTCTGATAGTCTCCTTCTAAGCCAACATGTATACTCACGGCTAAGAGTAACGATAAGCAACTCATGCTGCCACCGCATCAGTAATCTTAGCAACTAATTGCTTATTACCTTTTTTAGTCTTATTGAACTTCTTGAATTCACGTTTAAGATCACCAATAGTATCTGCTTTCTTAGGAGCAAATTCATCTGAGTCAAACCTAGCTGATTTGTTTATCTTAATTATGAAATAAGCATCATAACCTTTAACATTTTTATATGCAGTAAAAGAATTCTTTCTCCAATCTTTAATCACATCAGAAAATTCTCTTGAATTAAAATCACCAGTGCTACAACCATGATGAGCTGAACCAAAAGAAGATGCATCAGTAGCCAAAGCAAAACCCATGACAGTTGCACCAGTCATTTCCTTAAGTCTAATTAAAGCATTTTTATAAATCTCTCTAGAATTAGTACCGCTAATCAATTTGTTACCCATCTTGATAAGCTTAGAGTTTCCAGTTTTAACATCAGCTAATTCATCAACACCAATATAAACTCCGTCTGGAGCACCATCAGTCAAGAACATAACGTTTGTGTTTTGTATTCCATGTTTTTTAGTAAACGTTTTAAGAAATTTTGCAGCATGGAATACAGTTTGAGTCAAAGGAGTTGAACCCATTTGATCTAAAGCATGAAGGTAATGTGCACCGACATGATATTCAGTATGCCTTGACATTGAATGTGACTTACCGATAGCAAACATTGTGAATGCAGCTTCATCAAAAGTCTTCTTATTCATTGAAGAACTAAACATCTCAACGATTTTAGTATTCTCACAATCTAATTCAGATGCAGCAACCTTAACGTTTCTAACATCGTCAGATTTATTTCTCCAATATGCAGTAGTAGTAAATGAATATGCAGCAAAAGGAATATTAACTTGACGACAAAATATAGCAATAGTAATTGCTTGTGCAATAACATCTTCTATGATCTCACACATTGAACCAGAAAGATCTAAATACATAACGATACCGTGTGATTTTGCTTGAGCAAGATTAGTAGTAGTCAAAAAGATATCTTCAGAGTATTTGTATGAATGCATCTTTAAAGGATCAAGCTTTCCAGACTTTGCAGTCGTAGCACGTGAGTATTCAAATGCAGCTTTCTTACGTTCAAAGTCTTTAGCAATAAGATTTGCTTGCGACTTGTAAGTACTACGCTTGTCATTCCAATCTTCTCTACAAGGAGTAGATCTATAAGGATATGAACTATCACCTGCATAATTAGTTTCAGGAACTTCGTACATAAGATTTTCTCTCATCTGTTTAACTTCAGCATATGAATAAGTAATTTTTTCCATATTAGTATCAGAGATTCCAGAAGAATATTGTGATTGACCATCACGATCATAACGATCCGTTTTGTGTTCAAGAAGATCTTTTTCATTAGCTCTTTGATTTTCTTCAGTGAAAGTCTCATGACCTTCTTCAGTTAATTCTTTTTGATCAGCATCAGTTTCTTCATTACGATCACCATCAGCATCACCTTCTCCCCAACCTTCGCCATCGTCTTCACTAGGCTGATCACCTGAAACAGGATTGTCACCCTCTTCAGCTTGATCATCATTGCTTGACTCAGGACCAGGAGTTCCGATATCCATCTCTTGACTATCGTCTTTCTCTTCTTCTTTTTTCTGTTCAATGAAGTCATAAAGCTTTTTACAAACAACAAGAACGTCATCCCATGTTTGAACTGTCATAGCTTCATCAATTAAAGGAGTTTCCTCAGCAGAGAATTCAATAGGAATATAACCACGACCTTTAGAAGATACGTTAAGTCTATCCATAAGACCTTCTTTATTCATGTCTCTTGACTCAGTACCGAATAGATCATCATCAAATAATCTTTTATATCCAGCCTTAAACCTAGAAACGATTCCAGGATATGACTCTTGGATTTTACGTTCGATACGAATATCTTCAACGATGTTTAAATAAGCACGAGGGATCTTACCGATCTTCTTCTCAGAATCATGCCATCCGTCAGCAGGAGTAAATAGTGCATGACCAACTTCATGACCAACTAAAAGGTCATAGACATCTTTTCCTTTGTCTGCCCATAAAGGCAAACGCAAGACACGATTTAAAACATCGAAACTTGCTGTGGAATAGTTGCCGTGTTGAACAGTAAGATTTTCCTTTGCTAATAGCTTAGCTAAATATTCTTGAGCAGATAAATTCATATTACACATCCTCCCAGCTATCTTCATCAGAGATCATTGCTGATCTAAGATTTGCTTCATCATCAGTAAGCTCTACATCAGAAGGAGCATTAATAGTAGCATCAACTTTCTCATAAAGATCTATAAAAGCAGTTTTAGTATCGTCATCAAAACGATTCACACATAGGGCAATTGCCTTATCACGCTTTCCAAAGATTGAGAAAGTCTGAACGATGTGACATAGACGTCTAGTTGAAATAACTTCGTCAATGCCTTCGTCATAAAATGTTTTACGAATTGCATCCGCCCAACCTACAAGCAACGTAGCAAATTCTTTATCCATAGCTTCAAACTTTTGCATATGTTTAAGAACAATCTTTTCTTCCGTAGCCATTGCAGGGAAAGTCTGTTCAAGAGTAATAGTGAAACGCTCTAGGAAAGCATCATCAATAACTGACGCACCAGAATAACGTCCGTCTTCCGAACCTTTACCTTTCGTATTTGCAGTAGCAATAATATTGAAACCATCTTTAGGAGACACAACTTCACCAGTCTTTTTAATAAGAACTGGCTTACCTTCAAGAACACCTTGAAGACACATGATTTTATTTGTACCACGATCAATCTCGTCAATCATTAAGACCGCACCGGCTTCCATAGCTTTAATCACTGGACCTTTTTGAAACACAGTCTCACCTTTGATTAAACGAAAACCACCGATCAGATCATCTTCATCAGTCTCAGGAGAGATCTGAACACGAACATATTCACGATTAAGTTTTGCACATGCCTGTTCAATCTGAAACGTCTTACCGTTACCAGACAAACCAGAAACAAATGTAGGATAAAACATTCCAGACTTAAGGACCTTTACAATTTCAGTAAAGTTTCCCCATGGAACAAAAGTAGAATCAAAGTCAGGAACAAAGACTTCGTCATTTGAAACTGATTCAACACCTTTAACCATTGAAGGAGCAGCTTTTACTTTAGCATTTTTTGGCATCATGTTTTCCAAATTGTATACACCACGTCTAACCGTAGGTGCATTGTGTGTGTATCTGATATTTACATATGCAGATCTAGGATTCTCACCAATAGCAACAGCAGCATCTTTAATCATAGCCGCTGAGAATTCAGTCTTTCTTGGGTATTTCGTCATTAATTGTTCAATCACTTTATTCATAATGTATTCCTTTTTTATTTGATTATAGGTATATTATATCATAGTTTGACCCGCTTGTGTGGAAAGTTATAGGTCCAGACGCGGCGAGTTGGTGTGCCAGAGAATGTATTGCTGGCGTTGATATTGCGGGGTGCGGTACCCCGATAGAGCACCTTGTTAATTCAAGCTTTTTTATAATAGTTCCTTTTTTATTTAAACTCAAGTACTATTTTAACACGAAACGCGGCGGACCGTAGAACTATTTAACACAGAAATAGTGTGTCTTTATTTTAGCGCTGAAAAATTGTTTGTCTTAGTGAACTCTATCTTTGCTGCCATCTTACTCTCAAGCACATCTGGCTTATGAGATATGATGAA
>Ga0308011_10001356_pt1 | contig 11115 bp, 8 predicted proteins | sample Neamet177_FD_203144 | JGI IMG/M metagenome (GOLD analysis project Ga0308011, IMG submission 203144) | Marine microbial communities from water near the shore, Antarctic Ocean - #177 | ecosystem: Environmental > Aquatic > Marine > Unclassified | place: Southern Ocean | collected 2014-07-25
ATAGAATTCGACAATAGCCTGCCTAACTCATGGCTGCCTGCAAACAGCTTCGGCGGTAGTCCCGGAGCGCCTAATAGCACTTGGGCGGATTAAAGGCTACTTATTAAGTACGTAATCGAGGTGGTATTTTGCTAACCCATCAATAGGCTTTTTAATCAAGCTACCTACTTGAAGGCTACGCGAAGAGCATGCTTCCATCAACACGTCTTGCAAGTGATATGCAACTGAACCTATGAAATGGATGGGTACAGACTTACTATTTTCGAAACACTCAACATGTATGTCTAGAAACGCCCCGAATCCTTCTAATAACCAGTCATGTACTTGGGGGTCAGCTTTGTGTTTTCCCACAAATGTCATAAAACTGGCTAGATAAACATTAGGATTAGGTTCTGTATAAACTCTTTTATTTACCTGGTTTACATTTGAACCATCTTCACCAAAGTACTTCACGAAGTCATCGTGTATATACTGTGGTAGTTGCTTGTAAAAGAACGCCTGCAACAACCTCTTCCCAAACCAGCTACCACTCCCCTCGTCGCCTAGAATATAGGCTAGGGAAGGAAGCTCTTCAAAAACCTTATCTCCATCGAAATAGCAAGAATTAGAGCCAGTGCCTAGTATGCAAGTTATGGCGGGTGTTCCAGTCCAAGTAGAAAATGCAGCGCCTTCTAAGTCATGACCTACATGGATATCAGAAGCCGGTAACACACGGGCTAACCCATTCTTAATAATCTCGCACATTTCAACTGAACTTGACCCAGCTCCGTAGAAATATGTTTTATCTACCCTACTTGAGATGGCAGACATCTCAGGACAATTATTGAGTTCTAAGGATATCTCATCGGCATCGTGGAAATATGGGTTGAATCCCATGGTTTGGAATTCAGCCAACTTCAAACCGTTCTCATCTATAGCTAACCAATCACAATTAGTAGATCCGCTGTCAGCAATGAGAATAATCATTTGCTTGGTTTATATACGTTCGACAAGGTCAGCTACTCGAGTAGCATATCCAGCTTCGTTATCGTACCACCCGAACACCTTCACTAAGTTTCCCGAAACACGAGTTAGGTCTACATCGTAAATACAACTATGAGAATCTCCCACAATATCAGAACTAACAATAGGATCCTCACAGTAAGAAAGTATTCCCTTCATCGGACCTTCAGCAGCAGCTTTCATAACTGCGTTAACCTCCTCAACAGTAACGTCACGACTTAACTGAACCGTAAGGTCAGTAACAGAACCAGTAGGTGTGGGCACTCTAACCGCTAAACCGTCAAGCTTCCCAGCTAATTCAGGAAGAACAAGACCTACCGCAACAGCAGCTCCTGTAGATGTTGGAATCATATTAACTGCAGCAGCTCTCGATCTACGAAGATCTTTATGAGGTGCATCTTGTAAGCGTTGGTCCGAAGTATATGCGTGAATTGTAGTGATAAAACCTTTTTCAATTCCGAAAGAATCGTTAAGAATTTTAGCCATTGGAGCTAAACAGTTCGTCGTGCACGAAGCATTTGAAACGATAGTGTCTCCATCCTGTAAGACGTCATCATTAACACCTAGAACTACAGTTTTCAAGTCACCCTTAGCAGGCGCACTTATTACGACTTTCTTTGCCCCAGCCTTGATGTGACCTGCTGCTGTGTCAGCATGTGTGAAAACACCTGTTGATTCAACTACCACATCGACATCTAGCTCTCCCCAAGGAAGGTCAGATGGATTACGCTCTGCTGTCACCTTAACAGTGTCGCCATTTACCACTAAATTTCCGTCAACCACTTTTACATCTCCGTCAAATTTTCCGTGAACACTATCATACTTTAATAAGTGAGCTAGTGTGTTTACATCCGTTAAATCGTTAATAGCAATGATGCTTACATCGCTGCGATTTTGCATTATACGAAAAGCTAAACGACCGATACGGCCAAATCCATTAATTGCAATACGTTTTGTAGACATAGTTATTATAAAAAAGGGGTTCTAATTTCTATGCAAAGAAAAGTCTAAATGGATAGAATTTGGGCTAATCTAACCTCATCTTTTAAAGTATTTTTCTTGTTGTTTATCGCGGTTTCGAAAGCAGTGTGAACAAGTTTATCGTTTACCACTCCTATCATACAATTAACATCACCTCTCAACAACGACTCTACAGCCTCCACCCCTAGTCTTGAAGCTAAAACCCTATCTGCACAACTAGGGCTACCACCCCGCTGAAGATGCCCGAGAACAGTGATTCTCACATCGTACTTGTCCGTGATCTCTTTTACTCTTTTAGAGATCTCATATGCACCGCCATTATTCTCACCTTCCGCAACAATTACAATGGAGCTTGATTTTTTCCTCTTATGAGCTTTCTCGAGAACGTTAATCAAATCATTAACTGTGGTTCCTGTTTCAGGAGTCATCACAGCGATGGCACCAGTTGCAATACCTGTGCTCAGGGCTATGAATCCGCTATCACGCCCCATAACCTCGATGAAAAAAAGCCTGTTGTGACTATCCGCAGTATCTCTAATCTTATCGACTGCCTCTACCGCTGTATTAGTTGCGGTATCGAAGCCTATGGTGTGATCCGTTCCGGCCAAATCATTATCAATTGTCCCAGGTAATCCCACTATTGGAAATCCATATTCTTCATGAAACTTGAGTGCTCCAGCAAACGTCCCGTTCCCTCCTATCACAACTAAACCATCGACCCCTTCAGATATCAGGTTATCATAAGCTTTCTTTCTCCCCTCTAAGGTGTGAAACTCTTCACATCTATCTGACTTCAAGATGGTGCCTCCTCTTCCGAGAATGTTTGCGACAGACCTTACTCTTAAATCCTTGAAATCACCTTCAATGAGTCCTGAGTAACCTCTAAACACGCCGCACACCTCAACTCCATTATAAACGGACGACCTCACTACAGCTCTAATAGCTGCGTTCATACCCGGCGAATCACCCCCAGACGTTAATACTGCAATCTTTTTCATATATCGTTCTTAAATCTACAGCAATCTAATAGAATTATCTTTCTAAGACTAACTTGCAGGTAATGAAAAATATACCTTTACTTTTTGCGGCGATTCTTATTTTTGCTTCGTCTTCTTCTAAAGCCCAAACCCAATGGGATATCGAAGGAACATTATTAAACGAATATGATTTAGTAACTGGACTGCAAATCCCGTGGGAAATACTTTGGGGACCCGACGATATGCTTTGGGCAACTACTAGGCCGGGAGACGTTTTGAGGATAGATCCAGAGACGGGTTCTTACACTAATGTATTAAACATCGATGTCTTTGGTGGAAATGGTGCGGAACCAGGTCTACTAGGTATGGCTATGCACCCAGACTGGGAGAATACACCTAAGGTATTCCTTGTTTACTGTACAGGAAGTAGCTGGAATAACGCATCCGAAAACCTCAGCGTTTTTGATTTTGATGGAGAAAATCTAGTTAACGAAGAAATACTTTTAACGGTTGATGCGGGAGGTATTCACAACGGGTCTAGACTTTTAATACTACCAGACAACACCCTACTCATGAGTACTGGTGACACAGGTGATGGAGGTAATTCTTCTCAGAACCTGAATCACCTGAATGGGAAGATGTTGAGATTAAACCTCGACGGATCTGTACCAGCCGACAACCCTTGGCCCGGAAGCTATGTTTACAGCTGGGGTCACAGAAACAGTCAGGGACTGTGCATAGGTCCAGACGGGATTATTTACAGCTCTGAACATGGTCAGAGTAATTGGGATGAGTTTAACATAATTGAGCCGGGCCGTAACTATGGCTGGCCTAATGTAGAAGGACTTTGCAATGGCGCATCTGAAATTACCTTCTGCGAAGCGAACAACGTGAGAGAGCCATTACGAGCATGGGCTCCATGCATAGCTGTAAATGGGATTGAGTATTACAACCACCCAGCTATTCCAGCATGGAACCACACCGTATTACTTTCTGTACTCGGTGGGCTTGGCGGCCAATACGAACGATTAAGTGTACTGCATTTATCTGCCGACGGTCTTGAAGTTGAATCTGAGGACCAATACTTCTCCGAGTTTAATCAAAGAGTCAGAGACATTGCCATCAACCCAAACACAGGTGCTATTTACATGGCGTTAAACGGCCCCTCATACCCAGGCTACGGTCCTAATATTATTAAAGAATTCAGACCTGACGAATATGATTCAGTTGAACTGATTAAAGAAGAACTAGTTGACGCACTTGTTTACCCCGTCCCCGCAGCAGAGTTAATCAACATCGACATTTCTGACGCGCTCATCGGCGGTCATTATAACATCATAGATTATCACGGAAAGACGGTTAAGGCAGGTAGTCTTAATAGCAACACACAGGTTCTGCAGGTAAATGACCTTGCAAAAGGCTCCTACTACCTATTCCTTCAGAACGGGGACAACATGATTACTAGAACTTTTACTTTACTGTAAAATAAGCATTACATAATGAACATTCGCAGCGTCGTATTGTTAGCTCTCCTTGGAGCTTCTTATAATTTTTCAGCCCAAACCGAAATCTCCACAGCAACTGTAGAAGCATATGGAAGCTCCTGTTTAAAAGAGCTTGTACCTGGAGAAATCCACGTGTTAGATTCCGCTAAACTGCACGGGCTTGAATGCTACGACCTGAGTAGAATGTTAAATTTCATTCCCGGAGTTAAGATGGAAACGAGAGGAGATGGAGGTTCTCGCAGACTACACGTTAGGGGCTCGTCATTGAGATCTCCCTATTCCGTTAGAAACTCCATGATTATTATGGATGGCTTCGTCCTAACTGAAGCAGACGGAAATTCCCCGCTCGAACTAATTGACCCGGACTTAATCTCTCAACTGAGCTTAGTAACTGGCCCTGCAGCAGCATCATATGGCGGGGCTTATGGTGGAGCTCTTCAGATTGCAAGCATCTCAAACCCTTCACTTGGAGAACATAAATGGATGAATAAAAGCTATGGCTCTACGGGTGCTGACAGCCTTTCCCTGCACTCAAGAATTGCAGGTGGATTGAGTTACGGTTTTGAGAACGGACACATCAGTTTATCTGCTGTTTCAACTGACAACCCCGGATACAGATCCTGGGAGTGGAATAACAAACTCCAACTCCAATTATCAGCAAAATACTATGACCTCCAAGGTGGTAAACACTCAGTTTTCGCGACTCACTATGATGGTGCCTGGGCACTTCCAGGGGCGATCAGTCAATTACAAGCTGAAATAACTCCTACTGCCGCTCCTGGTGAAGAATTCAACGCTCACGTAGCTAGAATAAGAGACATAGCTGGCTACCGATATTCAAGAATACTTGATAACGGCTGGGACATAAGCGCATCTATACTTGGAAGAACTACTTCTAAGACTAATCCTTACGGCACATCAGCGTTTTACAACGGCTATAAGGAAGAGTCAGGAGAAGGATACAGCACACTTTCATCAGCAAGTAAAACACTAATCGATGGTGATAGATGGAAGTTAGGCTTCGAGGCAACGATTATGCATATTAATGATGAGTACAATATCGCGGAGTGGGAAGATGAACCTAGCCCCCTGACTGTGATAATACCTATGAGATATGATTTGGTATTTAATGCAGCCCAAACCTTCGCAAGCACTAACTGGATAATAACTAACGGTAATGGCCTTAGGGTAGAGGGTCAAATCGGCGCTAGCTATAGAAGCAGAAACACATCTGGAGTGATTTATAATGATATTCCTGAAGGAGTAGACTATTTAAGTGATACAACTTCACTTTCCATCCTCCCTAGGCTAGGCATAAGTTACCGCGTGTCTGACGGCGTGGTGGTCTTCGGACAATTCAGCACCGGATTTAGTGACCCCACAGCCTTTGAACTCGTGAGTCCGGATGGTTTTCAACCTACGCACCTATCTTCTGAATCAGCAGTAGGTTTCGAGGCTGGAATCAGGACAGTGATAACGGAAAATCTAAGTGCAAACTGTACCCTGTACCATCAAACAGTCAACAATGCTATCCTCCAAATAATACAGGAAAATGATGGTGTTAGCTTTGAAAATGTTGACGGTGGGCTTGTAATGGCAGGTGTGGAAAGTACTGTTGACTGGAAAGTTTGCGACCACTTCCATGTGAGTGGGTTTGGATCTTTAGCTCTTCATACATTCGGGGAATCTACTGACCACGCGGGGAACCAGCTACCTGGATCGCCTAAGGCTACCGGAGGTGTTCAATTTATCTCAGTCAATTCTTGGGGAACGGCTAATCTAGATGCACGTTACGTGGGAGATACTCCACTGAATAACATCGGCACTAGCTATATGGATGCGTATTCTGTAGTAGACGCTTCAGTATCTGTAAAACTTCCGCGAAGCATTATTTTAGAAACGGGTGTGAAAAACATCATGGACGCTGAGTACTCTAACTGGCCTCAGCTAAATGGAGTGTATGGTAAATTCTATAACCCCGCACCACCAAGAACGCTGTACCTCGCTATACGCTGGTCTATCTAGGAATTATTTAACTAGAATTTCCACTCTTCTATTACTGGCTCTTCCCTCTTCCGTAGAATTAGGCAACAAGGGCTCAGTACTCCCTTTGCCGTTATGAGTTAATCGCTGAAGGTCTATATGATTTGCTTCTAGAAAGCTCAAAACTGACATCGCTCTACTCTTACTCAGTCTCAAGTTATCGATATCATTCCCTACATCATCAGTATGTCCAATAATCTCGATTTTAGATTCGACATTAACCTCTAGCCAATTCACTAATCTAACGAGATCAGCTTGATATCCAGAAGCAAGTTCGGCACTACCACTTTCAAATCTGATTGTCTTTAGATTTAGAGACGCTCCGGATTCTATTTTCCTCAAACGCACCTCTACTACCTGACTTGCTATTCCAGACATTTTGAAACTCGTCATCTGAAACATATAACCCTCTTTATCCACTTCAAAGCTATAACTACCCTCTGACGGCAATGGCAAAACGAATCCTTTATCGGCACCAGACTCTACCGTAGCAATCAACTCCCCGGATACTGCATCAAGTAATATCACGGATGCCTCAAGCATCTGACTTGTCACATCATCTACCACAACTCCATATAAAACACCTACAGGAGTAGGCTTAGCAGGTTCTGGCAACTCAACCCTCCAAAGATCTAAATCACCTGGCTCTTTGCCTCTGTCAGTGGCAAAAATGGCATAGCTACCGTCGGGTTCTACCAATAAACTGTTTTCGTTGTCATGGGTGTTCATGGGGTAACCGAGGTTTAATGGAGTGCCCCAGCTACCGTCATCCTGTAAATGTGAAACGAACATATCTAAATGCCCTAAACCGGGATGACCGTTACTACTGAAATAGAGCGTGCGGCCATCCGGATGAAGGAAAGGTGACTCTTCTTCAAAGGGTGTATTTATTTCACCTTCTAACTTGAATGGTGTAGACCAAAACCCGTCCTTATCGCGATATGTACCGAACAAATCACTTCCCATACCTCTCACATGTCGTGCTCTAGCAAACACTAAAAAATTTCCGTCTGCAGAAATCGTTGGCTGACTTTCCCATGCACTAGAGTTGGGTGCTCCTAAATTATATCCAAGACTCCACTCACCTATCTCAGGCAAATAATGACTCTCAAACAAGTCACAACTGCCCTTTCCCTCTCTATCACCATAACCAACAGCAGGGCCTTCACATGCCGTAAACACGATAGTCAACCCGTCGCCAGACAAAGTTGCTGCTCCTTCGTTTAGGGGAGTGTTAATTCCAGGAATTGCTTGAGCCTCTCTCCATTTACTGCTTTTAGCACTCCATCGTGATATATAAAAATCTTCTTGACTTGGACTGCCTTTCACTCTTCTGGTCATAATAAGCACCTGTTTATCCAAGCTCATCGACGGATAATACTCCGGTAGATTAGTATTAATTCCACCCCCCATTACAATAGGTTGCAAATCTTTAGTCGGATTAACTACAGCAGCCTTAGAAAACTCCAAACCCTTCCTCACCCAATGATAATACTGGGACAAAGAGCTGTCTTTAGACAGTCTTGAAAACGCCCTTGACTCCTTGAAGGAACTCAGTGCTTTAATCCCTAAGCTGTATTCCCCCTGCCCCCAATACATTTCAGCCAACTCTAACCAACCACGTAGATAGTGACTATCGTCAATACTCAGTCCCATTAACAATGCCACGAGGGCTGAAGATTCGTTGTTTTGATCGCGATAGGTTTGGGCTAGAAGAAAGAATGCTTCTGAGAACTCCGGAGATTTATCGATTGCCTTCTTCAATTCCATCTGTGTCGCGGTGACATCACGCTGCTCATAAGCTACCAATGCTCTATCAAAAGCACGCTGTGAAGCTCTTGTGACTTGAGCTTCAGTAGACGTAGCACCCAAAATCACGTACAATAAAATAATGAAATTTCTCACTTTGCTAAGTTGGTGAATAGTCAGGCTTAACGACATTTGCGGTGAGACTTTTTCTACACGTAAATCCTCACAATGCGAATATGCCTTCTTTCCGACACTCATAGCCACATCGACGAGAAGGTGATGAAGTACTTGAAGGGTTGTGATGAGATTTGGCATGCTGGTGACATTGGAGATTTACACGTTACTGACGAGTTAGCAAAAATCGCTCCACTCCGCGCTGTGCATGGAAATATTGATGGCGCTGACATTCGAACTGAGTTTCCACAAGACTTAGTGTTTACTCTTCTAAGCCAAACCATTTGGCTCACCCATATAGGCGGTCGTCCACCTCGCTTTGCCCCAGGTATTCTCAGCAAACTCCGCGACCTTCGCCCCTCCATCTTCATCTGTGGCCACAGCCACATATTGCTTGCTCGTGGCTGTGACGATTTTGGCGGCTTACACCTCAACCCCGGAGCCGCAGGCCTCTACGGCCAGCACTCCGTTCGCACCCTCATGAGATTTACCCTTACAACCTCTGGGGTTACAGACTTAGAAGTTGTCGAAATACCTCGCACGTAGATTCCTTATGTAATTTGTCAACTGGTTGGTTGACTTATTTACTACTAAATATGATTCGCACACCTCAAAGCGAAAATGACTATGAGTTTTGTCAACTAATAGGTTGACTTTTTTCCAAGTCAATAAGCTACTCTTTCACAACTTCACAAAGAAAGACCTATATTTGCATCGTCCTCAATGAGGATATCGGGTGTTTTGAGGCAGATTACTTGAAGAACACCATTTCCCAAATAAATTTATTTACTTCTGATGTACGACATCATAGAACTAAACGGCAAAAAAGTTGCCGAACTTCGCGAAATAGCAACTAAGCTTGAAATAAACAAAGCTGACAAGCTTAAAAAGCAAGACTTAGTATATTCTATTCTAGACGAACAGGCACTACAGCCATCCAAAGATAATTCAGCCCCTAAAAGGGCTCCCAAAAAGTCTCCTAGCAAATCTCCTAAATCTGAAGAGAAAACAGAGAAGCCAGCGAGAAGCAAACGTGAACCACGTGAACCAAGAGAGCCTCGCGAAAAACGTGAGCCCCGCTCTGGAGATAGCATGCGTGACAGAAGAGATCGCAGAAAAAACGATGCTGAGCCGTCAGACGCATCGAGTAATGATTCTAACGAGACATCAGACCGTAACGAACGTCCGGAAAAACGCGACAACAGACGCGACAATAAAAACAATCGAAACGAGCGTCCAGAACGTAAAGAACGAAACGAGCGTGCAGAACGCAGTGACCGCCCAGAACGTAACGACCGTCCAGAACGTAACGACAGAAATCGCAACAGCAACAGCAACAATAACAACCCGAACAATCCGAACAACAATCAAAGACGTGGGAAGCAGGATAAGTTCCTTAGCGAACCTGAAGAGCACGGATTCAACTTTGATAATTTAGTTGAGATTGAAGGCGTACTGGAGGTACAGACTGAAGGCCACGCAATTCTAAGGTCTGCGGATTACAACTACTTAAACTCACCGGATGACGTTTATGTTTCTTCGAAGCAGATGAAGCAGTTCTCTATCCAAAACGGAGACACCGTTGTTGCTGGAATAAGACCTCCGAGAATTGGAGAGAAATTCTACCCACTAATTAGTGTGAAGTCTGTTAATGGAAGATCACTTGACTGGATTAGAGATAGAGTTCCGTTTAAGTACTTAACTCCATTATTTCCACAAGAAAAATTCAATCTTAGTACTGCTAGAGGTGGTATTTCAATGAGATTGATGGATTTGTTCTCACCTATAGGAAAAGGACAGAGAGGCATGATCGTATCTCAACCAAAGACTGGTAAGACTACATTACTAAAGGATTTAGCTAACTCTATATCTATTAATCATCCTGAGGTTTATTTGATCATTCTTTTAATTGATGAAAGACCTGAGGAGGTAACGGATATGAAGAGAAGTGTTAATGGAGAAGTTATCGCTTCTACGTTTGACGAACCCGCTGACAGACACGTTAGAATTGCTGATCTAGTTCTAGAGAAAGCTAAGAGAATGGTAGAGTGCGGACATGATGTTTGCATACTTCTTGATTCAATTACGAGACTAGCTAGAGCTTACAACACAGTAAGCCCATCATCTGGAAAGATTCTTTCTGGTGGTGTGGAGGCGAATGCATTACAGAAGCCGAAGAGGTTCTTCGGAGCAGCTAGAAATATTGAAAATGGCGGGTCGCTATCTATTATTGCTACAGCCCTTGTGGATACTGGTTCAAAAATGGACGAGGTGATTTTTGAGGAGTTCAAAGGGACTGGAAACATGGAGATTATGTTAGACCGAAGAATTTCAAACCGTCGCATCTACCCTGCTATTGACATTCAGTCATCTGGAACTAGAAGAGAAGACTTGTTGATGGATAAGGAGGCACTTCAGAGGATTTGGATTTTAAGAAAATATCTTGCTGACATGAACCCTGTAGAAGCTATGGAGTTCGTGAAAGGACGTATGGAGTCTACGAAAACTAATGACGAGTTCTTGAACTCAATGAACGGCTAGAAGACAGTATGAATCTGAGAATTGCATCACTAGTACTGTTATTCGGGTGGATATGGCTGAAATACCACATGCTCGGATCAGAAGACACTTTTATGTGGGGTATGATGTATCATTTTACAGCTATGTTGGGCATAGGAGATCGG
>Ga0308011_10001358_pt1 | contig 11100 bp, 10 predicted proteins | sample Neamet177_FD_203144 | JGI IMG/M metagenome (GOLD analysis project Ga0308011, IMG submission 203144) | Marine microbial communities from water near the shore, Antarctic Ocean - #177 | ecosystem: Environmental > Aquatic > Marine > Unclassified | place: Southern Ocean | collected 2014-07-25
TATTTAATATAAATAGACGTTTAGAAGAGGGTATTTTTATGAAATGTACTGGAGCTGCTGAATGGATAGCAGTTTTTAAATAGAAAATTTAAATACAAAGCAACCTTTATAAAAGTATGGTCACATATTGTACAGTAGCCGATGTATCCGATTTTCTACGTGTTCCAATCACTGCTACTACTACTCCAAATAAGACTCAGGTCGAGAAAATTATCCTTAGAAAGGAAGAAGAACTTGACAGAAGAATAGGTCATCATTTTGGAGGAGTTGTGACATCAGGTTTAGAAGTTCATGATTTACCACTACTTTATTCATATGGTTGGGGTTCACCAATATTTTTAAAACATAGACAGGTTTCAGATATTAGTGCTGATGACGGAGATAAAATAGAAGTATGGGACGGAGAAACATATACAGATCAAACAGGTGATTCAGGTAGTCATAATCTTGAAGGAGAGTATGGTAAGTTATATTTCCGTGGTTATATATTTTCAATTATGAGGAAAAATAGAATCAGAGTAAAATACCGTTATGGTAATCCAACTGTTCCTTATGATATACAAGATGCTTGCATTAAACTTGTATCCATAGATCTAATCAACTCCAGTTTCAGAATGGATATTTTACCAGTTGGTTCAAACGGGGTAGACGTATCTGCATCTAAATCAGATTGGAGAGCTGACATTGAAAACTGTATAGATAACCGACAAGAAATATTCTTTATACCATAATGGTAACATTTGTTAGTTATTACCCTAGAATTCGTATTGACACAGTATTACAGGGATTAGTAAACAGAACCAATAAAAAAATGAATGTGGTAATGAAAGAGTTAGGAATATCATATGTGCCTTTTTTATTAGAGTTAGATACAAAGTTAGCTAAAACTGATAGTTATTACAAAAGACCAGTTAAAACGGTACGTATTGATATTAATCAGGATTTTTTAAGCAAGTATTTTGAAAGAAAAATATCTTTTGAACAATGGCTTTCAAAGAATCATAATAAAGTTGCAAGAGCACATTATAGATACATAAACAATATGGAGCCTGTAGATCATGAACATATAGATATGTTATTCAAAAGGTATAAACAACAAGTACCTATAGGTGATAGATCCCCTACATTTGAAAGACAAACACGAAAAACATCTTCAGTTATGGCACATGTTAAAGAATCAAATCCAAATACCGCTGGTCATGTGTGGGAGGGATATACAGGTGCAGATATTGATAAGTTTATTGAGAATGAACAATATCTATTTTCAGATAATATGAGAATATTTTTTACTCATCAAGATGAAAGTGGTACTATAAGAAAAGTACTGGAAGATGTATTAAAAGAATTTAGACAAGAGTTTATGTCAATGGATTTTACTAAGATTGCATATGATGAAAAAGGTGCAATCACTGAAAATGATGATGATAAAGAATGGTTAAATGACATATATGGACAGGAACAATCATGGAAGCAAAAAACAATACCTAAGTTTCCAAATATATCGAATATTAAAGAATGGTTTCTTAGAAAAGGTATGTATAAATCAACAAAGATTGATCAGTTTAATCAAATAAAAACAGTTAAAGGAAGAATGAACTGGATAGATAGATCTGTATTCTTGTTAGCAAACGGAGTATATGCTAAATCATTAGGTCAAAGTACAACTTTCGCTAGTGGTAAAGTAAAACAAACTGCAGGTGCAAAAGTAAGTATGTCTCATGCAAGAAGATATAAGAGATTCTCAAAAGATAGAGAAAAATATAATACAAAAAGACAGCAAAATCTTGCAGAATGGAAGATAGATAATAGGAGGATTGCAGCAGGCTGGGATAATAGATCTACTGCATATTCAAGAGTTAATAGGAAAAAAGGTAATTCTAGCCGTATGGATAAACGAGAAGACAACCGTGTATAAAGACAAACTTAATAACTTTGTATAACTTATATAGGTATGGGTAATTCTAACCTATATGAAAGTGTAGATACTGCTAAGAATCTTATAATAGATAATTGGAGTCTATCATCTCAACCAGATATAACTTTTGTTTGGGAAGAGAAAACTACTGGTTTTATGGACGATAGACGTGATTTCATACTATTAACTCCTACCAATGAAGACCCACAGTATTTTGGTTTATATGGTTCAGATTTTCTTCATAGTATTTCTATTAAAATAGATGTACATTCCTTCCAAAATCTACAGCATCATGAGAATTTAGTTAATGAAGTGTTTAGAATAGTGAAGGCAAACATAAGAGGAACTAATTATGTTGACTTACTTTTAACCCAATCATATCATAATAATGATTTATATAGGAATATTTATAGACATACAGTCATAATGAAGTACAGAAAACTTAATCCATAATATTTATAAGTCAATAGTTTAAATGTAATCATGGTTAGAACTGGTGCTCATGCTTATATTAAGTATGGATTTGAATCATCTTATGCAACTAGCACCACTGTAAATAAGAGATTTGGTCTTCAAGATAAAATGTCAAGCCTTTCATTAACCAATAATAAAGTAGATTTAAATAAACTCAATCAATTAACTGTAGACAGATATGCATATGGACAACAACAAGGAACTGCCTCAACCAGTTTTGTACTTTCAAACCCGTGGATATTTGGTTCAGTTTTAGGAACACCTGCTCAAGGGGGTTCAGCAGGTGATCGTACATACACATATGCAAATGCAACTCTTAATAAAGAGGTTAGAACCATTCAAGTAGAAATGGGAATAGAGGATTCACCAAACATGGTAAGAAAATTAAAAGGAGGTATTGTAGGGTCATTAGGAATATCAACATCAGTTGGTGGACTTGTTGACTGTAGTTGTGATATTACATATGGTCAAGAAACTGCACCATCAGTAACTTTAGGAGCACCAACATTACCATCAGTAGAATCACCATATACATTTGCTCATGCAGAATTAACTTTTGGAGGAATACCAGTAGTTCAATGTCAAGATGCTAGTATAAATCTAACACAAAATGCAGAATTACTTTATGGATTAAATTCTCATGCTGCTAAAGATGCATTTAGAAAACTTCTAAGTATAACAGGTTCATTCAAAGCAGCATGGGTAGATAAAGTTTTGTTACAACATCTCTTAGATCAACTGTTAGCAGATGGTTCAGGAGAGACAATAGGGGGTTCAGCAGAATTAGAATTTAAATTAACATTTACTAAATCTGATACTGAATCAATCACGATTAATTGTTATGGTTTGACATTAAATGATTTGGGACTTTCAGGATTAGAGCCAGTAGAGATGTTATTCTCAGAAGCCAACTGGACAGCAAAAACAATTAAAGTATTAGCCAATTCCACTATGGAAGGCGAAAACGCATAATAACATTTTTATATAGTAATAATTAACTTAAACCATGATCAAGTCATTTACAGTAGATATGAATGGTGTTCCAGAAAAAATAGAATATGAAGATGATATTACATTTGGACAACTGGAAAATATTCTAAACCAATGTTTAGACATGACAGAATTTCAAAAACCTAAAGTTAATTTACCACTTTATAGACAGTTGATACTAACAACGGTTATAACAAAAGCACCTTTTGAATTACATGAAGAGGCTTCAATTAGAAATCTTAAAGTAAGTGTTGCAAAGAAAATTGTGCAGGAGGTCATGAAGGACTACCCTTTAGCGAAATACTTGGAAGAATGGGTGGAAACTTTCGTGGGGGAGACATTACAAGAGCAAATGGATCAATCTACTATTTCTTCGCAAGGGAATTCCATTGGACGAAAGACCAAGTCGACTCCCAAAAAATTGGATATTTAAACTTACTTATAGACCTATATAAAACAGAACAGCGTAAAGAAAGAGCAAATTTAAATAGACAAGGACATTAATTTATATATGGCAGGTAAAGATGGTTCTGAAGGTACAGATGATTTTTGGGAAAAGAAACTAAAAGATGCTGAACGAAAGAATAAAAGATTTAATGAATGGGAAGAAAAAAGACAAAGAGCCTCTAGTATAATCCAAGATAGACAGGAAAAACATTTAAAAATGGAGCATGCATTAATGCAGCAAAGACGCATGCTTGAAGTGGGAACACGAATGGGTAGTAGTATGGGTGCATTGGGTGGAATGATGAATTTTATGACACAGATGGGAAGTATGAAATTACTTGATTTTACTAACCAAAAAAATGATATTCCAAAGGAAGGAAAATTTCCATTCACAGGTAAAGAAAGGGAAGAAAGAGATAGAAAGCAAGAAGCATTGGACGGATCATTACTTGGAAAACTGGATAAAACAATAACTAAAGCATTTGGTGGTAGTTCTAAATGGAATAAAGCATTTGGTGGTCATGGTAAAATGGCAGCAGGTGGTTTAGCTATGGCTGCAGTGGGTGCAGGAGCAGGTATTGCAAAAGGTGCTATTGACTCATCACCACTTATGCAACAGATGTTAAAATTAAGTAAATTTGGTACTATGCTTATATTAAAACCTATAGGTGATTTCTTTGGTATGGTAATGCGACCAGTAATGCTTATGTTGCTTAGAAAATTCATCATACCAAGTTATCAAACGTGGCAACCTATGGCTATGAGAATGGGAAGAGATGTTGGTAAAGTGTTAACAGGTATTGTTGAGTTGGTAGCTCTAGCACAAGACCCTCTAGCACCAGTAAAAGATGCAATAAACAAAACGTTAGGAGTTCCTGACGGTAGTACGTGGTGGGATAATACTGTGATGCCTTGGTTTAATTCTGTATTTGATAATAATAAAGATCCTTGGGACGATCCTAATTTTGAAGTTCAAATAGGAAATGCAGGAGCTTTTGCCGATTCAGAAGAAGGAATAGAAATAAAAAAAGGTTGGGGTGCACTTGCAGATTTGTTTGCAAAGTTTGATAACCCTGACATTATATCAAATTGGAATAAAGTAGAAACATTGTTTAAAAGTATGGGTACTGATGTTACAGATAGTCTTACTGGATCTTGGGACACACTTGATAAGTTCTTTGGTGATGCTAAATCAGATATTACAGATGATCTTAATGGATATTGGAGCAAGTTAAAAGGATTTTTCTCAGGTCTAGGAAGTGATACTAAAAATGACAGTTGGGTAAATAAAAGATGGGATACGTTTACTCAATTCTTTTCATCATTACAATCTGATACTAAGGAAGACAGTTGGGTACAAAAAAGATGGGATACGTTTACAAGTTTTATTGTTGATGGACTTGGTTCAGTATGGACAACACTTGGTCAAGCATGGGGTAATTTTGTAGGTTTTATTTATGGATTAGGAAATATATTTAATCCAAAAGAGGCAGCAAGTGGATTTGACGGTATGGTTAATAGACCTACATTATTTATGGCAGGAGAAGCAGGATCAGAGCATGTTAAGGTTACACCTAAGGGTCAACAGTCTTCATCTGGTGGTGGAGCAATAACAGTCAATGTAAACATAGACAATATGTCAGGTGATTCAAATGATTTAAATAAGTTAAGATCTACTATATTAGAAGTGATGCAAACAGTTAACGTCAACAGGGGTAGATAGATTTGGCTTTTCAAATATTTCTGATAGGTAAAAATAACATATCATATGAGATAATTACATTTAATAGTATAAGTATAAACAAAAATACTCCCGTATCTCCAATGCCAATGCCTGAAGAGGATTCTGAAGAAAACATGTTAATGAAGATTGAAGGAAACTCTACACAAATATCTGTTAACTGGACTTTAATAAATGGTCAAAGTCCTTGTGGTACAGGAGCCATAACAAAAGGTGCTACTAAATGGGAAGCTGCAGGAAACTTAGGTGAATTGAGTGTTAAAAAACAAATGGATCAGTTAGATGAATTGTCTCCAAAGAGTTTAACTGATTTTTATAGTTTAAGAATATATGATACTGAGGCAGCTGCAAATGCAGAACCTACAGCATATGATGGTATGATGCAGTCATTACAATTTACAACATCTTCAGCAAGTCCTGTTAATTGGAACGTATCATTAAACTATATTCAAGGAAATGTAATTACGTCAATGAGTGGTAATACAGCAGAAGAACCTATTGTAGAATCTGCTTACTATCTATATGACAGTGGTGGTCTTAGAACAGGTATTAAGGTTAATTTTAAAGAATTTGCAAGTTATGCCAGTGGTGATAGACCAGTTACAACAGGTGCTATTTTACGTTATAAACAAGATGCTGGGTTAGTTGATTTTTGGAGGGAGAAACAAATCAATTTTACACAGAATACAAATGCACCTTATGATTATGTTGACAAACCTTTCTTTGTAAATGACCTTGTAGTTGAAGCAGGATCATCAACTTTAAAAAATTATAAAATCAGATTAGCACTTCTTACAGATGCAGGAAGAGGTGACTGGAGTGATGGAGAACTCCAAGTTCTTCCAGTAGTATGACGTTCATAAGAACATTTCTTAGAAGATATGAATCACATGTAGAGACTTCTTATAGAACTGTAAATACAATAGAGGCAGTAATAAGAAGAGAAGGATCTAGAATGGTGGACAATGCAGAAATAACTCTTTCAGGAAAAAATGATGTTAGAGTAAAAGATTATTTAGGTTATATTCAGGACAATATAGATCTTGGAAGTTTGATGGGATTATGGAACTTTACAGGATCTGTAAGAGATGAATCAGGAAACGAGTTACATGAAGAAAATGCATACAATAATTTTGTAGTTAAAGACGGTCTTGATTATTATGCACAAACAAGTTCAAGTAAAGTGTATGGCAAACGTTCAATGAAATGGAGTTCTCAAACTGTAGGAAGATATTTAAAAATACCAGATAAGAAAGTAAAAAATGCAAACGGTACTGACAGTGCTTACTCAACACTTGACATGTCATTGGATTTCACTTTATCATTTTTTGTAAGACTTGATGCACTTAATCCAGTTTCTCCTGCTGTTGCTGATACTAACAGTGTATTGTTTGACAAGTATGATGATTCTACAAACAAAGGAATAATGATATACACACAAACACCTGCACTATCTGCAAAAACAGTAAGGAATCTAAAAATAAGAATAGGTAATGGTACTACTAACACTATTTATACACATACCATGACTAGCACTGACTGGAATGGTTTAGATAAACATATCTGTGTTACAAGGACAGGTGGTGTTCTAAAAGTTTATCTTGAGAATACAGAGGTCATATCACAAACATTTACAGGTGACATTACTTCCACGGCAGATATTTATTTGGGTAAAGAATATAGTGAATCTGCTAGTGCGTTAGTTGAACCTACAACCACAGGAAGAAAAGGAGGTATGCCTTGTACTTATCATCAGATGAGAATATATAATAGAGCATGGTCTACATCAGAAATAAAAACATGGGTTGGACAAAATGCACCTAGTATAACATTGAAATTCTATGGAAGAGTGTGGAGAATTGATGAACGTAGTGCTTCTAATAAATGCTATCTTAAAGGACTAGGTAGTGTGGCATTACAAACTCGTATTGATTCAACTTTACTTTTATCATCTGTTTCCAATTTAAGAGACTTAAATGTATATCAGGCAGGAACTAAGTTTTCAGATATAATTCAAGACATGTTAAAAAATGTTAACGATACGTTTTTTGGAACATCAAATTCAGATTTAATGATGGTGAATTATCAAGAAAGACAAAATCCAGTTGGTAGAGGTTATACTTTAAAAGCACCATTCATAGCAGAAGGAAGTTTTCTTGACATATTAAATGATTTATCTGTATTAAATGAAAATACTTTTACATTCATGCCAACAGGTATTTTACAGATAGAGGAAACTGGTTCAATATTACTTAGAGGGGGATTAATATTATCTAATAACAACTGTAAAATATCTGATGGTGGTATAGATGATTCAAACCTATGTAATCATTTATTTGTAAGTGCGAGGTTAGAAACATTTGAGTCAGAGCAAACACGAAGTAAATTGGCTGGTGTAGGTTGGTGGTACACATTATTCATGCCAACAGGATTATTAACAGATGTTAGTCCTATACAGATAATTAGTGTAGAAAGAGATGGAGTTGCTATACCAGTAACCACCATACTACCTACAGCAGGAACTCCACCTACAGTTAACTCTTATTATATAGATAGGTCAACTGTGACGTCAGCAAGGATTTATTTTTATGATGCAACAGGTACAGGATCACCTAACAGTGATTATGCTTGGAAATATACATACAATTTAAACTGTGCAAATATTGAAGGAGCAAAAAATAGATCTGCAACTAAAATAGAAACAGATACAGGTTCAGTTACAAAGAATGGATTGTATGCAAGAAAATTATCAGTACCAAGAATTACACCAAATCTATCTAGTTCTTCTTTTACTCAAGACATTAATGAGTTTGCTACTAATTTTGTAGATGCAAATAAAGGTGATTCAAATGATAATATACAAAGCAGATATGAGGTTAAAACCCCTCATTTCATAGATCATATATTGGAAAATAGTAAAGTACAGATATATTATATTGCAAAAAATATAGGATCAGTAGTCAGTGGAAATATAGTTCCTGCTGAACTTCAAATTAAATCTATAGAATATCGTTATCCTAATTCACTAACTAAATTAGAGGTAGGGGAATTCCTTTATGATTCATTTGACTTGGAAAAAGCCAGTAGTGAAGGATTACGCAGTGTCCAATCCAACCAGTTTTAATAGTTTACTGTAGTGATCATTGACAATAATATTTATATACTCCAACAATAAACATATTACATGTTAATTCACGGTAACGGAAAAGAACTTCCAAAAGAAATAGACCCAAAAAATAATATTTGTTTAGTAGTCTCTCATCTAGACGGATCGAAAGACTGGTGGTATGGATCTAATCTAGTTACCAATGATGGTGATATTTATTATGCTAAAAGAGCAGTTCCTACTTATGTCAATGTAACCAATGAAAACTTTGGTACTTCAGCATGTGTACTACAAAACCCTAGTACACCAAATACAATAGTTAAAACCGACACTTATGGAAGTGTAACAAGTCCAATAGTTACATCAGGTGCAGTTAGACCTTTAACAGCAACTTATCCAAAAACCAATGATGCCGATTCAGATAACACAGGTGCTTCAGCAGATGCAATATCTTATAGATTTGATTGGGCAACCAACCAAATTGACACATCAGCAGGAAACCCAATTACAGGTGGAGCAATTTATGATGTTGCTCAAACATCTCCAGTAACAGGAACTAAAATCTTGACACACTGGAACTTTACATCACCTGCAACTTTCCATAAGACAAGCACAGATACCTTAAAACTCTTCGTCAACCATACATTCAACGGAGTATAACCCTATGCCTAAAGGCATATCTATGGGAGGTTTATTTAATTTGTTAGAAAGACTTACTATGAAATTTCCAAAAGCAACAGGTGGACTTGATGATAAAGTTAGATTTGATGAGAAAGTCAATTTTATATTAACAAACGTTAATAAGGAAGAGATACGAGGTAATAATTAATGGCACGTAAAGCAATCTATAAGCACGCAACAGAAGTCGATGCAAATACTTATCCTGATGATGGTTCTTCTCCAGTAGGAACTACTGAATGGAATGAATCACCAGATGCAGAGGGAATGTTTGGTAATACTCCACAAACAACAACAATATCAATAGCCACAGGGGATTTAACGGTAACAGATTCAGTCACAGTGGCAGCCGCACAAACAGGAACTACAGATATTTTAGATAAATTATTAATTACAAATACAAATGAATATGATTTAATTTACTTATTCGCAAAAACAGGACAAACAATCACATTAACAAATACAGCAAGTCCTTCAGTATCAGGACATGTTAAAACTATTAGTGGATCAGATGAGGTATTATCATCTACAGTCCCTACAATCCTAATTAGAAATGGAAATTACTGGTATGGTTATGGTGGAGGAACCACAGCAAATGGATCAATTACAACTTTAAAGTTAGCAGATAACGCAGTAACCTCAATAAAGATTTTAGATGATACTATAGTTAATGCAGATATTAATTCCTCAGCAGCAATCGCACAATCTAAAGTTGCAAGTCTCACATCTGACTTGGCATTAAAATCACCTTTAGCAAGCCCAACATTTACAGGTACAGTTGTATTACCAAACGTTCCTGCAATAGTAACAACTCAATTAAATCTTAAATCTAATAAAGCATCTCCAACATTCACAGGAACCGCTACAGCAGATAATCTTACAGTAACAGGTACTCTCACAGGTACTCTTACAGGTACAGCAACTAACGTTACAGGAACAGTAGCCGTAGCAAAAGGTGGTACAGGATCAACAACTGCTAGTGCAGCTAGAACAGCATTAGGTGTGGCAATAGGTTCTGACGTTCAGATATACAACGCAAATACAGCATTAACAACAAATACATTAAATGCATTTGCAGCACCTACAGCATCATTAGCATTAGGAACTCAAAAAATTACAGGTTTATTAGATGGTTCAGCATCTACAGATGCCGCTACAAAAGGTCAATTAGATACAGCCGTAGCCTCAAATATTACACTTAAAGGTGGTTATAATGCAGCCACCAATACTCCAAACTTAGATTCAACTCCAACTATAGTATCAGTAGGAGATCATTATGTAGTAACAACAGCAGGAACATTTTATTCAGAATCATTACAAGAGGGAGACAGTCTTATCGCTTCATCAGCAAACCCAACTACATTTGCAGGTTGGATTATAACTAACAATAACGTAGTAACACCTATCACAAATGCACAGGTTGCAGCAGGAGCAGCAATCGATCAATCAAAGATCGCAAGTTTGACAACTGACTTAGGATTAAAAGCACCTAAAGCAAGCCCTACATTCACTGGAACTGCAACAGCCGCAGCAATCACAGTCACAGGTGCACTCACAGCAACTCTTACAGGTAATGCATCAGGTAGTTCAGGTAGTTGTACAGGTAACTCTGCAACAGCAACTACAGCAACTACAGCAACTAACGTCACTGGAACCGTAGCAGTAGCAACTGGTGGTACAAACTTAACATCATATACAGCAGGTGATATTTTATACGCAACAGGAACAACAGCATTAGCAAAACTACCA
>Ga0308011_10001359_pt1 | contig 11098 bp, 9 predicted proteins | sample Neamet177_FD_203144 | JGI IMG/M metagenome (GOLD analysis project Ga0308011, IMG submission 203144) | Marine microbial communities from water near the shore, Antarctic Ocean - #177 | ecosystem: Environmental > Aquatic > Marine > Unclassified | place: Southern Ocean | collected 2014-07-25
ACTGGTTCGAGCCCAGTTTGGGGAGCCACATTAAGAAAGCCACTATTATTTAGTGGCTTTTTTTTGCCTATAAAAAATTATTCCTTTATAGTTCGGTTGGTAGAGCGATGGACTGTACTCTCTATAACAAACAGCATGTGTCACTGGTTCGAGCCATTCCATGTATAGAGCTGGGAGCCACATTAAGAAAGCCACTATTATTTAGTGGCTTTTTTTTTGCCTATAAAAAAATTATTCCTTTATAGTTCGGTTGGTAGAGCGATGGACTGTACTCTCTATAACAAACAGCATGTGTCACTGGTTCTAGCCATTCCATTTATAGAGCTAGGAGCCACATTAAGAAAGCCACTATTATTTAGTGGCTTTTTTTTGCCTATAAAAAAATTATTCCCTTATAGCGATAGGCTGCACCCTCATATAATAACGTGCCTATGTAGTTAGCTCAGGAACTTGTTGTAAACGTCATCTTCGAAGTATCTAATCGAAGATCCATTACTTTTTTTAAACTTGATCACCGTATAAGAAACCACGGGGATGACACCCTGAGTTAGATCCATAGGCACGTATAATAAACGTTTACATCAACACTTCATCAATACAGTCAACGATACAGTCAACGATACAAATATGACCTCTAGCCTTATATTAAAGGGCATTAACACCTTATTTTACGCATAAAAAAACCTTACGATAAATATCAGTAAGGTTTTTAAACTACTAACGTAATATTACTTTGCGGTAATTAATTCTGTTTTATTTATATAATTAATAACCAATTTATCTTTTTTAACATCAACCTTAGCAATACCGCCATGTGTTAGTTCACCAAAGAGTAATTCATTGGCTAGTGCTTTCTTCAAGTGTTCTTGAATTAAGCGGGACATTGGTCTTGCTCCCATGGCTTTGTCATACCCCTTATCAGCTAACCATTGCTTAGCTTGCTTAGTTAACTCGAGTGATACACCCTTTTCATCTAGCTGGGCTTGTAGCTCAACAATAAATTTATCTACAACCTGATGGATTACAATATCGTCTAAATGATTGAACCAAACAATATTATCTAATCTATTTCTAAATTCAGGTGAAAATACTTTATTTATTTCGCTTAACGCATCAAGGCTATGGTCTTGCTGTTTAAAGCCAATTGATTGACGCACAGTCTCTTGTACCCCTGCATTTGTTGTTAACACAAGAATAATGTTTCTGAAATCAGCTTTTCGACCGTTATTATCAGTTAATGTACCGTGATCCATAACCTGCAACAGAATGTTATAAACATCTTCATGGGCTTTTTCTATTTCATCTAATAAGACAACAGCATGAGGATGCTTTAAAACTGCATCAGTGAGTAAACCACCTTGCTCATACCCTACATAACCAGGAGGAGCACCTATAAGACGACTTACAGCATGTTTCTCCATGTATTCAGACATATCAAAGCGTAATAGCTCTACACCGAGTACTTTGGCTAACTGTTTAGTAATTTCTGTTTTACCAACCCCTGTAGGGCCTGCAAATAAGAAAGAGCCTACAGGTTTTTCATCATGCCCTAATCCCGCACGAGACAAACGAATTACCGAAGTTAACTCATCAACCGCCTTATCTTGTCCAAAGACTACAAGTTTTAAATTACGATCAAGATTTTTAAGGCTGTCTTTTTCATTATTCGATACAGATTTTTCAGGTATTCTCGCCATTTTTGCGACAATGCTTTCAATATCAGAATTATTAATCACTTTTTTACGTTTACTTGGCGCAACTAATTGTTGTTTCGCACCCGCTTCATCAATAACATCAATAGCTTTATCAGGTAGAAATCTTTCATTTATATACTTAGCAGATAGTGCTGCTGCGGCATGCAAAGCCTTACTGGTGTAACGAATACCATGATGGGTTTCATACTTCTCTTTCAAACCTTGTAAAATTTTTGTGGTATCAGCAACACTCGGCTCAGCAATATCAATTTTTTGAAAACGTCGAGCTAATGCGCGATCTTTTTCAAAGACAGTTTGATATTCTTGATAGGTTGTTGAGCCTAAACACCTAATTTTACCCGCAGATAACAAAGGCTTAAGCAGATTAGAAGCGTCCATCATACCGCCAGAAGCAGCTCCCGCACCTATGATTGTGTGTATTTCATCAATAAATAATACTGCGTTTTTATCTTCTTCAAGCTCTTTTAATAATGACTTAAAGCGTTTTTCAAAATCGCCTCTGTATTTAGTTCCCGCTAATAAAGCGCCCATATCTAAAGAGTAAATTGTCGCATCAGCTAAGAATTCGGGAACTTTATTGGCTACAATAAGATTCGCTAGCCCTTCAGCAATAGCTGTTTTACCAACACCCGCTTCACCAACAAATAATGGATTATTTTTTCGGCGTCGACTTAATACTTGTAAAGTTCGTTCAAGTTCGTCATCTCGACCAATTAATGGATCGATATTACCTTTTAACGCTTCTTCATTAAGATTTACTGAAAAATTTTCAATTGTTCGGGGTTCTTCTTCCGGCTGAGGCTCGCCTCCTAATGTATGAGGTGCATCATTATCATCTGTTTTTGCTATTCCATGAGAGATGTAATTAACAATATCTAAACGGCTTATATCTGATTTTTTCAATATATAAGCTGCTTGTGATTCTTGCTCACTAAAAATAGCAACAAGGACATTTGAGCCACTAACTTCGTTCTTACCTGAAGATTGAACATGGAAAACTGCACGCTGCAGAACTCTTTGAAAACCTAGCGTAGGCTGCGTTTCTCGTTCTTCTTCACCAACCGGTATCGTTGGTGTGGTTTCGCTGATAAAATCTAGCAAGCTTTTACGCAACGTTGTTAAATTTGCTCCGCAAGCACCAAGTACTTCAATAGCAGCGGGGTTGTCTAATAATGCCAACAATAAATGCTCAACCGTCATAAATTCGTGGCGGGATTCTTTAGCTTGTCTAAAAGCTAAATTTAGTGATACTTCTAAGTCTTTGTTTAGCATAGCTACTCCAAATCATAACTCTAGGCTTTTGTCATCACGCACTTTAGTGGGTGTTGGTTTTCAAAAGCGTACTGGACAACATGTTCTACTTTTGTTTCTGCTATCTCAGCAGTATAAGTTCCACAAAGGCCTTTCCCTTTATAGTGAATGGTTAACATAATATCTGTTGCTTCATCTTCATTTTTATTAAAAAAATTACATAATACATCTACAACAAAATCCATCGGGGTAAAGTCATCATTCAATAAAAAAACATGGTATTTAGCCGGTTCTTCTATTTCATCTCTAACTTCTTCTTCAACAAAGCCTTGTGTGTCAAATAACTCTTTCCAGTTGCTCATATATTTATCTTAGTCTCTACTTTTTACTTTTGCTGTAACTTTTTGTTAATTGATGTTTCGAAAGATAATTATAAAATAATCTTTTATATACTTGACTTATTTCATAAATTATCTACGATTCAATATGTGGCTATTATTTAGTCGCTTAGTAGATTGTCTATGCATTACTTAATTCGACTACTCCTTTATGGAGTGTAAATAGAAGTAAAACATAATTAAATACCAAAGGATATAAAAGGAAGTTGAAGTATGGCACACGGTACTGTTAAATGGTTTAATAATGCAAAAGGTTTTGGTTTTATTCGTCCAGAGAGTGGCGGAGACGATATTTTCGCACACTATTCAACAATTGAGATGGATGGGTATAGAACATTAAAAGCCGGACAGGATGTAGATTACGAATTAAATGATGGACCTAAAGGTCATCACGCTGCAAGTATAAAATTAGCTGAAGACGAAATAGAATAAATATAAAACTTTGCGCTAAAAGATATAAAAAAACACAGTTCTTTAACTGTGTTTTTTATTGCCCGAGATATGTACATGGAGCATGTTAAATTTACAATATGCAAACACATTACAATACTTAAATTTTAACCCCTTATGAGTAAAAAAAGCTAAGTATCACTACTTAGCTTTTTTATTCAAACGTTCTAACAAAGAGAAAGTTTAATTGTCTTACACTTTGAACTATGCAGAGATTATAGCATTCAACGTTGCGCTAGGACGCATTGCTTTAGCAACTAGGTCTGTATCAGCTAAGTAATAGCCGTTAACGTCATTAGCAACACCTTGAGCACCGTTTAATTCAGCAACAATTGTATCTTCTTGCTCATTTAATGACTTAGCAATTGGAGTAAACTCTGCTTTTAATTCAGCATTGTCTGATTGAGCAGCAAGTGCTTGAGCCCAATATAAGCCAAGGTAAAAATGAGAGCCTCGGTTATCTATTTGACCAATTCTACGTGCAGGAGATTTGTTTTCTGCTAAAAACTTAGCAGTAGCCGCATCTAATGTATCAGCAAGGATTTGTGCTTTAGCGTTACCCGTAGTAACAGATAAGTGCTCTAAAGAAGCAGCTAGCGCTAAAAACTCACCTAAAGAATCCCAACGTAAGTAGTTTTCTTTATCAAATTGTTGAACATGCTTAGGGGCTGAACCACCTGCACCTGTTTCAAACAAACCACCGCCATTCATTAAGGGAACGATAGAAAGCATTTTAGCTGAAGTACCTAATTCTAAAATTGGGAATAAATCAGTTAAGTAATCACGTAATACGTTACCTGTTACTGAAATAGTATCTTCACCTGCTTTAGTACGTTTTAACGTTAAACGCGTTGCTTCAATTGGTGATAAAACTTGAATATCTAAACCTGCTGTATCGTGATCTGCTAAATAAGTATTAACTTTCTTAATCATCTCAGCATCATGTGCACGGTTTTCATCTAACCAGAAAATAGCTGGAGTATTTGATAAACGTGAACGGTTAACAGCAAGCTTAACCCAATCTTGAATTGGTAAGTCTTTCGCTTGACACATACGGAAGATATCGCCCGCTTCAACAGTTTGTTCCATTAACACAACACCAGCAGTATCTGTTACTTTAACAACACCGTCAGCAGCCATTTGGAATGTTTTATCATGTGAACCATATTCTTCAGCTTTTTGCGCCATTAAGCCAACGTTAGGTACCGTACCCATTGTTGTAACATCAAAAGCACCGTTTTCTTTACAGAAATCGATAGTTTCAGAATATAACGTTGCGTAACAACGATCTGGAATTACCGCTTTAGTATCTTGCTCATCACCAGCAGCATTCCACATTTTACCGCCACCACGAATCATTGCAGGCATTGAAGCATCAATGATTACATCGCTTGGTACGTGTAAGTTAGTGATGCCTTTATCTGAATCAACCATTGCCATAGCAGGTGCATCAACATATACAGCATCTAAATCAGCTTTAATTTCAGCTTGCTTAGCTTCATCTAAAGAAACAATTTTAGCGTAAACATCGCCGATACCGTTATTTACATCAACACCAAGGTCAGCAAATATTGCCGCGTGTTTAGTAAGAACATCTTTATAGAATACAGAAACACATTGACCGAAAATGATAGGATCAGAAACCTTCATCATTGTCGCTTTCATGTGTAAAGAGAATAAAACACCTTGTGCTTTAGCATCAGCGATTTGCTCAGCTAAAAACGTTTGTAATGCTTTAGTGCTCATTACTGAAGAATCAATGATTTCGCCTGATAATAATGGAGTAGACGCTTTTAATACGTTTACTGAACCATCTTTACCAACAAATTCGATTTTAACGTCAGTTGCATCAGTTACAGTAACTGATTGCTCGCTACCGTAAAAATCACCTTCGCTCATGTGAGCAACGTGTGATTTAGAATCTTTAGCCCATGCACCCATGCGGTGAGGGTTGTTTTTAGCAAACTGTTTAACTGAACCTGGAGCACGACGGTCAGAGTTACCTTCACGTAATACAGGATTTACAGCTGAGCCTAAAACTTTAGCGTATGCCGCTTTAATTGCTTTCTCTTCATCATTTTTTGCATCTTCAGGATATTCAGGTAATGCAATACCTTTTGCTTGAAGCTCTTTAATAGCAGCTTGAAGCTGTGGAATAGAAGCAGAAACGTTTGGTAACTTGATGATATTAGCTTCTGGAGTCTTCGCTAATTCACCTAGTTCTGATAATGCATCAGCTTGTTTTTGATCAGCAGGTAAATAATCAGACAAGTTAGCAATAATACGCGCTGCTAATGAGATATCACGTGTTTCAACGTTGATACCTGAAGACGCTGTATAAGCTTGAATAATTGGTAATAAAGAATATGTAGCTAAAGCTGGCGCTTCATCAGTAATGGTATAAATAATTTTAGAGTTATCAGTGCTCATAGAGTTTCCTACTTTAATTAGCTAAAAGCTCCGGTGGTTGTATAATGCTCCCTAAAAGATGTCTAGAAAGTATTTATATTCACCCAAGCTAAAATTTATTTTTCGCGCGCATAGTATAGTATTTAAAAGCATATTAATATAGTCCTGCCTAAAAGGCATAATTTATCCATCAGGAATTTCAGACTAAAAATGAAGCAAAACAAAGGCTACACAAGACATCACACAAAAAACCGCAAAGAGGTACGACCACAAAAAGATATGCGAATAGTTGTGCTTTTTAATAAACCCTTTGATGTTTTATGCCAATTTACTGATGAGAATAATCGCCGAACATTAAAAGATTTTATCGATATACCGGATATTTATGCTGCAGGAAGACTTGATAGAGATAGTGAGGGTTTATTACTGTTAACTAATGATGGGCAATTACAGCATAAAATTGCAAATCCCGTTAAAAAAACAGAAAAAACTTACTGGGCACAAGTAGAAGGTGAGCCTTCAGAGAACGATTTAGTAAAATTACGACAAGGCGTTGAATTAAAAGATGGTATGACCAAACCTGCAAAAATCAGCATCATGATTGAACCCAATGTTTGGGATCGTATACCTCCAATAAGAGAGCGGGCAAGTATTCCAACCACTTGGTTGGAGATTACTATAACCGAAGGCCGGAACAGACAAGTTAGGCGTATGACCGCAAATATTGGTTACCCTACCCTACGCCTCATCCGATATCGTATTGGTGAATGGACGGTTGATAATATTAATAATGGGGAATATAAAGTTGAGCAATAACACTAAAAACTTACCTCTTGGTGAAAAATGCCTAATTAATGATCATGGCAAAGATCAATTTAAGCCTAATACGACTGTCGCTGCAGTTATTCACCACCAAGGTAAATTTTTATTGGTTGAAGAGCGAGAAAATGATTTACTCGTTTATAATCAACCTGCAGGTCACTTAGAAGAAAATGAAAGCCTTATTGGTGCGATAAAACGTGAAGTACTAGAAGAAACAGGATTAGCTTTATCCCCAAATCACCTTTGTGGTATTTATTATTTTCATCGCCCTGAGTTACAGCTCTATTTTTTACGCTTTTGTTTTGTTATCGAATTAGAACAGTGGTTACAAGGTCAACCCCAAGATGACGAAATAATTGATACTCATTGGTTTACCCTTGACCAAATAAAAGAAAAACAGCACCAATTACGCAGTTCTATGGTACTTGAGTGTATAGAAGACTACTTAGCTGGAAATAAAATTCCGTTATCACAATTAAAATCTAATCTTTAATCTATATCCTACAAGTTACGCATGTTATAATTTTGCGCCTCTAATTTTACGCGTCTAACTTTGTATCCACAAAAAGTCGCGTTTGTTAGTACACTTTCAACGTAATTTTTAACGTATATTGGTCAAATAAACATGTTAACAGCCGCAAATAATAAAGCCCCTGAACAAACCAAAGTTATTGTTGGAATGTCTGGTGGTGTCGACTCTTCTGTTTCAGCCTACTTGCTTCAAGAGCAAGGTTATCAGGTAGAAGGTTTATTCATGAAGAATTGGGAAGAAGATGATACTGATGAGTATTGTGCTGCTGCTCAAGACTTAGAAGACGCACAGGCTATTTGTGACAAACTTAACATTAAATTACACACGATCAATTTCGCAACTGAATACTGGGACAACGTCTTCGAATATTTTCTCGAAGAATATAAGGCTGGCCGTACGCCTAACCCCGATATTATGTGTAATAAAGAAATTAAGTTTAAAGCTTTTTTAGAATTTGCTTGTGAAGACTTAGGCGCCGACTATATTGCCACGGGCCACTATGTTCAACGAGAACTTCGTGATAATGCATGGCATATGATTCGCGGCCTTGATAATAATAAAGATCAAAGTTACTTTCTCTATACCCTTAATGAAAAACAACTTGCCCACACATTATTTCCTGTTGGTCATATAGAAAAACCAGAAGTAAGAGCTATTGCAGAAAAAGCGGGCTTAGTTACTCACAATAAAAAAGACAGTACAGGTATTTGTTTTATTGGCGAACGAAAGTTTAAAGACTTTCTAGGACAATACCTGCCTGCACAACCTGGCATTATCGAATCAGCCGAAGGTGATGCTATTGGCCACCACGACGGGCTTATGTACCATACACTAGGACAACGTAAAGGTTTACGCATTGGCGGATTAGCTGATGCTGGTGAAGAGCCTTGGTACGTTGTTGAAAAAGATTTAATACGTAATGTGCTTATTGTTGGTCAAGGACATAATCACCCACGCCTATTCTCAATAGGATTAATTGCCAATCAATTACATTGGGTTGATAGAAAAAATCTCACAAGTAGTATTCAGTGCACGGTAAAAACACGCTATCGCCAAGCAGACGTTGCCTGTACTGTGACACTTATTAGCGAGTCAACAAATGCTGATTCAACCGATGGTGTATACCAAATAGATTTTGATGAACAACAAAGTTCAGTTACACCCGGACAGTCGGTAGTATTTTACCAAGGTGATGTTTGTTTAGGTGGCGGTATTATTGATACGCTTATCCGCTAACGTTACTTTGAATTAACGTAAAGTAAATTACATTAAACCCGTTAAATACTAATAACAAGAATCATAAATAATAATGAAAGATCAAACATTAACTTTTGCCGCTATTTGCCAAGTTGCTTTTCACGTGCAACACGTTTCCCGTACAGGTAACATCAACGATGATGATTTATCAATATTGCTTAATAGTTTGCTTCAGCTGTCTCCCGAAAATACCTTAGCCGTTTATGGCAGCGACATGGTAAACCTTAAACAAGGCCTTGAACTACTTGTTGACCATTTAGGTGACTCATCAAGTAGCACTAAAACAAAAAATAAAGATCCTGAGTTTACCCGCTATATTATAAGTCTTATTAATTTAGAACGCAGATTAACTAAAAACCCAAAACAGCTATCATTATTAGCGGATCGTATTGAAGCAAGTAAAAGGCAATTAGCTCATTACCCTATTACGAGTGATACCCTAGTGGCTAGCTTTGCCAGTATATATAGCGATATTATTAGCCCTTTAGGTGCACGTATTCAAGTAACGGGTGAGCCAACAATTTTAAAACAGTCGGCAAACCAACATAAGATACGTGCATTATTATTATCAGGCATTAGAGCTGCGGTATTATGGCGTCAGGTAGGCGGAAAACGCAGAACTATTTTATTTAGTCGTAAAAAAATTGTCAGTACTGCTAAACAATTACTTAACCAGATATAGAAAATAAATTTAAACGAAAAATGCTACTTTTATAAAACATTTGAATACTATTTAACTCTTAGCTAAATCATAAACATAGTCATTAATTTACTGATTCAATTTATAATTAAAGTTAAGAGAATATTAATATAACCTAGGAAAATATTATGGAACTTTCAGCACTAAGTGCAATATCACCAGTAGATGGTCGTTATGGCAGCAAAGTAGAATCATTACGCCCAATTTTTAGTGAATTTGGCTTAATTAAATACCGTGTAACAGTTGAAGTACGCTGGTTACAAAAGCTTGCCGAAACTGATGCAATTGCCGAAGTTCCTGCATTTTCAGCAGAAGCTACCGCCGTTTTAAACGCCATAGTTTCAGAATTCAATGAAGATGATGCTTTAGCTATTAAAAAGATTGAAGCAACAACTAACCATGACGTAAAAGCGGTTGAGTACTTCTTGAAAGAGAAAATTGCTGACAATGCTGAATTAAATGCTGTTACAGAATTTATTCACTTTGCTTGTACTTCAGAAGACATTAACAACTTGTCTCACGGTTTAATGCTTAACGAATGTCGTGAAAACGTTTTATTACCAGAAATGGATAAAATATTAGCGGCAATGAAAGCGCTAGCGATTGAATACAAAACTATTCCAATGATGTGTCGTACACATGGTCAACCTGCTTCACCTAGTACTTTAGGTAAAGAAATGGCTAACGTTTATGTACGTTTACAACGTCAACGTGAGCAAATTGCTAACGTTGAAATGTTAGGTAAAATTAACGGCGCTGTAGGTAACTACAATGCACACATAAGCGCATACCCTGAAGTTAACTGGCATGAATACGCTAATGAATTTGTTACTTCATTAGGTTTATCATTTAACCCGTTTACTACGCAAATTGAACCGCATGATTACATTGCTGAGTTATTTGATGCCATTGCTCGTTTTAACACTATCTTAATCGATTTCGATCGTGATATTTGGGGTTACATCGCTATGGGTCACTTCAAGCAAAAAACAATTGCTGGCGAAATTGGCTCTTCTACCATGCCTCATAAAGTTAACCCAATTGATTTTGAAAACTCAGAAGGTAACTTAGGTATTGCTAACGCATTATTTACTCACTTAGCGCAAAAACTTCCTATTTCACGTTGGCAGCGTGACTTAACTGACTCTACTGTTTTACGTAACTTAGGTGTTGGTTTTGCACATGCGATGATCGCTTATGGCGCTACCCTTAAAGGTATTAGCAAGTTAGAAGTAAACGAAGCTAACTTAGCCGCAGAGCTAGACAGCAACTGGGAAGTTTTAGCAGAGCCTATTCAAACAGTAATGCGTCGTTACGGCATTGAAAAGCCTTACGAAAAGCTAAAAGATCTTACGCGCGGTAAACGTGTAAATGGTGACTCAATGCGTGCATTTATCATGACGTTAGAATTACCAGACTCTGCTAAAGCAGCATTATGTGAAATGACGCCAGCTAGCTATATTGGTAGAGCTGTTGCATTCATTGACGAATTAAAATAATTTTAATTCAGTAAAAACACTAATTCTTTTAAAAAGAGGGCCTTATGCCTAATGCCGATCAGTTA
>Ga0308011_10001361_pt1 | contig 11087 bp, 4 predicted proteins | sample Neamet177_FD_203144 | JGI IMG/M metagenome (GOLD analysis project Ga0308011, IMG submission 203144) | Marine microbial communities from water near the shore, Antarctic Ocean - #177 | ecosystem: Environmental > Aquatic > Marine > Unclassified | place: Southern Ocean | collected 2014-07-25
CCTGCCCAACCTGATGTTCTTGCCCAAGGGTTGATTAATAATTCAGAAGCTCCTGCTTGTCCTGCTCTTTGCTCATTACCTGCAAAACTCTCTTGAAATGGAAGCATCATTATAGCAATAAAAACTATTGCTTTTATCCAGTTATTAATTTGTTTCATATGTATACTATTTATTATCGTCAATATTTATATTAAAATGTATCCAAGTCAATTGGACGCAAAGCACCAAACCATTTAATTACTTTTTCACCTATACCTGGAGCATTTATATGAATAATGTAAAGTCCACTAGCAATTGGAATTCCATAATCATTTTTCAAATCCCAATCTACTGAAGTTACTGAATCATCCTTCTTAATCTTACGCACTAAAGTACCACTTACAGTAAAAATAGAAATTGTTGCTCGTTGTGGTAAATTCGTAATTTTTACTCTATTGTCTAACTGATTGGTTTCATAAGATGAATTACCATAGTAAGGATTAGGAACAGCATTAATCAATTCCATTGCATCCTTCGCAACATTTAAATCTCCTGTTGTGGCAACAATATCATCTGTGTTAAAACTGTAAGTAGGATTAAATAAATTAAATGGATTCGATTCAATAACTCTAGCATCAGCACTAGTATTATTAGCAATTACAGTTGTTGTTGCTACAAAACTTTCACCAGGCTGATAAGTATTACCGTCATGCTTAACTTCCTTACCACCCCAGGTAGTTGCTGAATTTTGGTAAGCTACCACATAAGTTTCTCCAAAGATTAAAATTGCAGTTTTATCTAATATTTTATCAGCAGATACTGTTTCATACTGTTTATATGGCTTAGTTACCCTAAGTTTAATTTTTGCATCATTCTTTTCTCCACCAAGTTCAGTTTTTAAAGTTCTACCAGGAGATAATAGTGGAATACCACACCAAGAAACCTTCTGAAACACTCTCCATTTTCCTACTCCATCAGTACCAGTAGGGCCATCATCAAGTAATCTTGCATGAATCCAAGCAGCTTTGTCATAATTAGGAGCTTCATTAACATTCTGATAATTACCATTAATATAATCTGCTGTTCCTTTCACCCATGAATTTCCATTAACAACATAAACAAAATGTTTTCCACCAAGCAAATAATTTCCATTACTAAATTGCTCACCAATAGGAGCAGTCGGGTCAAACTGAGGAAAAGCTTCAGTTATAATTTCAGATGTTGGATTCCAGATCATATCTGTCCCATTTTCTGAAGTTTGCCATGAATCTTCAGCAAAAATAATATTTAACCTTTCTCCTGTTTCAATATCAATAGCATAACCAGGAAACCAACCCATACCTATAGTTCCACTAGCATCTAGCTGTCCATCTTTACCTACTGAAGGCGATTTTCTTAGTCCCATTTTTTCCTGTTGACCAATAGAAAGTGTTACATCATCCTGCGCTTCAACAACACATGCTCTTGTCCATTTGGAAGTATCGTTAGTAAATACAATATCAACAGAATTCAAATTAATCAATTTAGACTGATTTGTTATATCCTTGTCAAGTCCTGGCCCATCATTAAAATTAGATGCAAAACGATAAGGTGCCCAAGTACCTCCAGTCACCTCAATACCTCCAAAAATATTTACAATATTTGTTTGCATTACTGCCCCTTCAAAAGCACCATTAGGATCATCAATCTGATTATAATCACTTAACGTACTAACATCATCATTAGTGTAAGATCCTGATCTTATCCAGTTTAATCCCCAACCCCAAGATGATCCATCATCATCTCTATCGGCTAAACCTGACAACCATCTATCGTTTACATTCTCAAATTCAATAGAACTAGAAATTAAACCATTACTCATTATATTAGTAGGGTCTTCACCAGGACTACTAACTTGTTTTATTTTAATATTTAAACCTAAGCTAGCAATATAAACTTCAGTTCCAACTAGAATATCTTCATTAGCTGAAGCAATAACATAACCTGTTTCTTCATCAATCAAAGACCATTTTGTGTAAGAAGTAATCAATCCTGTATTAGTTACAACTGGTTCCATCAACTTTAACATAAAAGTTCCTTTAGGAATTTTAACAGGATCAACAACTGAAATATCAATTGGCCCTTTTCCAGCTTCATAGGTTAAATTCATAACTCTATTATCAGAATTTTCAAGAATAGCATTAATTGTTGATTGAGTAAGCTCTAAAGCATTTCCTCCATTTCCTGTTCCTTCTAATCGAGTAATTTCCACTCCATCACCATAAGAAGCTTCTAAAGTTGTCCCTCCTGCATCAGGTGAGGTAAAGTGAGGTATTCCTGAATAAACTTGAATATTTCTTCTTCCAGAAATATATGGTTGGTTTCTACCGTCATAATCAGCAGCATTCACATCATAAGGACTTGAGTTTTCTTCTGCTCTGTTATACCCATATGACAATGACATAAAGTAATATGTTTTATGATTTACTAAGCGTGTATTTCCTAAGGCAAATTTATCTTCTGTTATTTGGAAAGAGTACTGAACACCTTGATCAACAGAACCAACAACACCTTCACTTAACATGGACGCAACTTCCTCTATCGGAGTGTACACTCCTAAAATTGGATCAAGATATTGATTTACAATTCCTGAAACTGTATCATTTATATCACTTCTAAAAACTAATCTTGCCAAATCAGAATCATCTAAATCCGTAACCGATACTATAGCAGTTTTTAATTGATATACCAAGTACCCTTGAAATTCATAATTTTGATGATTAACATTAGCTGCTAAAGTAATGTAAGGATCTTTCTCAGAGTATGATTCATTTTGATTATTTGAATTTTCTCCATTCGATAAAGTAAAAATTAGTTCTTTATCTAACTCTATAACTGTTAAATCAGGAGCATCAGGTCCGTTAAGGATATTAAAGTTATTATCAAATAAAGCTTGTGCCTCTCTATCATAAATTTTAAGCAATTGGACAGATGCTGTTTGACCTCCTGATTTAGCTCTTGCCCAAACAACACCAGTTGTAATATTATTTACAGCTCCTGGTTGTAAAGTAAAAGGACCTGCTGACTGAACAAATCTTCTATCAGCTGGAATATTTACTGCAGTTTGCTCTGTCCATTCCTCTCCGACAAATTGATCATCTGAAGTCCCCGGAAACATAAAGTCACATTCATCAGTTGTTGATCCAATACCTGCACCATGACCATCTCCTCCAAAAGTCATAGGCACATTATCTTTCCATACGCCTTGCAAATAATTATAAAAATCTGAACCATCATTTGGATTTCCAGTAACCGTTGCATCATTATTAAAATACATAAATTTCGACATAATAATTTGCTCTCCTGCTTCATCAATAGTACCATCTCTATCATTATCAATGCCATCTAAAGGATCAGCTAAAGGACCTTGAAAAAAATCGACTCCAATAGCGGGAGGGTTAAAACCATAACCTGTAGCTCCTTCATCTTCAGCATCACCATTATAACAGAAACCTAATCCTAAATTCACATCACAGCCTACATAATCATCATCATATTTACCTAAATCAGGATCAACCCATTGTCCAAAATAAGTGTCATTTAAAGGGAGTGTAGATCGGTTAATGATTTTGTAGTTATAAAAGGTCATATCATTTACCTCATTGTCAGCAGCAAATCCAAAGGCTTGTGCATGAATCTCTAATCCTAAAGGATCCGCATTAGACTCACCATGAATATTTCCTTTATCGTTAAAAATCCAGAATAAAGTTTGGTCACCAAACAAAGCAGCAGCATCATTATTACCAGTTACATTATAATCAGGATAATCACCGGCATATGGCTCGTAGAGATCATTACCATTAACATCATAAAAAGGAGCTAAAAACTGATCTTGTCCTGGAGCGGAATTATCAAAGGGATGTGCTGGCCAATCTAATATTGATTCAGGAATCACATAAGTTGGGTCAGTACCAAAACGAGTATGATATTCCTCAACTTCTGAACGATTAATTTTAAAATGTCTATCCCATTGAATGCATTCATCAGCTGAAATAGTTGCATTAGCTAAAGTCAAAGGTCCTGGCCAGAAATCATCACCACCTCCATTCGCATATTGTCTGTAAGTCATAGCAGCTACCTTTAATTGTCCACCTGCATCTACTCCACCAATCCACAGTGCACCTGCAAACAAAGAGTGTTTATTTCCTCCTTTTGGAATTTCATATTGAGGATCAGCTAAATTCCACCACATATCACCTCCACCCATAATGGTAGTTCTCACATTATTTACATCCAAGTCCGTTTTGGAAGTAGAAGGAGTACAACCAGCTGCAATCTTAGTATTTACTGAAGTAGATACGCCAGGATGATTAACATTCTCTTTTGCTACTACTACTACAGTAAATAGAGCTAGGTAAAGAGTTGCTATTTTTTTTATTGAATTATTCATAAATGCTATGTTTTTCAGTCTCATTTTCATTATCTAATTAAAATTGTAAACTAATACCTGCTCTCCACATTCTAGGAAGACTATAGTTAGAAGGATTGTTAACGGCTAAAGAGTATAAATATCTAAATGCTTCTGCATCATTTTTTGCGTCAATTGCGTTTTGTGCTGCTGATGAAGTTAAATATCCATCATCCTCAGCATTACCTGTTGCACGGTAGACACTAATTATATTTCTAGCATCCAATAAGTTTTGTACTTGGACATATACATTTAAATTAGAGCTCTTTTTATCATTCCATTTAATTTCAAATGATTTATTCACTTTCAGATTCATTCTGAATTGCCAAGGTAAACGAGAACCGTTAAGATTACCTGCTAAAGTAGAACGGTCATTAATTCCTGAAGCAGCTTCCTGAGTAATATTAGATTGTCGAGAATAAGGTGTTCCTGATCCTGCAGACAACATAAGATTTGCTCCAGAATTTTGGAAAACATTAGCACCAAACCAAACTGGACCGTCATAATCTTTACCATCACCATAATGATAATCAACTGAAGCTGAAATAGCATGCCTTTGGTCGTAAGACAAAGGAATAGTAGTACGCAAGTTTGGTTGCCCTGTACTAACTAAACTAGTCCCTGATGTAGCAGAAGAACCAGTACCGTCAGCAAACTGCAAAGTATAATTAGCAGTAAGTTGTATGTTGTTTGTTCTTCTTAAGTCATAATTAACCGACATCCCTTTTACAGTACCAAAATCGATATTACCATAAGTATAATACTGCGCAGGGTAAGCGGCTAAAGTATTTGTTATCTGAATCATATCTCTTAATTCCTTATAAAATGCAGAGATCTTAAGAGCTGACTTTAAGGATAAGGTTTTAGCAAACCCTAATTCATAATCAACTGTTTTTTCAGGTTTCAGGTTAGGGTTATTCAAAGTTGCTCCAACAGAATTTGCCATAAATAAATAATCAACTGGTTCTAATCTATTTCCTGTTGGTGGCCTTTGTGTTAACACGTCATAATGTGCAAAGAACTGTGCTTCATCAGAAATAGGAAAAGAGAAAGCAATCCTTGGCATAAATACAGTTTCTGGCGTATAGTCTTCAAAAGCATCCATTTTAATATTTCCATTTATTGCATCTGAAGGATTTGTTAAGTAAGGAGCAATTTTACCTCCTGCAGCCTCAGCTAATAAAGAAGGATCAGAAATAACAAGTCCATCAGCATTATACCAGACATCTCCGTTACGATACCCTACTACAGCTGAAGGATTCTCAATATCATCAACATAAACTACATAATCATCACCAATTGTTGAGGGAGCAGAGTTTGAGTTTAATAAATCAACATCAGCACCTGCAGTATATGCATTATATAATAAGTATCTATCTTTCAAAACTTTTTGATTAGCATCAAAACGATCAACTCTTAATCCTACATTAAAAATTAAATCTTCTACCGCAAATTTATCCTGTATATATCCTGCTTGATAAATTGGATTATAAGCTGCAATATTTCTTGTATATTGACCATTATCATCCTTGTGAGTAAAGAAATCCTTTAGTGTATTATGTGCTTCATTTTTATTTCCATAAATATCATACCCGTAATAGTACACTAATGAGGAACCACTATTTAATAACTCATCTTGACTAAACATATCTAAACTAAATGCATCAGGAGTATATGAATCAATATCAATAAATTCTAACTGGCCAATATTGTGATCTGCTCTAAAGTTGGCATCAAAAGTAGATTGCTCACTTGCAATAAACAAACGGTCATAGTTTATAGTATCTTGGTAAATTCCATTTGCATCAAATACAGGATAAGGATTAGACAAATCTCTTTCCAAAATATGCTTATTAGCTTGCTGACGCATTAAGCCCCATAAATTCATAGGAGACATGCCCCAGTAATAATCCTTTCTTTGTTCAAATTCAAAACCAAAAGAAAATTCGTGCGATTTAATATCAGCCGAACCTGATGCCTTAAAAGTAGTTTGTGTATTTTCTTGCTTAGCAGAACCATTATACATAGAGCCATGATTTCCAAACAATGAATATACGTTTGAAGGTAATTGGCCATTTAGCAATCCTTGTCCTTGTAAGTCAGCTGCTGTTCTTAGTTGTCCATCAGCACCATAACCATTGACAAAATTAGAAGACATACTGTATTGTGAAAACAGATCAATATATGCATTAGTATAATTCTCTAAGGATTTATTAACACCACCTGGAGTGTATTCGAAAAGTGTATCTGTCCACCCATTTAGCACTCTACCTGTATAAAGAATACCACTTGAAGAATCAACAACAGCAGATCCAAAATCATATACAGGTGCTTTACTAGTAACAAATTGACCAACATATCCATAATTAAATAAATTATCTTGATGAACAGCATCAACATAAGTATATTTATTATTTGTATAATTTCCTTGAATAGTAAAGAAAGCATTTTTTATAGTAGCTGATGATTCATCCTCATTATCTTCAGCAGAGCCAAATTTTTGTACCAGTTTACCAAACACACGATAAGTATGTTGAGTTGACTGACGGTTATTGTCCCAAGAGAACATTGAGCGCCATGGAGAAAAATCTCTACTTTCACGTGCATAGTAGGAGCCACCTAATGAAAGGAAAGTATTCTTACTTGGCTTAATGTCTAATTTCCCAGAAAGGTTAAACCGTTTTTGGTTCGCATTTTGTTTTGCCTGTACATTTTCAAAATCATCTTGAGTTAAAAATTCCGATCTGCTTAAAAAACCTGCAGAAGCATTAGGTGCAATTTGAAATGGATTAGCTTTTAAATCAGCTAAAACATCATCTTTTACTTTCCATCTTCCAATTGCTGAAGGATCAGTATCGTCAACACTTCTAAATTCACCTGCTAAGAAATACCCAATTACTGAAGATCCTTTTGACCCGTCAGTGTTTCTTTTTTTCAAAATAGGACCAGAAAGAGCAAACCCTAATAAGTTGTAATTATAACTATCAAATAATGATGAAGATTCAAACTCAATACCTCCAAACATTTTATTAGAAGGTCCTTTTGTAGTTATCGAAATAATTCCTCCAGTAGCATCACCATATTGCGCAGGAACACCACCTGTAATTACAGTAATTTGTTCGATACCTGAAGTGGGTACTCCCATACTTCCTCTTACCTTAATACCATCAACATAATATTCTGTTGCATCCGAACGAGAACCCCTTACATTTACAGCATCTCCTTCATCTTGTTGGTAAATACCGGCTGTACTTGCAGCTACTGATGCAATATTTCTTGTAGGTAATGCAACAATCTCTTCTGCAGTTTTTGTTTCCCCTGAAAGATTATCCTGATCCAAAAGCGGTTTCTTATAGGCAATAACTTTCACCTCTCCCATTGCAACACCTTGCTGAAGCTTCACATCCTGAAAAGTGATCTTATTTGCCGAAACAATAACCCCAGTAACCTCAACTGTACCATATCCAACAAATGTTGCTTTGATGGCATAAGTACCTGGCTCAACAGGCTTAATTGTATAATTTCCATCAAAATCAGTAGTTGTCCCACCTGATTGATTTCCATTTTTTTCAATAACAATATTTGCAAAAGGAATTGGCTCTCCAGTCATTGCATCAGTTATAACCCCTTTCAAGGTTCCTGTTTGGGCCATAGCAAGTGATGAAGTAAGCACTAAAGTTGCTATTAAATAAAATTTTCTCAACATGGTATAATGTTTCGTTTAAATATAAGTTCTGTTTTTTTAAAGGCCGTAAAGATAACAAATAAACTTATACATCAATAAAGGAATAATTCATTTCTTTTTCATAAAATTGCAGCTATGAAATTAGCATTCTACATTCTTAGCACACTCTTCTTTTTCTCAACTTGCAATACAAAAGACGACTACATACAAGAAGTTTATGTGAATATTAACATAGATTTGAATTTGCCAGAATATAGCGATTTGCAAGTTTCAGGCAACTCCATTTTTATTGAAGGAGGAGTTGAGGGCATCATTATTTACCATGGTGTGGGTAATGATTACAAAGTGTATGACAGAAATTGCAGTTACGAACCATCCCTCTCCTGCTCTCAAATTGATTCTGTAGATGCCGGAATTGCTTATTGCGGCTGTTGTTCCTCAGCTTTTTTACTGAGCAATGACGCTAGTGTACTAAACTCCCCTGCATTACTTCCGTTAAAAGCTTATAATTGGAGTTTAGGAAATAATAATATACTAAGAATATTTAATTAGCCCCTGTCTTAATAATCTTTTTTCTTATTTTATTTTTATCAAATGAAATATCTAAAAAATACAATCCATTTGATAGTTCACTAATCTCTTGTGAAGTAAATCGATAAGGGAAAAGACTTGGAGTAACAACTCTACGAATAACTTCTCTTCCATAAAGGTCCATTAAGACAATTGTAACGTCTGAAAATTCTGTATTCTCTATGTATATTGTTAATGTAGATCCATTTGAAACAGGATTTGGGCCAACTTTTACAATTCCAGAAAAAGGTATTGATTCTGAATTCATACTAGTACTTAATAATATTGACTCAGACGAATAGGTGCACCCAAACTCATCAGTAGCAACTATATAATATAACCCACTTACAGTAGCGGGAAAAAAGGATTGATTTGCACCATTAATAATTCCATTACTTCCATACCATTGTAAATTAGAATATAAAGCGGAGTCTAGCATCCATGCTGTTGAACCATTGTCATCCAATATTGGCTGATAAGTGGTGTCGCATATCACAACTAAAACATCTAAAGAAATAGCAGTACAGCCATATTCGTTTACAACAACTAAAGAATACATGCCAGAAGATGTTGGCTCAATAAAAGTGTCAGTAGCACCAGGAATTGGGCTATTATAATAATACCACTGCATTGCGATAGAATCTGCAGATGTATAAATTAAATTATTTAAGGTATCATAAACTACATTTGGAACTAAAGGGTAGTCATAGACATAAATCGTATCTGTTGATGTTAGCGTATTTGCTGGGACTTCCATTACCGTATAATTTATAGACAATCCCCCTCCATTTGACGAAAATGTACCCCCCTGCTGCATTGGAGTAAAAGTAAATGAGCCGCAATCCTCTATATTAGTCCATAGACCAGAATCATCATCCCATAAATTAATCGTAACACTTTGCCCTATCACCTCTAATGGATTAAAACTATTAATCGTTAATGGGAATGGTTGTGTAATATAATTGCTAATAGTAACTTCTTCTAAAACTCCAGCAGGAGTGCTGACTGTATAAAAGAAATCAGGATCGCCTGTAAGTCCTCCATCACTACAATTTCCCGAAACAACTTCAATACTCTCTAAAAAATATGAAGCATTTGTTTGTACTGCTGAATATTGCACAACATATTGCCCTGGTTGAGTGTAAATTTGATCAACTGGCTGAGATGAATTACTAGTATTTCCATTCCCAAAATCCCAAAAGCAAGAAAGCATTCCTGTATTGTTATTCGTAAAACTTACAGTAATTGGAGTGCATCCTGACGGATTTGTCATTGCAAAACCAGCATTAGAAGAGGTGGATGTATCAGGTAATATTTCAAGGGGCAATATAAAAGATATATTCTCCGTGCCAACCAATGCTGAGAGGCTATGAGTAGCTACTAGATTAACTTCAACATCATAAAATCCTGGGATTAGAGCAGAACCTGAAATCTTAACACATCCATATTGAGTTACAGCAGGGTCATAATGACAACTATTTGCTGAATTATCACATTCCCAAGTCAAGCCAAGTGGTAAAGAAATTGAGGTAATATGAAAATCCTCAAAAGTGACAGCCACCCCACCATCAACTGTATCTAAAGGTAAAAAAAATGTCATATCCTCATCATAAAACTGCCCAACATAACCATCTGGCAATGAATCAGGATCTAATCCATAATTTGCACTAACAGGATAGTATGTGTAATCAATCGAACATTGTGCTGAGACGAAAAAAACACTCATCAAAAATATAAAACCAAACAGTAGTCTTTTCATAATATAAAGCAATTAAAGCAACAATATTACACTTTTTAAATGACATTCAGAAACGTCTTATTATGAAACTAAAAAATACTATTGGACATTGAGGGGAGGCTAAATGCATATTTCTAATTAAAAAAAGCTCGATTTCTCGGGCTTTTCATCTAATATTTTAATCAATTACTAATACCTATAGTAGTCTGGCTTGTATGGACCTTCAACAGTTACTCCAATATATTCTGCTTGGTCAGTACGTAGAGTTTCTAACTCTACTCCAATTTTAGCTAAATGTAATCTAGCTACCTTTTCATCCAAATGCTTAGGCAACATATATACTTCATTTTTGTAGGCTTCTGTATTATTCCATAATTCTAATTGCGCTAATACTTGGTTAGTAAATGAATTAGACATTACAAAAGAAGGATGTCCTGTACCACAGCCTAAGTTTACCAATCTACCTTCAGCTAATAAAATGATATCTTTTCCGTCAATAGTGTACATGTCCACTTGAGGTTTTACTGTATCCTTAGTATGCCCCCAATTATCATTTAACCAAGTTACATCAATTTCATTATCGAAATGACCAATATTACAAACAATCGTTTTGTCTTTCATCCCCTCAAAATGATGAGATTGAATAATATCTTTATTTCCTGTTGTCG
>Ga0308011_10001362_pt1 | contig 11086 bp, 8 predicted proteins | sample Neamet177_FD_203144 | JGI IMG/M metagenome (GOLD analysis project Ga0308011, IMG submission 203144) | Marine microbial communities from water near the shore, Antarctic Ocean - #177 | ecosystem: Environmental > Aquatic > Marine > Unclassified | place: Southern Ocean | collected 2014-07-25
AAGCTCTAAGGCAGGAACTTTATAATTGAATGCCGCTTAAAATGTCTTAAGCAGAGGTTTACAGTTTCAGCAGATCTGCAAAAAGCTTATAATACTAAAAATATAAAAGTTTTTACCCATCTAAACTGACTTTTTCTTTATTCTGTAGGGATGAAAAAATGGCAGCTTTTTTAGTCTTATAAGACTAAAAAAAATGGGGATATAGCTCAATTGGTAGAGCGCTTGCCTTGCACGTAAGATGTTTCCGGTTCAAGTCCGGATATCTCCATTTTTTAGTTTTTATAAATACAAGTATAAATGAAATCAAGAATTTTAAAAGACAAAAGTAGACGTAAATTAGTTTGTTCATTTGAGCAAGAACGTCTAGTCCTTAAATCTATCGTCCGAGATGAACGTCTTTCTGAGGCAGTTCGTTGGAGGGCAGGATTGAAATTATCACGTTTACCCAGAAATAGTTCGCGCGTTCGTGTACGTAACAGATGTATCTTAACAGGTCGTCCTAGAGGTGTTTATCGCCAGTTTAAGGTCTCGCGTATTGTTTTACGTAGCTTAGCTTCTATGGGTCTTATGAATGGTATTTCTAAATCTAGTTGGTAATTCAAACAAAATTTAAACCTATGACAACAAATTATATATTGGCCGACATGTTCACGAGAATTCGTAACGGTCAACAGGTTAAGCAAAGTTCGGTTAAACAGCCTAAAAGTATATTATGCATGAAAGTGCTAGAAGTACTTGTAGAAGAAGGTGTTATTCAAAACTTTCGTTTAGATCCTGATAATCCTCACTTAATAGAAATTTTATTATGTTATTATGAGGACAAACCTGTAATTCAAGAAATAACTTGTATTTCTAAACCAGGTCATCGAGTATATTCTAACGTTAAAAATTTATGGCGTCTTCAACGTGGTCTAGGTTTTTTCGTTCTTTCTACACCAAAAGGTGTTTTATCTGATCGTAAAGCCCGTGAAAACAATGTTGGTGGCGAAATTCTATGTAAAGTTCTATAGATTTCCCCCAAAATGAAAAAAGGTAATCAAAGACATGTCTCTTAAATCTAAAAAAGTGACTATCAAAATACCTGAAGGTTGTAACATTCGTAGTAAGTCATCAGAACCTTTCGTATATTTATACTGCGTAGGTCCTAAAGGTCAAATCGAATTGATCATCCCTGAAGGGTTAACAGTAGAAGTTCACAGCAAAGGTGGAAAACAAGAGGAATTAAACATCTGTTTAGATGCTAATTCAACCTTGTCTAGTAATAAATGTATTATGGGTACTTTTGCAAAACTGATCACCAATGGTCTTAAAGGTGTTCTTCAAAATCATCGCGTTCAGTTGAATATGATCGGAGTAGGTTATCGTGTAACAGTTCAACCAAATCTTTTAGTTTTAAGATTAGGTTACAGTCACGAAATCCATATACCTTTTGATCAAAAAACTATTGACATTGTAGCGCCTAAACCTAATATTTTGATATTAGGTGGTGTGAGCTTAGATGCAATAAAACGTAAAGCAGCTGAAATCCGTTCTTGGCGTCCTCCTGAACCTTATAAAGGAAAAGGTATCTTTTATAAAAATGAGGTGACCAGACGTAAAGTAGGTAAGAAAAACTAAAAAAGGATTCTATGAGATTTGTATTATCAAGTAAAGACCCTGACCATTTAAGCCAATTTTTTAAGGCAGGTGTTCATTTAGGTCATAGACGTTCTAGATGGAATCCTAAGATGGCTCCCTTTCTAATAGGTTCTCGTAACGGATTGCACATAATTGATCTAGATCAAACAATGGTAAGATTAGGTCAGGCATTACGTGTATTTCAAAAAATATTGAAAGGTAAAGGAAACGCTCTCTTAGTAGGTAACTGTCGTGAGAATGCTCTTTTTACAGGTGCCCTAGGTCGTAAGTACAACGTCCCTTTTGTAAATTCAAAATGGGTAGGAGGTACTTTAACAAATTGGCGTATGCTTCACGGAGTAAAATCTTTAGAAAAATCTAAAGGAAAAAACAAAAAGATGTCTACTTATGTGTCCAACTTAGCTGGGCGTAAATCGTCTACTATGGGAACTCATCCAGATATCATTGTCTTTTTAAACGTGAAAGGGAATGAGGTAGCAGTTAATGAAGCGACTTCATTAGGTATTCCTACAATTGGTATAGTCGATACAGATACAGATCCGGAAAGTATTACATATCCTATACCAGGAAATGATGACTCTATTAAAGCTCATTATGTTTATAGTCATCTTTTAGATCTTGCGTTAGCAGAATTAAATGAGTCTTCAATTGACGTAAAAACCTTTAAATAATATAAAGAGATAAAATGTATGAGGAAAGTACCTAAATTTAAAATATGTTCTTACTTAAGTGAAAATATTTGGAGTGATCCTAAGTGTCTTAAGTTTAATAAGAAAAAATGGGAGCGTCTTAAGCGACAACCCTTAGGAGTATCAAACCAAGGGTTTGCAAAGCGTGAAGCTCATTTACAGCCTAATAGTCGTCTTTACGGTATGCGTTTACGAGCTAAACAACGCTTTCGTAAATATTATTGTAATCTAACTGAAAAACAATTTAAGACCCTATATCGAAACTTAAGTCATAAAAATGATATGCCAGGGGTTTTAGAGAGTAGATTGGATGTATGTATTTATCGTATGAATTTTGTTCCTACTTTATTTGCTGCACGTCAAGCAATCAGTCATGGTAATATTTATGTTAACGGTTTGAGAGTTAAAGTAAAAGGATACTTATTAAGTCCTGGTGATGTAATCGAAATTAAAAGTAAAATGTGGTTCCGTTTTTTTGAAGCATTATTACATCGTTTAAACAAGAATAAATTCTTGATAGAACCTCCAGCTTATTTAGAAGTAGACTACAAAGCTCTAGTGGGTGTCTTTATTAGACGACCTGCTATAAATGAAATCCCTTATGCAATACCAATGAATTTTGATCTTGTAAAGGAATTTTACCGTTTTGCAAAATAAAATAAACTGAAATACAATAACGAAAAATATTATGTAATTAATATCTTAATATAACTTGGTAAAATAGTAGAAAAGGGCCTTAAGTGGATGCCTAGGCATTAAACGGTGATAGGACGTACAAAAAAACGAAAAGTTATGTGAAGTGCTTTAGTACTGTGATGCATAAATTTCCTAAGGGGAAACCTACTCAATTAATGAGTATTACTTTACGTAAGACATACGCAGTGAACTGAAACATCTAAGTAACTGTAGGAACAAAAATCAACCGAGATTCCGTTAGTAGTGGCGAGCGAACGCGGAAGTAGGCCTTAAAAAGTAAAAAATGACGTATTCGAAAAACCAGCCAAAGGTTTACCAGAGAAGGTGAAAGTCCTGTAGATAATTGTTTTTTTACTTTTTTTGAGTAGAACGGTACACGTGAAATGCTGTTTGAATACTGGGGGATCACCCTCAAAGCCTAAATATAGTTTAATGACCGATAGCGAACAAGTACCGTAAGGGAAAGGTGAAAAGAACCGGATAGGATTGAAAAGAACCTGAAACTTAAGGCCTACAAACAGTTGGTGTCTTTAAAAAAGATGACAGCGTACCTTTTGTATAATGGGTCAGCGACTTTATTATTGTAGCAAGCTTAAATGGAAACATACAGGCGTAGTGAAAACGAGTTTTAAAATATTACTTTTAATTAAGTACTAGCAATTTAGTTACAATGATAAGACCCGAAACCGAGTGATCTAGCCATGAACAGGTTGAATAAAAGGTAACACTTTTTGGAGGACCGAACCCACGTACGTGGAAAAGTGCGGGGATGAGTTGTGGTTAGGGGTGAAAGGCCAATCAAACTCGGAGATAGCTGGTTTTCCGCGAAATCTATTTAAGTAGAGCGTTCGTTTTTTATTTACCGGGGTAGAGCACTCAATGGGCTAGGGGGACTAGAAATCTTACTAAACCCAACGAAACTCCGAATACGGTAAAGTTCAATAAACGAGCAGACAGACCCTGGGCGCTAAGGTCCTTGGTCAAGAGGGAAACAGCCCAGAATAAACGTTAAGGTCCCTAAATCGTATCTAAGTGAGAAAGAATGTGTGCAAATATGTACAGTCAGTAGGTAGGCTTGGAAGCAGCCATCCTTTAAAGAAAGCGTAATAGCTCACTGATCTAGTTTAACTGCGTCGAAAATGTATAGGGGCTCAAGATACGTACCGAAACGGTATTTCTTTTAGAAGGTAGCGGAACGTTTTGTATATTGAAGAAGAATAGTTGTGAGATTATTTGGAGATATCAAAATTGATAATGCTGACATGAGTAACGATAAAGAACGTGCGAAACGTTCTCGCCGTAAGTCCAAGGGTTTCTACGATAGGCTAATCCGCGTAGAGTTATACGACCCCTAAGGAAAAAGCGAAAGCTGTATCCAATGGGAATTAGTTTTAATATTACTAATATTTTTGGTGGTGACGAGAATCTATTTAAACTATCTATTGGAAGTATACCATTTCCGTAGGTAGTGACAATTCTCCAGGAAATAACCCCAAATTAAAATCGTACCCTAAACCGACACAGGTGGACGAGTCGAGTAGACTCAGGCGCTTGAGAGAACTACGTTGAAGGAACTCGGCAAATTGACCCCGTAACTTCGGAATAAGGGGTACCTTTTTGAGGGCAACCTTAAAGAGGTGGCACAGAATAGGGGGTGGCGACTGTTTAGTAAAAACACAGGACTCTGCGAATTCGTAAGATGATGTATTGGGTCTGACTTTTGCCCGGTGCTGGAAAGTTAATGGGAGATGTTTTCGCATCGAACTGAAGCTCCAGTAAACGGCGGCGGTAACTCTGACCGTCCAAAGGTAGCGAAATTCCTTGTCGGGTAAGTTCCGACCTGCATGAATAAAGTAACGACTTCCCCACTGTCTCCAACGTGGACTCAGTGAAATTGAATTGTCCGTGAAGATGCGGACTACCTACAGCTAGACGGAAAGACCCCGTGCACCTTTACTACATCTTTGCACTGTAGAAGGTTATAGAATGTATAGGATAGGTGGGAGCCTTTGACACCTTCACGCTAGTGAATTGTGTAGGCATCCTTGGAATACCACCCTTTTTATCTTCTTCTACTCACTAAGAATTATGAATCTAGTTCTAGGACAATGCATGGTTGGTAGTTTGACTGGGGCGGTCACCTCCTAAAGAGTAACGGAGGTGCGCAAAGGTGGACTCAAATTGGTTTGAATATCAATTGTAGAGTGTAATGGCATAAGTTCGCCTGACTGTAAGATGTACATATCGAGCAGGGACGAAAGTCGGTCATAGTGATCCGGTGGTCCCGAGTGAAAGGGCCATCGCTCAACGGATAAAAGGTACGCCGGGGATAACAGGCTAATGACTCCCAAGAGCTCCTATCGACGGAGTCGTTTGGCACCTCGATGTCGACTCATCACATCCTGGAGCTGGAGAAGGTTCCAAGGGTTCGGCTGTTCGCCGATTAAAGTGGTACGTGAGTTGGGTTTAGAACGTCGTGAGACAGTTTGGTCCCTATCTACTGTAGGCGTTAGATAATTGAGAAGATCTCATTTTAGTACGAGAGGACCGAATGGGGCAAATCTCTGGTGTATCGGTTGTCGTGTATACGGCAGTGCCGAGTAGCTACATTTGTAAAGGATAATTGCTGAAAGCATCTAAGCAAGAAACCCACTTCAAGATAAGTTATCCAGTTATAAGAGAGACGTGAAAGATTATCACGTAGATAGGCTTGGTATGTAAGGGAGGTAACTCTCTAAGTTAACAAGTACTAATTACTCAAATTTATTTTATCATATGTTATGAAAAGGGTCACCATAAACGGGGCCCTTTTCAAAAAAAGTTTACGTGTATTTACGATGCGTAAAAAAAAATACAAAGTTAAGTTTCAATTACATTATCGCTCAAGCAGCCTGTTTAAAACTTTATCACGTTTTTTTCAACTCCTTTTGTTAGTTGTTTATAACCAAAAAGTGATTTAAACAAGCTTACTACTTGGTGCAATAAAACTTATTTGTATTGTTTATATACTCTAAAGCAAAGCTTTTAAGTTAAAGTCCTCAATTTTGCAGCCGACTGCACTTTTAAAAAGCTTACTTATCGTCAGTTAAAGTAGTAAAACGTCTTTTCCTAACTTTAAAATGTGACGGCACCAAAAAGTCTTGTGAAAAAATAACACACCCAGAAAAACTTATCTTAAATGCGGTCGTATTTAAACATAACTGCAGTGACAACTTTCCGGGTAGTTTACAAAGTGTATTCGAGATGAAGTGCTAAAACTGTTCAGGGGTTAACTTAATTTACGTATACTATATTGCAATAAAATACCTCATTCTTAAATATTTATGTTAAGATTGCCAGTTACAACTTCGTTACTACTAACTATACTGAGTAACAGTATCAGGACTTTACAATTTTTAGTTATGTTTTTTACCCCTTCTAAATTTAAGGACTTTTCAATCTTCCTCTAAAACAAGACCTTTTATTGCGGCTAATATACCGTTACAGAAATTCTTCAGTGAGGAGTAAAAGAAGGCTCACATTTTAGGTCTAGAGTTTTGTAGCTCATTTATAAATAAACTAGATGTTCTATAAAAAGTCTACTTATGCTTAGACAATATAAATAGCCTACGATTTTATAAGAACTTATTAGAATTTTATCCTTTTAGACAAGTAATTAGGCGAATATAACTCAGTTGGTTAGAGTGTCAGATTGTGAGTTTGAAAGCCACGGGTTCAAATCCCGTTATTCGCCTTTGTTCGTCAGTTCTTTATAAATAAACTTATATTATTAAAATGTTCGACTCTTCATTATTATTGAATATCATTTTGTTACCACTTATTGGTGCTATTATCATCCTTTTTATAAATGATACAAACGTAAGACTGATTAAAAATGTAGCACTTGCTTTTTCTATGGCAAGTTTTACACTTTCAACTTTCTTATGGGTTCTTTTCGATCGTTCTACCGCAAAGTTTCAGTTTGTAGAAGAATTTTTATGGATACCTTCATCTAATATTAATTTCTTTATTGGAGTAGATGGTATTTCTTTATTTTTTATTCTTCTTACAACACTACTAGTTCCACTTTGCTTATTAGCTAGCTTTGATAGTGTAAAAATTTACGTGAAAGAGTATATGATTGCATTTCTAGTTATGGAAGCGTTATTGATTATTGTGTTTAGTATTTTAGACCTACTTCTTTTTTATGTTTTCTTTGAAAGTGTTCTTATTCCAATGTTTCTAATTGTAGGGGTGTGGGGATCGCGTGAACGTAAAGTTAGAGCAGCTTATATGCTTTTCTTATATACATTAATTGGTTCAGTTTTAATGTTACTTGCAATTCTTTTAATGTATTCTATTGCGGGTACTACAGACTATCAAGTATTGTTAACTACTCCGTTTAACGAATCTTTACAAAAAATTTTATGGCTTGCTTTTTTTGCTTCGTTTGCTGTAAAAGTACCTATGGTTCCAGTTCATATTTGGTTACCTGAAGCTCACGTTGAAGCTCCTACTGCTGGTTCAGTAATTTTAGCAGGTGTACTTCTTAAGTTAGGATCTTACGGATTAATTCGTTTTTCATTACCCTTATTCCCTTCTGCTACAGTATTTTTTACACCATTAGTTTACACTATGGCCGCTATAGCAGTGGTTTACACTTCATTAACTGCAATACGTCAAACAGATATGAAACGTATTATTGCGTATGCTTCGGTAGCTCACATGAATGTAATTCTAATCGGAATGTTCGCAATGAACGCTCAAGGTTTAGAAGGTGCAATGATTCAACAACTAGCACACGGGTTTGTTTCTAGTGCACTTTTCTTGTGTGTTGGTGTTCTTTACGACCGTCATCATACTCGTTTAGTTAAGTACTATAGCGGTATGGCACATACTATGCCTATTTTTGTAACTATATTTTTATTTTTCACTTTAGCTAACATTGCTATGCCAGGTACTGCAGGGTTCGTAGGAGAATTCCTTATTCTTGTAGGAGCTTTCCAAGTAAATACTACTATTGCAGTATTAGGTGCTACAGGAATGGTTTTAGGTGGTGGTTATTCTCTTTGGTTATTTAACCGTATTGCTTATGGTAATTTAAAAGTACAAGCTCTAAAATCTTTCTCAGATATGAATAGAAGAGAATTTTTTGTTCAACTACCTTTGATTGCGGGAACCCTTGTAATGGGAATTTATCCGGAAATCTTTTTAGATCCAATGCATGTTTCTGTTGCTAATTTAATTGAGCATATTAATTCACAGACTATGTAGTCGAATTAAATATATAAAATCCACAAAAAGGGTCCACATTTTGGGCCCTTTTTTGTCCCGTTCGTCTAGAGGTCTAGGACATCGCTTTTTCATGGCGACGACACGGGTTCGAACCCCGTACGGGATATTTTGATCGTACTTTTATGCCTTCTTCAACGAGATTGAAAAAGTAATCGACGAGATCTATGCGTAATTAATTTTGCTTACCTGTGAATATTTCAGCTGGGGAATTATCTGCTATTTTAGAAAAAAGAATTGAAAGTTATGGAAAAGATACTTCGGTATCTGTTGATGAGATTGGTGAAGTGTTATCGATTGGTGATGGTATTGCTCGTGTTTATGGGCTTAACAAGTGTCAAGCCGGTGAAATGGTTGAATTTGACTGTGGTATTAAAGGTATGGCTTTAAATTTAGATACTGATAACGTAGGTGTTGTAATTTTTGGTGATGACCGTGCAATTTTTGAAGGTAGTACTGTTAAACGTACAGCTCAAATTGTTGATATCGGTGTAGGTCCTGAATTAATGGGTCGTGTTGTTGATGGTCTTGGTGATGCTATTGATGGTAAAGGTCCTATTAAAGCAAGTTTCCGTACACGTGTTGAAGTTAAGGCTCCTGGTATTATGCCTCGCCGTTCTGTACACGAACCTATGCTTACTGGTTTAAAAGCAGTTGATGCTTTAGTTCCTGTAGGTCGTGGTCAACGTGAATTAATTATTGGTGATCGTCAAACAGGTAAAACTTCTATTGCCTTAGATTGCCTAATTAACCAAGCTGAATCTCACGCTGGTGATACTGCTGAATTTGATAAGTTATACTGTGTTTATGTTGCTGTAGGTCAAAAACGTTCTACTGTAGCTCAATTCGCTAGAACTTTAGAACAAAACAACGCATTATTTTATACTTGTGTAGTTGCAGCTACTGCTTCAGATTCTGCTCCTCTTCAATTCCTTGCTCCATATTCAGGTTGTGCTATTGGTGAGTATTTCCGTGATAACGGAATGCACGCTGTAATTTTCTATGATGATTTATCTAAACAAGCTGTAGCTTACCGTCAAATGTCTTTACTTTTACGTCGTCCTCCGGGCCGTGAAGCTTACCCAGGTGATGTATTCTACCTTCACTCACGTTTATTAGAACGTGCAGCTAAACTTAATATGGACTATAAAGGTGGTTCTTTAACAGCATTACCTGTTATTGAAACTCAAGCAGGTGATCTTTCTGCTTATATTCCAACCAATGTAATTTCTATTACTGATGGTCAAATTATGTTAGATGCTACACTATTTAACAAAGGTCAACGTCCAGCAATTGACGTAGGTCTTTCAGTATCTCGTGTAGGTTCTGCAGCTCAAGCAAAAGCAATGAAGCAAGTTTCTGGTGGTATGAAGTTAGACCTAGCACAATTCCGTGAAGTTGAAGCTTTCGCTCAATTTGGTTCGGATTTAGATGCTGCTACCCAACAACAATTAAGTCGTGGTGTTCGTTTAACTGAAATGTTAAAGCAAGACGTAAACGCTACTTTACTTATGGAAGAACAAGTAATTGTTTTATTCGCAGGTGTTCGTGGTTACTTAGATCGTGTAGATGTAAGTTCTATTCGTGCTTTCGAAGTATCTTGGTTAGCTCACATTAAGGGTAGCCATGCATCTCTTATTGAAGCTATTAAAACCGAAGCTGCTATTTCTGATGCGTCAGATGCTAAATTACATGAATTATGTGATAGCTTCAGTTCTAACTATTCTGGTTAAAACGAAACTTCGTTTTGCGGGCATTTATTCAACTAGTTTGGACTTAAACTATATTAGGTTAAGTAAAGTGTGCCCTAAAAACTTTTTAAAAATCTTTAGACCAGAATTAGAAAGTTAATATTTCACCAACTTGTTGGAAAATAATTATAAGCTTTCTTTATCAAACAAAAAAAATTAATTATGTCAGCAGCAACTATAAAAGTAGTTCAAAGACACCCTTACCATCTTGTAGATCCGAGCCCATGGCCTTTATTTGCCGCTATTGGTGCACTTTCTATGACTTTTGGTGGTGTTATGTGGTTTCACTCATATTCAGGAGGAGGATTCTTCCTAATTAGTGGTATGCTATTCGTTTTCTTCTGTTGTTACACTTGGTGGCGCGATATTGTTCGTGAAGCTACTTTTGAAGGTCAACACACAGAAATGGTTCAGTTAGGTATGCGTCAAGGTATGTTACTTTTCATCGTATCTGAAATTATGTTCTTCTTTGCTTTCTTCTGGGCTTTTTTCCACGCAGCTTCTTCTCCTGTTTTAGAATTAGGTTATATTTGGCCTCCTTTAGGTATTGAAACTTTTAGTGCTTGGGAAATTCCTTTACTTAACACTGTAATTTTATTAACTTCAGGTGCTACTTGTACTTGGGCACACCATGCTATTGTAGCAGGTGACCGTAGATCTGCTATGTTAGGTCTTATTTTTACACTTGTTTTAGCTGCTTTCTTTACCGGCTTCCAGGTATACGAATATAAACATGCAAGTTTCACTATGGCTGATGGTATTTATGGTTCTACTTTCTACATGGCTACTGGGTTCCACGGTTTCCATGTACAAATTGGTACTGTTTTCTTAGCTGTTTGCCTAGTTAGATTATATCACCACCATTTTACACGCGAAGCTCATTTCGGTTTCGAAGCAGCAGCTTGGTACTGGCACTTCGTAGATGTAGTTTGGTTATTCTTATTCGTTTCAGTTTACTGGTGGGGTGGTGTATAAACCCAACTCCTCGGTTTTTAGTCGTTCTTTTTCTCAGTCTTTCAACTTTTATAATTTTAAGGAAAA